>Ga0181388_1000359_pt1 | contig 15846 bp, 21 predicted proteins | sample 11SPOviralmetaG_FD_130120 | JGI IMG/M metagenome (GOLD analysis project Ga0181388, IMG submission 130120) | Marine viral communities from the oligotrophic San Pedro Time Series (SPOT) site, San Pedro Channel, CA, USA - 11 SPOT_SRF_2010-05-17 | ecosystem: Environmental > Aquatic > Marine > Strait...
AGGCAAAAACGTAGACCTGCAATTCTCTGGTAGAATGCTTGGCTCTATGACTAGTAAGGCTGACAGGAAGAAAGCTACTATATTCTTTACCAGAGCAGAAGAAGCTAAGAAAGCGGCTATGAACGACAAGACTAGACCATTCTTTGGCTTTAACAGGCAAGAAGAGAAACAGCTTGCAAATGTATTCTTTAGGAACATCAAATGAGCATTAGAGAAGATATAGCGGTCAACCTAGTAGAAACACTACAAGGCATTAGACAGCCTGTAAAAGTTAAGTATGTAACCAGAGAGCCGTTTGATTTTGATAAGCTATCGAATGCTCAATTTCCTGCTATACTTGTGCAGAGCGCAGACGAAGACAGAGAGAACGATACTGTTGGTGGCTCTATATCGCACAGGATGGGAACGATTAACTATCAGCTTGTATGCTATGTGAAAGGCAAAGAGATAGACACTGCCAGAAATGATATCATAGAGGCTGTTGAAGAGAGTCTTGATGTAGACAGAACTAGAGGGGCGGTTGCCCTAGATACACAGATTGTTAGCATTGAGACAGACGAAGGTTCTATAGCACCGATTGGCGGTGTAATTTTAAATCTGCGTGTACTGTATAAGTATCAGCGCGGTACACTTTAACTTTATGAGGTAACACAATGGCAACAGCAACAGGTAGCAGTGGCGTAGTAAAAATAGCAGTCGATGGCGGTTCAGTAGCCGTAGTTGGCGAGGTTCGTTCATTCAGCATTGAAACATCAGCAGACACTATTGAAGATAGCGTAGTTGGTGATTCAGCGCGCACATACAAAGCAGGCTTAGAAAGCTCTACAGTAAGCATTGAGTGCTACTGGGATGGCTCTGATGCACCGCAGTTGGTTTTAGATGGCAGAGCAGACATTGACTTTGAAATCTACCCTACTGGAACTGGCTCTGGCGAAAAATACTACTCAGGTGGTGGCATTGTAACTAGCAAATCAATCAACACATCTTTCGATGGCATGGTTGAGGCTAGTTTTTCTATCCAAGTATCTGGAGCAGTGACCGAAGCAACAGGGTAATTAGGGGAGTATAAATCATGGGATTAGCAAAAGAGTTACGTAAGAGAAGAGAGGTTAAGGCAAGAGAAGTTGTCGTGCCTGAGTGGGGTGACGATTCTGGAGCGTTCAAGTTGTATTGCAGACCAATAACCTGCAACGATATGAACCAACTACAGAAGAAGCACCCCAACTTCTTAACCAACACTACAATTGCCGCTATGGTCGATCTGATTATTATGAAAGCAGAAGACCAAAGTGGTGATAGGCTGTTTACTGCGGCAGACGATAAGATTGAACTGATGGGCGAGCAGACAGATGTTATATCTGAAATCGCTAATCAGATGTTTGCTGAGATTGAGTCTGAGGAAGATTTAGCAAAAAACTAAAAACCGATCACTGGAGATTTAATCTAATATCTCTGGCTGATCGGCTTCACATGACTATAGACGAAGTAGAGCAAATAAGCGTTACTGAGTTCAATGAGTGGATGGCTTACTTTCAGATACTAAAGGATAACAATGGCGAACCAGAATCTTAATATAACCATTCGCGCATTTGATAAAACATCAAAGGCATTATCTAGTGCAAGCAAAGGCGTTAGAAAGGTAGGCGGTGCTGTTCTAAGCGCCAAGACAGCTATTGTTGGTTTGGTAGGTGCGGCAGGTTTTGGTGCGCTTATAAAGCAAGGATTAGCCGCAGGTGATTCACTAGCTAAGACAGCAGACAAGATTGGCGTTACCACAGAAGCATTAGCAGGTATGCGCCATGCCGCAGAACTTACTGGCGTATCTACAGAAACAATGGATATGGCTCTGCAAAGATTCACCCGTAGAGCAAGTGAAGCCGCAATTGGTACAGGTGAAGCACAGGGTGCGCTTAAAGAGCTTGGTATTAATGCAGAAGACTTAGTGAAACTTCCCCTAGATAAGCAGATGGAAGTTGTAGCTGATGCTATGGGCGGATTGTCTACACAGTCTGATCGCGTTCGTATAGCCATGAAGCTGTTTGACTCTGAGGGTGTTGCTTTAGTAAACACTCTAGGGGGTGGTTCAGAGGCTCTTAGGGAGATGATTGCTGAGGCTGACCATTTAGGTCTAGCTTTGAGTAGAACCGATACAGCGCAAATAGAGGCGGCTAATGATGCCTTTACTAGAGCCAAAGGCGTAATCACAGGATTAACTAATCAGTTTACTGTAGCATTTGCCCCAGTTTTAGAAGTAATTGCTAATTCATTTCGGCAGGGTGCGCTAGATTCTGCTGAGTTTGGCAACACTGGTCAGCGTGTAGCAGATGCCCTTGTTAACGCATACGCTAAAGTGCAAGGCGCACTGCATGGCGTTAGAATGTTTGTTACTAGATTGCAACTTGGGTTCACCAGTCTAGGCGCATATATAGCAGAGAAGTTAGTTCCTATTCTTGGCACTTTCATTAATATTTATAACAAGATAGCCCCGATGCTCGGAAAAGAGATTATTGATAACCCTCTAGTTGGCTTTGCTGAGAGCGCGAGAGAGAGTGTAGCCATACTGACGGAAGAGCTACTAGCAATGTCAGAAATAGACCCTGCGGCAAATATTCTAGAAGCATATGAAGCAATTAAGGTTAAGTCTCGCGAAACTGCTGAATCTATAGCGGCAGACAAGACACAGCAAGTAAGCACAGAAAAGACCAAGTCTGCTGAGTTAGCAGAATTTGAAGCAAAAACTGGCGTAGAAAAAACAAAGCACATAACTGGTCAGCTTGCCGCACAGCTACAAGGCGCGGCTAAAAACTCTAAAAAGATGTTTGCAATGCAAAAGGCGGCAGGTATTGCTAATGCGCTTATCAGCACCTATCAGGGCGCGGCTAAGTCTATGAGCGCATATCCATTCCCAATTAACGTAGCCATGGCGGCGGCATCTGTTGCGGCAGGTATGGCTCAGGTATCAGCTATAAGATCTCAATCTTTTGATGGTGGTGGCTTTACTGGTCGTGGCTCTAGGTCAGGCGGTGTAGACGGGAAAGGTGGTTTTAATGCTATACTACATCCCAATGAAACTGTTATAGATCACACTAAAGGCGGTGGTCAGGGCGTAGTAGTTAATCAGACAATTAATGTTACTACTGGCGTTCAGCAAACAGTTAGAGCAGAGATACAGAATCTATTGCCACAAATAAGTCAAGCCGCTAAAAGTGCAGTGCTATCAGAAAGGCGTAGAGGCGGTGGCTATTCAACAGGTATACTAGGAAGATAAAATGGCAATATCATACCCAGTCGCGTTTCCAACCATAAACGGCAAAACTATTGTTCAGAATTTAACGATGCGCTTAGTGCAGTCTGCGGCAATGACAGAGTCTTCTACATCTATGGTACAGCAGGTGCAAGACTTTGGCACTGCAAGATGGGAAGCTGAGATAACAATTAGACCATTAGATTTTCAAGAAGCAAAAGTTTTTCAGGCGTTTATCGCATCACTAAGAGGTGTAGGCAAAACGTTTAGATTTGGCGACCCACAGCAAAACTATACAACTAATGTGCCAGTCTGCGCCACCACAACAGCATATAACGCAGGCGCAACTATAATTAGCATACAGAACACAAGCAATTATGAATTAGTTGCGGGTAGCCATTTTTCTTTAAACAGTAGATTACATATGCTTTTAGAAACCGCTAATGACAATGCAACAACTTCTTGCGAAATAACCCCCCCAATTCGCACAACAACAGGAATTATGTCACTTGATGTGACTAATCCTGCGGGCTTATGGCGACTTGCATCTAATCAGGTAGAATGGAATGTTGGCGTAGAATCACTTCACAGCTTCACGATTGCGTGTATTGAGGCTATATAATGAGTCGCGGTTTAAATCAGACTTTTAAAGGAATTATAAATAGTGAATATATTATGCCAGCACTATTTGTTAAGGCATCATTTAGTTCAGAATTAAGAATCTGGTCTGGTCATGGCGAGGCATACATAAGCGGCACTCGTTACGATGGTGCAGGTGAGCTACTAAGTGTTGGCACAGTACAGGAAAACAGTGATTTAGGCACATCAGGTTTAACTGTTTCTTTGTCAGGATGTGACAACCAAATTGTTAACGCCATGAGAGATGAAGAGTTTCAAGGAAACGAACTAATAGTTTATTTAGGGGTTTTAAGTGATGTTGGTGGGGTGCGAACAGTAGCGGCAACAACCACTTTTTTCAAAGGCTTTATGGATAATGCAACTTATGTTCAGAATGGTGAGACAATTACTATACAGATTTCAGTAGAGAATCATTTTGCTAGATTGAGCAGAACTAACACTAGGCTTTATACAGCGAAAGATCAAAAAAATGTCTTTCCTAATGATTTAGGTTTAGACTACATAGAGAGTATTGCGGAACAAAAACTAGTATGGGGTGAGTAATGGAATATCAACAGGAAAAGCTGAACGCAGTTAAAGATGAATGTCTGCCTTTAATTGAAAAGCACTGGGAAGAAATAGCAATAAACCAAGACAATATAAAGCTCAAACCTGATTGGAATACTTATAACAAGCTAGAGTCTCTAGGTATGTTTAAGGTATATACTGCTAGAGTTGATGGCAAGTTAGTTGGTTATTTCACAATAGTCGTAACTAAAGGCTTGCACTATGCAGACCATCTATTTGCGGCAACTGATTTGATTTATATTTCTCCTGAGTATCGTAAAGGCAGAGCGGGTTACAGCTTAATCAAGTTTGCAGAAGAACAGCTTAAAAAAGATGGTGTTTCTGTTTTGGTAATAAACACCAAAGACCATTCGCCATTTGATAAGTTATTAGAGCGCATGGATTACAGTCTAGCTGAGAGGCTATATCAAAAGTATATAGGTTGATAAATGGCAATAGTTGGTGGAATTGTAGCAGGGGCAACTGCATCTTATGTAGGCGCATCTTTAGTTGTTGCGGTTGGCGTAGGTATAGCCGCGGCAGTAGCTTACGACTACGCTATGGATGCATTAATGGAAAATGCTACTGTTGACACAATGGGTGGCAGGAATGTTAACACCAAAGATACAACAGGTGCTAGAGAAGTAGTATATGGAAAGATAAGGAAAGGCGGCAACATACTCTGGCAAGATGTAGCAGGCGAAAGTAATAAATATCTTTATCAAATAACCGCAATTGCACACTCTGAATGTCAATCAATAGATAAAGTTTATTTTGATGGCGATGAAGCATGGTCAGGCGGAGTTTATAATTCTAACTATTTTGAGACTAATAATCTAAACATAGTAAAAATAGAAGTCAAAACTGGCACAAGTACGCAGACAGAAATTAGCACTGCAACAACAGGCACAGATACAGCGGTAGATTACTGGGTAAACGATGGTGTTGACAAGCACAGGTTGTCAAATATTGCTTATGTATGGACAAGGTTCACGCATAATACCGAAAAGTTTCCTAATGGCGCACCTGCTGTCACTGCCTTAATTCAAGGCAGGAAGGTTTACGATCCTAGAGTTGGCTCACACTCAGAGTCAAATCCTGCTACATGGGCATTTTCAAGAAATCCTGTCTTGTGTTTATTCGATTATCTTAGAAATGAAGACTTTGGCGCGAGCATACCTGCATCAGAGTTTGATGAAGCGCAAATAGAATCTGCGGCAACTTTCTGCGATGCCTCAGTAGGCTCACCATCACGTACAAGATATGTTTGCGATGGCGTGGTAAATACTGGGCAGTCTATACGCCAAAACATTAAAAATCTTTTAACTTGCATGAATGGCAGAATTACCTATGCAGGCGGCAAGCTAAGAATTGAACCTGCGGAATATGTAACACCTCACGATGTTACTTTAAATGAAGACATTATTATTGGTGATTTTACAGTCACAACTAAAACGCCAAGACAAGATAGTTACAATCTTGTTAAAGGCACATATGTTAGCGAGCATATAAACTATATAAAGACAGAATACCCACAGCAAAGCTCTTCTGTTTATGAAGCAGATGATGGTGGGATTCACACTTTAAATTTAGATTTGCCATTTACTACAAACACAATACGCGCACAAAGGCTTGCCAAAATTGTTTTGTTAAAATCTAGAATGCAATCTAGGATTAAAGCAAAATTAAACGCAAAAGCATTAGATTATAGAGTTGGTGATAATGTATACGTTACAAACGAAAAATTTGGAATAGCTGATGCAATTTATGAGATCATAAACTGTCAAATTGGCTTTGACTCGCAAGTCGGAATTTATGTAGATATTGAGGCAAAAGAAAACTCACAGGCTACCTATGATCATACAGCTAGCACAGACATTGATCATACAGCGGGGCAAAATATAAACCTGCCAGACAGAGAAATAGTTTCACCTGTTGATGTTAGCTCAATGAACGCATTTGGAACAGTGGCAAATGTTGGCGGTGCTAAATTTGCCAAAGGTGTTTTTGTCACTTGGTCTGCTCCATCAGGGGCAACTGTTAACAGATACTTTGTTTACCTTACAGACTACAACGCAACAGGAACGCCACACTGGTCAACAAGGTTAACAACCTCAGATAGTAATATTTTCATTCCCATTACTACTGATACAGATGCAAGTAGCATTCGCATTCATGTAGTGACAGAAAGTGTATCTGGTCGACTTAGCAACAGGGTGCATAAGCAGTTTGATGATATGGATTATCCTAGCCCGCAAGAATTTAACGAACACAAGTTTTTGTATGTAGATGATGCACAAACACCGCCAACATTGGCGCAGTGGGATGACGCATTTTCATTTGCACCAAATAGAGGTGACAGGGTAACTTTAATAGAATTAACATCTTATAATGTTGTTGCTGATGCTGAAACTTACTATTATGACCCACCATATACAGTAGTTTTAGAGTCAAAATATGATGAAACAAAAAATAATCAAGACGTTTTTTTTGGAAGCACAGCTACAGCAACAGCCGCAAAAATTTTGCGCGCAAGTGATCTAATTTCATCTAGTTACGAGAATATAGCTTATTCAATTATATCAACATCAGTTACAGACTCGAACGATGGAAGCACAGCCCAGACAGTTGACGTAGCACTGCAACCCTATACATTTCCGCAAATAACTCTTAACGGAAAACCAGTAGGAGTTGCAAGCAGTGCGGTTAGGGTGATTTTAAGCATTCCCCCTTCATGGTATAACAATGCAACCCTAGAGGATGACTATTTATTCCAAAGTGTGAAGGTTGTTGTTAGGGCAAGCTATGGCGGCAATACAACAGATACTGAGGTTTTTCTTAATGGGTATGTACGATGACTTGGGCTAAAGTAGAAAAATATATAAAAGGAAATTTGATTGTTGATGGTAGCATTGAAGCAGATCAAATAAAGACTGATAGCCTTACCGCAAACAAGTTTAAAGGTGCTACCGAAGAGGAGTACTACAACTTTTTTGATGATACTACTATTGCTTTTAACTCCTCCACTGTCGTGCATGAATTTGATTTTCCATCTACCGAGCTAGATTTAGTTAAAGGCAGGCACATTAAAACTGAATACAATGCCCTAATGTATACAGGCACAAGCGGTCAAGCCAGCCCTCTGGTTACATTGACGACAGAAGTAAAAGTGCCTGATGCGCCTAGCTTTAGAGGAATCGGAATAGGCTACCACAACAGCTTTCCTGCAAGCGGATTTCAGAGAATTGAGTTTAATGGAAACGTAGTCAATCTATTTGGTTGCGGTAGTGTTGGTAGTATAAATTCTTACAGAGTGTTTAGAAATTTACATTTTAGGGAAAATGTTGAACAATCAGAGTTAGTCACAAACCCGACTTTTTCAGGCATAGCCAATTGGATCGGCGTGGGTGGAACTTTGAGTTCATATTTTGGATCATCAGCCTCTATAACACAGGATGCTAACGCAGACAGAGCTTATTTTTACCAAGAAGTAACTGTTGAGGTTGGCAAGAAATATAGATTCAGTGGTTTATCTTACACTAGCGCGGGGACATCAAGTGTAAGGATGCACCTTTCTCCTAGCAGTGACATAGAAGATGCGTTTGCTTCATCTGCTATTTTTTCATCTGGCACTGGAAATAAATACTTTAATAAAGACTTTATTGCCACCACCACTACTGTTTACGTTATGGGCGAGGCGGCTACTACAACTAATGGACAGTATGGTGTGTTTGATAACTTTAACCTTACAGAACTGCAACAAAAAACCTATGTTGATGTAAGCACATCAGGAGGGCAAATTGTTCCTACAGGTGGAAATGATTATGTTTATCATCATCCCTTTGGCTCTACATCAGTAGGCGACTGGGCAGTGGTTGGCAGAGCTAAGTCAAATTTTAGAACTGTTGCTTATAATCATTATTTACAGCTGACTACTGAAGTTTATCTTGGTGTAGCGAATGTTAATTACGAATGCCGCATAAGAGTTCACCATCAGGCTTATGGCGACACTCTAACAACGCAACCAAGTGTGGTACTAATGCAAAGCAGAATGGTAGGAGAGCAATCATCATGATTATAATAGGCTATGAATCGCGCATAGAAGAAGAACCATACATGGAAGAAATTGTAGTCAGCAGGCACGATACAAAAGAACAAGCTAACTCCTCTATGATAGAATTGCGAATAGCACAAAACGATAATGCAAATCTGATACAATACTTCTATGCATTAGATGTTACTGATACTAAATACAAAATAACTGGCGTAGTTGATAAAGATAGACCACTACCGCCAACAGCACCAGATGGCGAGGAATAGCATGAGCGCAGGAAAATACAATCTAACAATAGATCAGGGTTCAGATTTTAGCCTTACACTGAACATTAAAGAAGATGGTGTTAATAAAGACCTTAGAGGTTGGCTTGCGCGTGGTCATTTGCGTGAATCTATGGATACCGCACAACACTGGGCGTTTGACTTTTCAGGCACTACTTTTAGTCAAAGCGGAAATATAATTATTAAGTTGGCGCATGATGTAACCGCTAATAATGGAAATAGTGAGCTAGGTGAAGGCAGTTACTTTTACGATGTAGAAATTTACAAAACATCTACTGATGAAGTTAAAAGAATTATTCAGGGCAAAGCTACTGTAACTAGACAGGTGACGAGATAATGACTATAAAAGTCACAGTCATAGAAGATGTTTCTACTATATCCGTTTCTGGAAATACTACTAGCATCAATCTTACAGGCGAGCCGACTGAAATTTCAGTAGTTAACCCTGCAACAAGTGTTACTTTTAATCCCTCTCAATCATTTAGTTCAACTAATGTTCAAGATGCTTTGTTTGAAGCGCACGAGATGATTGGACAGCAATCTAATAATTACAGCATACAGCTAAGTGATGCTAATAAGTTTGAGATTTCTTCAGGCAATGCATTTTTTAGAATGTATGCCGCAGGCTCACAGTTTGGGTGGGATACAAGCCTTATATCTTCTGACGATTTAAAGTTAGTTTCACATGGAACAAACACTTCTGCCATTTTTAAAGATACTAGCATAGAGTTTCATGACCCTGTTTACATGACTGGCAATGTGCCTTTAGGTGAAGACTACAGGCTTGGCTACATCACAACGGACAGCCCCTACACATCAGCTAGGCATCATTATGTTTTAAAAAATAACGATGAAAAAGTAGGTTATATTGGCGCGGTTGGTACAGGCAATACAGCCAAAGTATTTATTGGAGAGGGTAGTTCAGCTATTGCGGTTCGTGGTATTCCTTTTGTTGGTGCAGAAGTCACACCTGTAAGCCTACAAGGTAACGATCAAGATGCAAACACTGATCTAGGAACATCTACAGCAAGATTTAGGGACTTATATTTATCAGATAATCTTTATGCTGACGGCGTATCTTTTGAAGATGCTAATATCACGTTTACCACAGACCAGTTGGTTGTTAATAACGCGGGTGGGAACAGCCTAATCACCACAACCAGTCAGGGCGTAAATTTAAAATACAATGGCGTTCAAAAACTAGCCACAACATCCACAGGCATAGACGTTACTGGGACTTTGACCAGCGATGGGCTAACTGTGGAAGCGGGTATTGCTCAGCTAGAGTTAATCGACACAGGTGTATCTGGGTCAACCAAACTACGCACAGCCAATGCTCAGACATGGCTTGAGATTGATCCAGATAATGTTCAGGCATCTTCTGGGTTTAAGACATATATTGACGGAAAACAGTTCTTCCAAATCACCGATGTAGGCGACATCAGCTTCTACGAAGATACAGGCACAACGCCTAAGTTTTTCTGGGATGCAAGTGCAGAGCGTTTAGGTATAGGTACTAGTAGTCCTGCACACGCATTAGACGTTATTGGGAACATTAATATAAAAGGCACAGTACCTACATTGCTATTTACAGATACTGACAGTAATCCTGATTTTAATATTATAGGTGGCGGTTCTTTAAGTTTTCGAGATGAAACAAACTCTGCTACACGTATGCTTATTGACTCCTCAGGCAACGTAGGTATAGGTACTACTAGTCCTACAGGTGATTTAACTATAGGTCGCAATGGTAACGCTTCTGGCGGCAACATAATGCTTGGCAGGACTACAAACGCTACTAATAAATACGCTGTAATTACTTCTCAAGCATATAACTCATCAACTGATACAGAGGGTTTTACCGCAATAGCTACACAAGGAATTAGCGGTACAAACCTAGTTACTATTGGCGGTGGTATAGGAGAAGTTGATTCTGCGACACAGCTACGCTTTTACACATCTAGCGCAACAGGCACACGAACTGGCTCTGAGCGTATGCGTATCGACTCATCAGGCAACGTAGGTATAGGTACTAGTAGTCCTACACAAGCATTAGACGTAAATGGCACAGCCGCGATGGATGGGCTTACTGTAGAAAATACTAGTGGCAGTACCACTGCTTTAATTAGAGCGGCAGGGGGCGGTAATAATAGCGCAACCTTAGATTTAACTTCTAGGGGGTCTGGCAATCAATATAGAAACACAGAAATTGTATCTGTCGGTGAAAACAGTCCGACAGCCAAACTTCAGTTCAAATTAGATAATAGTTCAGGAAATTTAATTAAAGCACTAGAGATTGACGGCAACGGAGACATCAGCTTTTACGAGGACACAGGTACAACGCCTAAGTTCTTCTGGGATGCTTCTACAGAGCGTTTAGGCATAGGTACTAATTCGCCTAGTGCGGTATTAGAAACCTTTGGAGGTACTAGCTTTATAGGTGCTAAGTTTAAAGGCTATACCACAGGAAAAACCGCCCTAGTGGGGACAGATAATAATTCGGCTTGGTTTGGTTTAGATGATGGGACTTATGGGCTTACAAACTCCATCCAGTTATTCGGTACAGATAATTCAATACAATTTGACACTAATGGCTCAGAACGTATGCGTATCGACTCATCAGGCAACTTATTGGTGGCTACTACTGACCAATATGCTTTCAATGGCGGTTTTACCGTTCAAACTGGCACTGTGCCTTATATCAACGTAGGTCATGCCTCTACTGTTGCCAGTGGCAATTATTATGCCGCATTTAGACACGGAAATAATACGATAGGAACAATTACCCAAAGCAATACAACAGGAGTTAACTACAACGTTAGCTCTGATGAACGCCTTAAGGAAAACATCACAGACTCTGCTGATGCAGGTAGTAAGGTTGACTCTATACAGATTAGACAGTACGACTGGAAAGCTGACGGTTCTCACCAAGACTATGGTGTTATTGCACAAGAGTTAGTTGAAGTTGCACCTGAGGCAGTACATCAACCTGTAGATGAAGAAGACATGATGGGTGTGGACTACAGCAAGTTAGTACCTATGTTAATTAAAGAAGTACAAACATTACGCAACCGAGTTGCACAACTGGAGAACAACTAAATGAACTTTACAATCTCAACTTTAGAAAGCAACACAGACGGTGGAGTTATCGTAGCACATTGGCAAGTAAGTAAAACATCTGGTGACAACGTAGCTACTTCATACGGTACTGTTGGTTTTACTCCTGACTCATCTGCTGATGGTTACACAGCCTATGATAGCTTAACGGAAGAATCAGTGATTGCATGGGTACAAGCATCACTAGACACAGAATCATTAGAAGACTCTTTAGATGCTGACCTAGCGGAACAAGCTAGTCCAACAACTATTGTAGGGACACCGTGGTAATAAGCCAAAAGGTATAAAAATGAGTTTAACAAAAGAAGTAACAGCAGATAAAATTGAAGTAGTAACTGGACAAGACGAAGAAGGCAACACAGTAACCTGTGTACAGGTGCGAACCACAACAAAGGTTTTAGAGGATGGACAGCTAATATCTAGCAGTTATAGCCGCCATGTAATTCAGCAAGGTGATGACTACAGTTCTGAGCTTGCTAATGTACAAGCAGTTTGTTCTGCTGTATTATGATACTTTGAAACCAGCAGGGGAAATATTGTGATTACAATAGACGATAAAACGTATGTAAAAGAGGACTTAAGCCCAGAACAAATTGCTTATGCAGAAAGGGTACAGGTTATCAATAAAAATGTAAAAGAGCTAGAAATGCAAATCAACGAGCTTAATGTGCTTGTTTCTGCGTATGCTAAAGCCATAAAAGAAAGTTTTACCGAGGAAGAATGATGGATGACTGGCATCTGAGCAAGAATGTACCAATTACTTTATTTGTATTGTTGGCGTTTCACGCTATCAATGTAATGGGCGCATTCACTGAGGTTGAAGTTGGCGTTAATCAAAACGCTAAAGATATCTTTGCAGTTGAAAAAACAGTTGCACAGTTAGACGACAGACAGCGCGATCTACAGGTCAGGGTTGCACGGATTGATGAAAACGTAATGCAAATGAAAGCATGGATGGAAGAGAAAAGGTAGTGAGGTTTTTAGCTATTCTATGGCTATTCACATCAGTGGCTATGGCGAACGATCAACAGGGTAGCCTAAACACCTATCATGGTGAGAACTCAACCACCAATAGCAATAACCAAACCACAGACACATCAACTAGCAACACCTACAATGGCGCAGGTTCATCAAGCGAAATCCCAGTAGGTTCAGCAATAAGCCCAACCTTTATGTCTAACGGCTCTGACACTTGCTTGAAAGGCACAGCAGGTTCAGTGCAGACAGTAGCTATTGGGTTTAGTTCTGGCGGTTACACCTTAGACGTAGACTGTACTAGGTTGAAGTATTCTCGAATGCTATCTGCTCTTGGGTTAAAAGTGGCGGCAGTGTCTATGCTATGCCAGAGCGAAGAGGTTTATAAGTCGATGCTCTTAGCGGGTTCACCATGCCCGTTTATAAGCAATGGGAGATTAGTAGCGGGGAAGAGGGGGTTAATGCTTATTAAGCAAAATCCAAAATTACACATTCCTGATTACAAGGAAAACCGTAAATACTATGACGGTATTCTCCAGATAGGCAAAGAGGTTAGCGCAGATGTTCAAGAAGATAATATTTCTATTAGCGATAAGTTCCGCAGTACAAAGCAGTGAGCTTGATAACCTGATTGATAGTAGCTCTGCTATTGTCGATCAGATTGATGCTGGCGTTAAGCTAGTAGGAGCAGGCATGGATTACGCGCACACTGGTGGCGGTTTATCTGATGGCACTCTTGCTAGTACGGCTCACATTAGCGCAGAGCAAGTTGATGCCTATAATTCTGCCTTATCTAACATGGCTACCTATCAGCCTTATGGCGCGCCAGTACAGCAGGTGCTAGAAGATATGGCGATGGAATCACTAGAGCAGATGGACACAGCTATTTCTACATTCACTGAGGTCGTAGTTGATATGATCGCAGTACAGCAGGTAGCAGAGAAAGCAGAAACAGCAAGCACCCCCAAACAAGAAGAAGAAGTGCAGAACTTTGTTGTAGAAAATCAGGATATGTTGACGATCACGCAGGAAGATGTAGACACATACAACACCAGTGTTGACCAGATCGAAACATCAGCCAACGAAGCCTCTGCATACCTAGCCGTAGCTAACAGCGAAGCGGCAGACTTTTTACAGCAATCTATAGAAGACAAGAACACAACATCTGCTGATGTTAATATCTTTTATGATGCAGGAGCGCAGTGGGTAGCTATGGGCTACAACACAACCAGAAACATGACTGCTGTTTACTTAAATGGTAGCGATGCCTTTGGTTTAGATTTGTACTACAGTGAAGCAGATATTCTTGCACTGGGTACAGAGTCAGAGTTCTATAAAACCTCACCAATTGGCATGGGCTATGATTGTTTCTTTGAGATGGAGTGCGAATGAGTTTAGCAGATACAGAATTATCAATTGGTGGCGTTAAGCTAAAAGGCATATATATAGCGGTGGTGTTCTCGATTGCCACCACCATTGGCGGCTTTATCTGGGGTGCTAGTAGCCTGTATGGAAGATTAGAAACAGTCGAGGCGGTACAAGTTCCAGACGTAACACCATTGCATGAATCTATACAGCTGATAGAACAACAGCTTAAAGACAACGATATAAGCCAATTAAGCGCGAAATTAGCCACTTTAGGCACAAACCTGATAACTATATCCTCTCAGCAAGAAAGGCTCTTAGAAATCACTACAAGCGTATCTAACCTAGAGAAAGATATTGAGACTATGAGAGCCATTGTTGCAAAGGCTGAGTTAGTCGTAGAGGATGTGAATCAGATCAAAGCTAATTGGGATACTGCCAAAACGGAGTATGACGATATTTGGCAAGCACTCGATGCTCTAGCCATGCCCTTATAATAAGAGAACAGATTATGTGGATGAATTTAATTGCACCAGTAGCCAAGTTAGCAGGTGGCTTCATGAAGAACAAAGCAGAAGAGAAACAGGCTAAACACAAAGCCAAAATGCACATGATTAAGAATGATGCAGACTGGGAAACCAAGATGGCAGAGGCTTCTAATTCGTCATTTAAAGATGAGTTTTTCGTAATTGTTTTAAGTTTTCCATTGTTTTTCATAGGCTATGCAGTAGGCGTTGATGACCCTGCTATCATTGACAGAGTAAAAGAGGGATTTAATGCTTTAAATGAACTGCCTGATTGGTATCAATATTTGCTATTCATAGCAGTTAGTAGTAGTTTTGGCATCAAAGGTGCTGACAAAATAATGAAGATGAGGAAGTAACATGACTAGCAAAAAGCCAAAGGCTAAAAGCGAAAAGGTAGAGAATAAATATTTCTCACACAAAGAATTGAAGTGCAAGCACACAGGCGAGAGCAATTTTGACCCTGACTTTTTAGACTTGCTAACCAAGATCAGAATCGAATGTGATTTCCCATTCGCTATCTCTAGTGCTTACCGATCACCAAAGCACCCGATTGAAATGCGTAAATCACGCGCAGGAGCGCACACATCAGGAAAGGCTGTTGACATACTATGTCGCGGAGAAAATGCCGTAAAGCTAGTTTCTGTAGCTATAGCGTTTGGCATTACCCGCATTGGAATACAGCAAAAAGGTTCAGGTCGATTCATTCACATTGATGCTTGCACCCAAGACGACTTTCCTGAGATCGAGAACTACCCAGAAGAGACTATCTGGTCGTACTAATTTCATAGCAACTCCCATTTGCCTCACTTATGTGGGGCTTTTTTTTGCCTAAAGTTAATTCAACTGTTTACATTTGTTAAGTAATCGTTTAACCTTTGCTTGTCACTTAATCAAATGAGGTATAAAAAATGACAGATATTAATAAACTTTCTGACTACGAAAAAGGCGAGTGGGATTGCACACACGGCTACCCTGTTCGAAGTGATTGTGAGTCAGATGAATACTACAGAGGCTATGGCGAGACTTATGCCAAAGAAGCAAATGCAACTTGGTACTCTGAGCAAATCTTTGAGCCATTTATAAAACAAACTATGG
>Ga0181388_1000362_pt1 | contig 15781 bp, 18 predicted proteins | sample 11SPOviralmetaG_FD_130120 | JGI IMG/M metagenome (GOLD analysis project Ga0181388, IMG submission 130120) | Marine viral communities from the oligotrophic San Pedro Time Series (SPOT) site, San Pedro Channel, CA, USA - 11 SPOT_SRF_2010-05-17 | ecosystem: Environmental > Aquatic > Marine > Strait...
AATAATAATAATAATAATAATAATAATAATAATAATAATAATAGTAATAATAATAATAATAATAATAATAGTAATAATAATGAAAATTTTATTAATGAAACTTGTTATTCATTATGTATATTAAGTTAAACAATTTCATCTGCAAGACCTAATTTTTTATATTTTTTAGCATCCCAATAATTATTTTGGATTAAATAAATTTGTAATTTTTCTTTAGTTATTTTAGAATTAATAACATTACAAAATAAATTGTAAATATGATAGTTTAAAGAATCTGTTTCTAATTTATTATTTTCGCATTGTTTTAAATATCCCCAATAATTTTTTAAATTATGTAAATCATTATAACTACTTAATATAGATTTAGCATTTTTTTTTATAATTCTATAATTACAACTTGCAGCCAATAATATTGCACAATCGGAAACATTATTTTCAATAATTGAAATAATTTCTAATGCAATAGTAGATTTAAATGTAATAAACTCTAATAAATTTTCTATATTTCCACCTTTACTATTAATATGTAAATATAATGTAGAATTATTGTATATTAGTTTTTTATTATTAATAATTGAATTTATATATGATTTTAAAATATATATAGTTTCTCGATTAATTAATGAATTGAAATAAATATGATTATCACATATAGTAATATTACACATAGTAGAGTCATTTTTATAATAATTATAAATTTTATAAGAAGATGTATCATGCATTTTTTGAGAATCATAATTTATCTCATTATATAATCTGCGTTTATTACTAAAAATAGTTTCATTTTCCATGATAACTAATATTTTTATAATTTTATTTATATAATTATTTGTTAAGTAAATATCAATTTTTAAATATAAAAAAAAATTGATATATGTATATGAAATAATATAAAGTTTAAAAAATTATTTAAATAAAGATGTCTTCTTCAATTCTTTCACTATATGTGCCAATTATTTCTGATTCGACAAGTGAAGCATACATTAAGACAATGTTTGCTAATAAAAACATTGGTAAAATTGCACGTGTAGATTTTGTTAAAAATATTAATAAAAATCGACGCGAAGCATTTATCCATTTTGAAGAATGGTTTAATAATAAAGAAGCAAATCTTCTTAAAGAAGACATTTTAAATACTGATACTAAGACACGTTTTAACTACAATGATTCTAATAAATTTTGGCCGCTATTAGTAAATAAGAATCCAAATAAGAAAGAAGATAATCCAAATTATATTATTCTCAATAATGAGGAAGTAAAGAATGTTTATAAAGTAAGTTTAAATCTAACAAATACAAAGAATACAAAGAATACAAAGAATACAAACAATACAAACAATACAAACAATACAAACAATACAAACAATACAAACAATACAAACAATACAAACAATACAAACAATAAAAATAAGAAAACCAAAAAAGAGTAGATAATTTTAATTTTAATTTTAATTTTAATTTTAATTTTAATTTTAATTTTAATTTTAATTTTAATTTTTAATAAAAAATATTTAAAAAAACTGATATATATATTTTTTTCTTTCTCTATTATTAAATTGTTGTTATATTAAAATATGTCAAATAAACAACAATTTAATAATAGAGAAAGAAAAAAAAATAATAAATATAATAAATATAATTATAATATTTATAGTTCAAAACATATTAGATTAATTGAAAGAAATATTACAAGTAATATTACAAGTAATAATACAAGTAATAATACAAGTAATAATACAAGTAATAATACAAGTTATAATACAAGTAATAATACAAGTAATAATACAAGTAATAATACAAGTAATAATACAAGTAATAATACAAGTAATAATAAGAGTAAAGAAAAAATTGATAAAAAATAATGAAATATAATAAAATATAATAAAATATAATTTATAGAAATATATATAATGGGTGCAGGTATATTACCAGTAGCCCTTTATAAAGGAAGTATATTTATGTTATTAGGACAAGAAAGAAATAATTTATGGTCAGATTTTGGAGGATCATCAAATATAAATGAAAAACCATATAAAACAGCAATTAGAGAAGGTTATGAAGAATTAAATGGATTTTTAGGAAATATAGATGACTTAGAAAATACAGTAAGTTCCAATTTAATTTTATCAATTAGTTATGAAAAATATAGTAGTTATGTTTTTAACATTGATTATGATAAAAATTTACCAATTTATTTTAGTAACTTAAATAAATTTATTGAAGAAAATGCAAATGATAAAATTATGAAAAATCATAATGGTCTTTTTGAAAAAAAACAATTAAAATGGCTTCAAATAAAAGATTATAAAAAAAATAATAATATTTTACAATTAAGACCTTGGTATAAATCAATAGTTGATATTGTAACAAAAAATGAAGAATTTCTAATTAAAAAAATTAAAGAAATTAAAAAAATTAAAGAAATTAAAAAAATTAAAGAAATTAAAAAAATTAAAGAAATTAAAAAAATTAAAAAAATTAGAAATTTAAAAAAATCAAAAAATTTTTTAAAAAATCACCACTCAAAGATATATCCACGCAAAAGTTACCGAAGACAAGACATTGGTCAAGGAAATAAGACTCGTCGCCTCATACCAGTAACAGGAGAAAAATGAAAAAATTTTTAAATCTATAAACTCAAATTTTTTTAAACAAAAATTAAATAATAATAATAAAATTATTATTTAATGCAAGAAAATTTATTAATATTAAACAAAGAAACTATAAATAATTATGGTATAATATATACTCCTAATAATTTAGTAAATAATATTTTAGATTTAATACCAAACGAATATTTTAAAAATCCACATTTAAGATGGTTAGATATAGGTGCTGGTTGTGGTGCATTTTCATTAAATTTATATAATCGTTTATTAAATGATTTATCGGGTAATTTTTCTAATATACAAGAAACAAGAAATTATATAATAAAAAATATGATTTATATGGTTGAAAATTATCCTTATCATATAACAGAATTAAAAAAAAAATTTACAGATGAAGCAAATATATTGAACATAGATTTTTTAACATTAAACATTAATAGTAATGATTTAAAATATAAGTTTGATTTTATAATTGGTAATCCCCCTTATAATATAAATGGTAAATTAAAAACGCCAACTAATAATAAATTAAAAAAAAGTGATATTGGAAAACAAGTTTATGTTGATTTTATTTACAAAAGTTTTGAACTTTTAAAACCAGATGGTTATTTAAATATTATAATACCTTCATTATGGTTGAAACCAGATAAAGCAAATTTATATAATTTTTTAACTACAAAAAAAATACATAAATTGGTTTGTCTCTCTACAACACAAACACAAAAGGCATTTAATTATAAAGCACAAACACCTACCTGTTATTTTTTAATAGAAAATAAAGAAAATAAAGAATATAAAGAAAATAAAGAAAATAAAGAATTAACTATATATGATGATTTAAATAATAATTTCATAAATTATACTTTAAAATATAATTATCCAATACCAATAAATGGTATAAATATAATAAATAAATTATTAAAATATGTAGATAATGTGGGTTATTTAAAAGTATATAAGTCATCAACCCCTTCAAAAAAAACAAAAATAGAAAATAATTATGGAGAGAGTTTTCAATTCATTAATATAAAAACCACAATTCTCTCAAATAATGATCCACAATTAGTAATAAATTATTCAAATATTGCGCAACAATTTTATAATGAACCAAAATTAATATTAGCACATAAAATGTATGGATTTCCTTATTATGATATTTCTGGAAATTATGGAATATCTTCGAGAGATAATTATATAATTTTAGAAAAAGATTATAATAAATCTTTTTTATTATTAATTCAAGCATTTCTCTCAACTAAAACAGGTTTATTTATATTTTCAACAACAAATTATAGAATGCGTTACTTAGAACGTTATGCTTTTCAATTTATTCCAAATATAAATAGAATTCCAAATTTTCCAGAACTATTGAATAAAAATAGAATAATAAGAGATGAATTAATACAAGATTTTTTTAATTGTTCTCAAAATGAAAGAGAGAAAATAGAAAAATTTTCAAAAGATTATAATTTTTTTATTTAATTTTATTTAATTTTATTTAATTTCAATATCTTCCATTTGTTCTTCTACAATTTGCAAAGAAATACTATTCGCCCAAGCAATATATGAATGATCTAACAAATGTCCATAATCTTTTATTGCTTTATTTATAATATTAATATTACCTTTATCAATTGCTTTTTCAACTTCATAATGAAATAGTTCTTGAATAGTATCATTTGGATTATCTTCTAAACTATTTAAACTGAAATCAATATAATCAATATTATTTTCAGATTCATTAGCAATATCTTCCATAACACTACAATAAATTAATTGTATATTAGTCATATAATTATATTAAATATTTTATCAATTTTATCAATTATAAAATTGATAAAATATTTAAGTAATTTTATATACTATTAATAAACTATTTTAATATGTTAAAATATATTGTTAAAAATTTCAACGAAAATATTGTTAAAAATTTCAATAAAAATATTGTTAAAAATTTTTATAAAAATAATTTATTTAAACGTTCATTATGTAATTTAGCATTTAATAATAATGAAGATTTATTTATAGAAAAAATAAATTATGATACAAAAATAAAATATTTAACCACTACAAAACAACCTCATTATTTAGAGAAAGATTATGATTATATAGAAGAAAATTTTTTTGAAAAATTAAAAAAACTGGATATAATTTGTGAAAGTACAGGAAGTAAATGTATTAATTGTAATGGTACAGGTTACATTTTAAATAAATTTTTAGAATATGATTTATGTAGATTATGTAATGGAAATGGAATATATTAAATATTTATAGACCCTTCTTTATTTACTAATAGTTCATAATTATTATTTTGATATTTATAATTATTTTTTACTATTTCATTTTCTAAATATACATTTTTAACATATTCATTTATTTTCATAAAAATATTATATTTTTCACATATAACTATATATGTTAAATTTAATTCAATAAGAAAATTATAATCAAAATCAGAATCAGAATCAGAATCAGAATCAGTATTAGTAGTTGTATTTGTAATTACTTTAAATAAGTATTTATTATAATTTTTTCTTAATAAAATCATACTAACAAATATTTCTAAATAATTATTTTTTAGTTTATAATTATTATAATAACAAAAATTATAAATTTGTATAATTGCATCATCGGTATAAGGAACAATTTTTTTTACGTATTTTTTTAATTTATTATTAAATTCATTTTCTTCAGTATCTATATTACTTATAATATTATAAAGAACGTTAGAAATACCGTCTATATTATTAGTATCACTATGTAAAGTAAATAGTTTCATTTTTTCTTGTACATCATTTTTTATAATATATCCAAAATCATAAATAATTAATTGATAAAAATCTTTATATTTATTTACTCTCCAATTATAATCATGGAGATCACAATGAACATAATCAGAATAAAAATATTGATCTTTTATAAATAAATTAAAAAGTGTAAATATTTTTTTCTTTTCAAATTCAGAACTATCAAAATCATCAAATAATTCGCTATCGATATATTCCATAAATAATATATTTTTTGAAAAATGTAACGGATATGGTATAACTATATATTCATTATTACTATAATAATTATAAAAATATTTTATATTATTATATTCATTTGCCATATTCATTTGAAGTTTTAAATTTTCAAAAAAACTTTCAAAATTAAAAATAGTATCATATTTATTTAAAAATACAATATTATTAACAATAAATTTATAAATATATATAAAATAAATAGGGAAAAACATTTGATATTTTAATTCAGGATGTATAACTTTAATAGCTATATCTTTATTATTAAAATTATTATTAAAATTATTATTAAAATTATTATTAAAATTATTATTAAAATCATTGTTTTTTTTAAATTTACCTTTATAAACCTGAGCAATTGATCCAGATTTAATTTTATATTCTTCATTTAATTCTATAAATTCATCTAAATCATAATTAAAATCATTTTTAAAAATTTTTTTAGTATAATTTAAACTATGAATACTATTATTTTCATAAAAATTATTAAATAATTCAATATAGTTATTTTTTATATTTAACATTATACTATTATTATTAATCCATTGAACAAATTTAATTAATACACATCCATTTAATTTTATACTATAATATAGAGTTTGTAGTAAATAATAATTTGTTTTATTAAATAATTTATAATAAATTACGTTATTTATTAAAATAGCTATAAAAAAATTAAAATATATAAAATATTTTATATAAAATAGTAAATCATATAATGTATTAAAAATTTTAATAACTAAATTTAAAATCATTATTATAATATTATAATAATTATTATTTTAATATTAAATATAATTAAATTAAATAATATAAATGTCTATAACCAATGATATAAAAGATATAATTTTTAATTTTATTAAAAAAGAATATGAAAATTATTTGCATAATAATAAAATATTATTAATAAAAAATGAAAATATTGATAATATAATAAATAATTTTTATGAAGAAAATAAAAGTAACTTAAAAAATATTATAAGAAGTGATTTAAAAAATAAATACAAAGAAAATTATCCAAGTTCATCCATTGAAAATATAATATTAGATATTTTTCAAGATAAAGAATTAAACATTAAAAAAACAATAAGTGAATTAATATATATTCAAAATAATAATTTACATAATTTAGAAATTCCTATTATTAATAATAGTTTAAATTTAAATATCAATATTACAGATAATTATGTAATTATTAATTCTACTAATCCAAAAAATATAAAAAATCTAGAAGAAACGTATGAAAAAATAAATAAATATAAATTTTTATATGCAATTGATAATATAATATTGGAAGAAATAGATAATGAAGAAAAAATTAATACTATTAAAAAGTTAATAAATAATAAAAATAAAATAAATATAACACTTTATTATTTAAATAATAAATAATAAATGATAAATAATAAATAATAAATAATAAAAAAATTGCAATAAAAAATCACAGCATAAAAACGTTAATTACAATATTAACATGGAAATTTATGTAACCAGATTTAATAATATTACATATAAAGAAAATAAAGATTGGTTACAAAAAAATAATGAAAAGGGGTGTATATATGGAAGTCCAATTAAATTAAGTACAAAAATATTACCAAGTAGTTATATTATAGTATTAGAAATGAATAATTCAAATAATAAAATAGAAGGATTTGGAATTATAAAAAATAAATTAGAAAATAATAAAAAAAGATATAAAATATATAGTGATAATAATTACAATAGATTTATATATAAATCCAATTTACATATAAGTAGAAATAGTTTTACAAATTTTGAAGATAATATAATTAAAAATTTAGAAAAAATTGTATTTAAATCATATTATCATTGTAAAAGAGGTCAAGGAATACAAAGTATTTCAAAGATAATTAAAGAAAATAGTATATTTAATTTTACAGAATTTATTAATAATATTTATAAATCACGATTTATTAATAAATAATAAACAATTATTATAATTATGAATAATAATTTTAATAATTTTAATACAAATATAGATGACTATTCCGACTTAGAACTTTTAAATATATTAGAATTAGATAGTTTAGATCATAGTACTATTATAAATAAAATAGATTATTTAAATAATAATTATTTTAAAAATAATAAATTATTAAGTGAATTTTTCTTTTCAATAAAAGATAGATTATTAAACAATAATAGTATAGACAATAATAGTATAGACAATAATAGTATAGACAATAATAGTATAGACAATAATAGTATAGACAATAATAGTATAGACAATAATAGTATAGACAATGATAGTATAGACAATGATAGTATATACAATAATGAAGATATAATTGAATCTATGATAAATATGGAAAATAATGAAAATAATGAAAATAATAAAAATAATGAAAATAGTGAAAAGTATTTTATACAAAATTATTTACATTTTAATACTAAATTTAGATCATTTAATAATAATAATGTAAAAACAAATAGTACATTTGAATTATCTACAATAATAAATAATTTAGATGAAATTCGTTTATCATCTATTAATATTAAAAAGCCTTATTTAATAAGTAATTTTAAATCAAATAACAAATTCATAATTAAAGAATATAAAAATAGTACTATATCAGATCATATTATAAATATAAGCAATGGTTATTATGAAGAATTAAGTGAATTAGAAGATTTTTTAAATAATAATTATTTTTATAAATCATCGACTAGTACAGATAATAGCAATAATTTTTTAAAATCACTACACTTCAAAATAGATACCAATACACATCAAAGTATTTTTGATTTATGTCAAAATTATATAAACAATATTAATAATAATTTTAACTATTTTAAATTAGATTTTAAGAGTGATTATACTCCATATTATTCTTTAGCAGAAATATTAGGATTTGAGATTGAGGCAAATGAGATATCACATGAGAAATCAATAATTTCTAATTTTCCAGTAAATAATGTTGGAAACACTGAATTATTTTTTTGTTTAGATGAAAATGAAGGAAATATTATAGAAACTCATAAATTATTTTTGAATAATAATATGTCAGTTTTTAAAGTTTTAGCAAAACTAAATACTTCATTAGCTAATAAAAATAATAATTATTATATTAATGAAACGTTTACAAGATCTACTAGAAATGATAATATTAGAAAATATTCAGGAGCTATAAATTTATCAAAATTTAATGTAAAAATAATAGATTATTACAGTAATATAATAAATGAAGATATTAATATTGATTTTACATTTACTTTAGAATCAAGAATACAACTAACTCGTTTAATTTAATATTGTATAATTAGTAATAAAAATTGGCAGTAATTTAAATATATTTATATATAAATGAACACTAGAAAAAAAAATATTTATAAAAATAAATCAGTATTATTATCATCTGATTGTACAAAAAATAAAAAATTACCCAAAGAGTTTAATAATATAGTAAATAATAAATTTAAAAATTTAAATTTTATAAAAATTTCAGTGTTAATTACTGCTAAATTTGGATTAATAAATAAAACTAGAAGTTATGAAAATGTAAAAAATAAAGCAATAAAATTATTTAAAAAACAAGAAAAAAAATTAAATATTCAAAAAGATTATAAAGTTTACTTTATAGATTGTTCATTTAAAAAAAATTTAGAATCATGTATTAATAACATTAAAACAAGTAATATAGTTTGGGTAATGGGAGGTGATACTTTTTATTTATGGTATCATTTAAAAAATAGTAAAGTTGGTGATTTAATTTGTAATAAAGTTAAAGAAAATAAAATTTTATATGTTGGATGTTGCGCAGGAGCAATAGTTGCGGGCGAAACATTAAATCCTTCATATATAGCACGGTTTTATAAAAAATCTTATAAATTCAATTTAAATAATATATATAAGCAAGATTTTTGGAATAACTTAAATAATAAGAAAACATTTAAGTTTATTAAAAATAAAGATATATTACCACATTGTAAAACAAAAAAATCTCGAGTTTTAAATATGTATAAAAATAAAACAAAGATGTTTTGTTTACCGGAATATAAACCATTAATAAAATAATAATTAAAAAACTTAAAATTTATATTTTTACTATTAAAAATATAAATTATATTTATTCATTTCTCACTTCATAATTAACTTCATTAGTAGAAGAAACTAATTCTACATCTGAAACAGTAATAGATTTATCAGGATTATATATTTCAATTACAAATCTATCTTCTGCAACATCTGGAATCGATTGAATTTTTTTATCAAATTTTTCATTAAATAATACAATTGATTCTCCTCCGATAGGTGGAGCTTCTTGTTGTAATCTTTCATATTCTTTTAAAGCCCATGTAGTTAAAACATCTGCCGGATCACGATCTTCACGACTCATACCTAATTGTAATGTCATATATCTATAGAAAGATCCAAATTGTTTTGCAACACATGAATGATCGGCCGCTTTTTCTTCTGCATTATAAAATTTTTTAAATGATTGTATTAATGTCGATATTAAACCAATGCCACCAACACCAAACAAAATTCCATCTTTTATATCGTCATTTTCGATGCTTGTTGCAATTAATGATAAAGTGGAAGCGAAACCTGTAACAACTATACCACTAATTGATAATTTATTAGCAAAGTCTTTCCATTTACTTCCACTATGCGAATGCATAAAACGAAGTCCGGCAGCTTTTTCACCCCATTGTTTCATCAAATTTTCCATATTATCAGACCATGATTCAGCATTTACTTTTTTACGAAGATCACCTAATCTTGCATTAGCAAGGGCTTCAGCTTCGCCGGCTCCTAAACTATCAAGAGACATAATATTTATAATATTAACAAATATTTTTTACAAATATTTTATTAATGAAAATATTTACAAAATAATATTTGTTATAAATAAATATGGTGTGTGGAATAACTTGTATAATTGCTTTGGTTTTCTTAATTGCTAATTTATATACTATTTTTTCTTGTTCAAATAATAAAGAACTTAAAAAAAATTTCTTAAATGTTTTAAACGAAGAACAAAAAATAACATATGAAAAAATTATAAATGAAAGAAAAAATATATATTATAGTGGTTACATTTTAGGAATAATATTATCATTAATTGGATATGTAATTATTAAAAAATTTACAAAAATGAAATTTAATAAAATTAGTTTAATATGTTTTGTTGGAGCAATAACATTTGTTACAAATTATTTATTTTATATTTTATTTCCAAAATCAGACTATATGTTATTACATTTAAATGATAAAAAACAAATACAAGAATGGTTAAATATATATAGAACAATGCAAGTTAAATTTCACATAGGATTTGTATTAGGTATATTAGCTGTTATGATATTTTGTAGCAGTTTTAATTAAATTATATTTATTATGTATATATGTATTTTATAAATAATAAATATTATTTAAAACAACTCTTATGGCTTTTAAACGAAGAAAAAAAATTTTATGCTAATTATACTAATTATACTAATTTACTAAGTATAAATCAAGATTATATTAATAATGTTTATAATTTAATAATGCTACTTGAAAAATAGAACAAACAACTTTAAACTTTCATTAATGTAAAAATATCATTTCCACAATTATATTCATAATTAATAATACTTAATCCTACTATTTTAAATAATTGCTTTATTTCTTCTAATTTAAAAATATAATAATAACGTTCAAAAATCTTACCTTGATTATTATTCCATAATACTATATTATTACCAAAACTATTAAAACTTCTTCGAGTTTTTCGTGGCTGATTAATTGACCATATTGATAACAAAATTTTTCCATTTTTTTTAATTAATCGTTTCATTTCTAATAAAGCATCAATTCTTGATTTTTCACTTGCAAGATGATGTAAAACAGCAATACATATAATAGCATCTGCTGAATTATTTTGTAGTGAAATTTTAGTCATATTTGCATTAATAACACTTAAATTTTTTTTATGGCATATTTTTACAAAATTTTCACAATTATCAACACCAATAAAATGCAAATTTTTTTTTAACATATTACGTCCATTACCACAACCAATATCATATACACTAGAATAAGGTTCTAACTTATTTAAAAATTCATCTATCCACGGCCAAGTATATGCTCTTGTATTATCAAAATGATTTGCAATATTTTCATAAACACTTTTAACATATATATTTTCTATATTATTATTTTCAAATTTATTATCATTTAACTTCATTTTTTATATTTATTGTTTTTATAGTAAATAATAAATATAATAATATTTTTTTCAATTTTAATAATTATAAATTAAAATTGATTTACATTTAAAATTTTATTTTTTGGAATATAAATTATATAATGGAATTAAATAATATTAGTGTCATTGAAGAATCTATTACATGTCCTATTACTCAAATGCCTATGAAAGATCCTGTTACAGGATCTGATGGACAAACATATGAAAAAGATGCTATTATTCGTTGGTTAAATGAAAAAGGTACATCTCCACATGATAGATCAGTAATGAGTATTGCTAGTCTAAAAATAAATCCAGCAATTAGATTTATTTGTGATAAATATCATGCTAATGAATTTGGACAAATTAATACTAGTCAAGTTAAAGCAAAAGTTTCAGAATCTAATATTATTTTAGACCACAAAAATAGTAAAACAAGTGATAATAAATTTGTTATGCTCGATTTTAATATTAATGCTGATTCAATGCCAAAAGATTTAGAATTTGGACATTTATCTCAAGATGTTATTTTAGTAATTGATCGTTCAGGTTCAATGAATACAGGTGTTCAAGCAAAAGATGAAAATAATAATAATATTGAAAATGGAATGTCTATTCAAGATATTGTAAATCATGCAGCAAAAACAGTAACAAATACTTTAGATAAAAATTCACGTTTAGCAGTTATTGCATTTGATAATACAATTGATTTAATAAGTGATTTAAAATATATGAATGACATCAATAAGAATGATATTAATAATAAAATAGATTTAATTCAACCACGTTACCAAACAAATATTTGGGGTGGAATTGAACAAGCAATTTCTATTTTAGATAATCGAGATGATAAAACTCGTAATAGTGCAATTTTAATGTTTACGGATGGTTCACCTAATATTTCACCTGCACGTGGTGAAGTAGAAACATTAAAAAAACTTCGTATTAAAAAGAATTTTACTGCACCAATTTATACATTTGGATTTGGTTATAATTTACAAAAAACTCTTCTTTATGATATTGCAAAATTTGCAAATGGAGGAAATGGACATATTCCAGACGGAGGTATGATTGCAACAGTATTTTGTAATTTTATTGGTACAATTCTTTGTACTGTAGTTAATAATTTACAGATTCATTTTGACAATAAACAAATTAGTTTAATGGGTGATTTTGCTGGTTATTATAATAATGAAAATGAAGAACTAATTTATGATATTGGAAATGTTCAGTTAGAGCAAGCACGAAATATTGTATTAAATATTCCAGCATCATTAAATAGTTTTAACTATTATTATACTTACAAAATTGGTGGAGCATCATATAAATCAAATATTTATAATATTAAATTAGATGATATGTACATGAATGATGAAAATATTAATATTCATGTTAATAGATATAGTCTAGTAGAATCAATTATTACTATGATAAATTATAATAATAGTAATGACAATAATGAAACAATGAGGGTTTTTGATAATATTAAAAATCAACTATTAAAATCTAAATTTTCAGATGAACTAACTCAAGGAATGATTAAAAATCTTCAAGGAGATAGATCAAATGAAGGTCAAATCAAACTTGCAGTAAGCAATATGCTTTATTTTAGAAAATGGGGTGAATTTTATTTAAACCAACTTGCAAGATCACTAAATCAACAAATTAAACCAAATTTTAAAGATGAAGCATGTGTATTTGGTGGAACAATATTTACAGAATGCGTAGATAAAGCAAGTGATATTTTCGACAATCTTCCTCCGCCAACACCATCTTTAATTAACCAACAACAATCAACATCAGTTTATAGAAGCTTAGGACAACAAGGCCCCCAACCTAGTACACCAATTAATATGTCTGCTTATAATAATGCAGGTGGTGGTTGTTTTGATTCATATTGTAATATTACAATGGCAGATGGTAGTGTAAAAATTCTAAAAGATCTTAAAAAAGGTGATATTATTATGTCTGTAACACAAGATAATGTTTTAACAAGTGCAAAAGTATTATGTGTTTTTGAAACAAAAATTACAATGGGAATTCGTGAATTTGTCGATTTTGAAAATGGTTTATATATTACACCTTGGCATCCAATTAAATATAATAATAAATGGGTATTTCCAGCAAAAATTAAGGATCCTATTGTAAAACAATGTAGTTCAATGATTACATTAGTTCTTGATAAAAATCATGTTGGTTTTATTAATGGTTTTCAATGTATTATGCTTGGACATGGATTTAAAGAAGGAGTTTTAAATCATCCATTTTATGGTACACATAAGGTTATTGATGTACTTAAAAATAATCCAGGATATGAAATGGGCCATATTTTAGTAAATGATTATGAAATTGAATTTTATAAATTAAATAATATTACTTCAAATATTAATATTAATAAAAGTTTTAATTTAACAGAAGAAGTCTATTAAATAGTCTCACTTTTATTAAAAGCATTCATTCTAACAATAGGTGGCATAGATCTATAAACTTCTTCATCAATATTAACTTCAATATTATTTTCAAAATTATTACTAACAAAATTATTAGTACTAAAATTATTATTACTAAAATTATTAGTATCGTTAATTAATAATAAATTTTCTAAATTAGTTATTTTTTTTTGCATATTTATTATTTTTTCTTCTAAATCATTTATTTTTTTATTTAAATCCATAATAAATAATAATATTATTATAAATTATTTATTTTTAACATTTTTTATAATTTTTATATTTTTAAGATTTTTAATATTATTATAAATTATTTAAAAACATTTTTTGATAATAAAATATTTATTAAATGACAGCAATTGGTATTGATTTAGGTACAACATATTCATGCGTAGGAGTTTGGAAAAATGGCCAATGTGAAATTATAGCAAATGATCAAGGAATGAGAACAACACCTTCTTATGTTGCATTTACAGATTCAGAACGTTTAATTGGTAATGCTGCAAAAAATCAATCTTCTCAAAATCCAGAAAATACAATTTTTGATGCAAAACGTTTAATTGGTAGATTATTTAATGATTCTGCTACACAAAGTGATATTAAAAATTTTCCATTTAAAGTAATTTCAAAAGATAATAAACCAATAATTCAAGCAAATTATAAAAATGAATTAAAAGACTTTCAACCAGAGGAAATATCATCTATGATTTTAACTAAAATGAAAACTATTGCAGAAGATTATTTAGGTGAAAAAGTAGAAAAGGCAGTTATTACTGTTCCAGCATATTTTAATGATTCACAGCGTCAATCTACAAAAGATGCTGGTGCAATTGCTGGGTTAAATGTATTACGTATAATTAATGAGCCAACTGCTGCAGCAATTGCTTATGGTTTAGATCAAAATAAAGATTCTAAAGAAAAACATATATTAATTTATGATCTTGGTGGTGGTACTTTTGATGTTACATTATTAAGTATTGAAGATGGGGTATTTGAGGTAAAAGCAACAGCAGGAGATACACATTTAGGTGGTGAAGATTTTGATACTCGTTTAGTTCATCATTTTGCTCAGGATTTTAAAAGAAAACATAAAAAAGATTTAACTGCTAATAAAAGATCAATGAGACGTTTAAAAACAAGTTGTGAAAATTTAAAAAAAACATTATCTTCTTCTACACAAGCAACATTAGAAATAGATAGTTTATTTGAAGGTATTGATTATGTAAGTAGCATAACACGTGCTCGTTTTGAAGAATTATGCGGTGATTTATTTAGAAAAACATTTGAACCAGTAGAACAAGTTATTAAAGATTCTAAGATTAGCAAGTCTCTTATTCATGAAATAGTATTAGTAGGTGGTTCAACACGTATTCCAAAAATTCAGACTCAATTAACAGACTTTTTTAATGGTAAAAGTTTAAATAAATCAATTAATCCAGATGAAGCAGTTGCATATGGTGCAGCAGTACAAGCAGCTCTTCTTTCTGGTGTAAAAGATTCTAA
>Ga0181388_1000364_pt1 | contig 15742 bp, 11 predicted proteins | sample 11SPOviralmetaG_FD_130120 | JGI IMG/M metagenome (GOLD analysis project Ga0181388, IMG submission 130120) | Marine viral communities from the oligotrophic San Pedro Time Series (SPOT) site, San Pedro Channel, CA, USA - 11 SPOT_SRF_2010-05-17 | ecosystem: Environmental > Aquatic > Marine > Strait...
ATATAATATACGAAATGTATTTTATAATTCAAAATCCTTTGTGAAAAACTTACCTAATATATTATCATTAAAATATTCATCAGGTTTTTCTAGTACTTGATGCACAAATTGCATTTGTGTTTCATAGTAGGTTAGTAGTTTTTTATTTGGTGCCGTTTTAACAATATGACGTTCGAAATTTTCTATTGGTTCTAAATCCATTACTTCTTTTAGTAATTTATTTGAACCCCAATAATCTAACCAGTTTGATTCTTTTATTACTAGTTTGTAAGATGGTTTCCTACCTACTACACCTTCATATAAAGCTAAATCTTTTTTAGTTAATTTAACTTTGCGATTAAAATATAATACTTTTTTACCTATATAGGATTTACCTGTAGGTTTATGTACTATTCTGTAAACGAATCCGAATGTGTTATCTGGGAAATCTGAAATTGTTGATATTGGTTCTCCTTTGAGTCCTATCCATTCCATATAATTGTTTTAGTTAATACTAGAGATCTAAATTTACTAATATAGTAGTATCAGTTACATTTGAACTTTGTAAAGGTTGGGATAATTTTCCTACAGCTACTAATTGATTTGCATTGTTATATAATCCTACGGTTGTAATATAGGGTTGAAAATATGAACCTGTTAAAAAATCATAAACTATTCCACTATTTGAACTACCTGAAATAGCAGATGGGTTTTGTGTGTATGTAAATTCATTTGGGTTTAAAGTACATTTATATTGTGATTCATATATTGTTATTGTACTTTGAAAAGAGCATGTAATATTACTACTTGTAGTAAAAGAATTTATATTATTAGAAGCTGAAGTTAATGTTATAATTCCATGTTCATATATTATATCACCCACTTTTAAACTAGCGCTTATTAAAGCTCCTTCCCCATTATCCGTATAAGATATACCTTCTGTTTCATATATAAATGTTCCTGGTTTGATATTTTCTCCAAATATATTTGATGGAATTGACACTATTCCTATTTCATCTCCTGATGATGTTGGAAAATATCTATTAGCTAATAAAGTGTTAGGTAAATAATTTTCATATGAGGGTTGAATACCATTTTGACCTGTAAGTACACCATCAATTCCTATTGATGATGTTAAAACTGGAGAGCCATTAGATCCGCTTAAGTAATTAGTATAATATAACTGTTTAGTTGAATTATATATTAAGGCTTGAGATTGAGTTGTAATTTGACCTGTTGTATCTGACCCAGAAATATAGGTAATATTTTTTCCTAAAAATCTATCTATACCGGCATTTGAAGCAGTGAAGGCACTTGCACCTTGAAAAGCAAAACTTTTATTTACTTTAAAAGGAGTTAAAATAACGTCTGAGGTAATTAATGACTTGAAAGCGCTCATTCATTTTAAAAATCTAGTTTCACCCTTATTAAACTTTCTTTTGTAAAGTCTTTAACTAAAGGTCTTGATAATTTTGCTACTGCTATACATTCATTTGCATCATTATACATTCCTACTGTAGTAACATATACTTGAGGATTATTAACAAAAGTATCATAAATTACAGCACCTGTAGAACCTGAAATAAATGAAGGGTTAGTAGAATAATTAAATTCTGAATTTCTTGCTCTAACAAAAACGAAATCTGATGATATTGTTTCTTGAGAATTAACTGAAAAAGCTTCAGCTTCGTTTAAACCATCAAATATTTTAAGATTATTTTCTCCATTAGTAACAGCAGAACCTGTACTAGCATATATTCCAGTTCTAGTTTCTATTGCTTTTGGATTTAGTAATATTGTTCCTAGCTCAGGAAATAATAAACCATATGAACCCGAATTTGGAGCAAATCCACCCGCGACATCGGAAACAGCATTACCATTTGAACCTGAAACTATTTGGAAAACTCTAGAAGAACCCATGAAAGTTTGGATATTAGTATCATTTGAGTTATCAGTTAATTCTAATAATCCTCCTGAACCTGATATTGCTATATTAAATGTTCCTGGGAATATGCTTTCTTTATATCTAGCTCTATCTATAGATAAAACGTAAAAATCATTTGGGGTTAATACATTTGCACCATCACCAAATATAAAAGATGAATTTTCATCTTCTAATACCATAGTCCTATATGAACCGTATATATTAGATGAAGGTGATAGATTTGGATATTGAGTATTAAAAGCAGTACTTCCACTTCCTTTTATATTACCATAAGCAATATCAAATTGTACAGCTGCACCTACAGCTTCAGAACCTGTTTGATAGATTGCTAAATAATAATTACCTGAAGAGCCTCCTTTTTGAGCTGATGAGGTAAAAAATGATGTTAATGTTGGTGAATTAGTTGACCATGCTGTAGATTGTACTGCATCAGCACTAACTACAAAATCTTCGGCGTCTAGTCTTTTAAATCCCATATTTTATGAATTTGATGTTGTTTGTGTAATTGTAATAGGTATTGTTATTCTAGCTCCACTATCTAAACCTACTACAGTTAAAGTGGTAGTTAAAGTTGTATTAGTTCCAAATAATGTATTTACTGTAGTAGCTCTTAAGTTAATTACAGAACCTATTACAGTTGAAGATACGTTTGTACCCAATGTTGTTGTTGAAGTAGTATTTTGTGCTTGAGCCGCTTCAGATTGAATTCCAGTTCCCGTAAAAGTAGCCATTGTTCTAACATCTGATATTGTTGCTGAATATCCAGAAGTTTCAAACGCTGAGGCATTACCTAAATAATTTAATGTTTGTGGTGTTACTGCTAATGAAGCTCCCTGTTTTAGTGAAATAGAAGAATAACCTAAATCTAATACTGGTAGAACTGCTGTACCTCTTGGTAGAGTAGCTAGTTTATATTTCATTGTTTGACTTTCATCTGAAAATGCTTCTAATAAAGGCATATTATCAATTGCCTGACCATAAAATGCAGAACCTGAGTTATTATTTGGATTATAAAGTGTATAATCTATTTCATCATCTGCAAGTGCAAATTGTGTTATTCTGAATGAGCCGTCGTTTTGAGCTAATAATTGTCTACCTTTTTTTGTTAATATAGCATCAACTGTTACTACTTGATTATTTAAATATCCCATTGTGTTTAATTATATGTTATAAATATGTGTATTATATGTTTCTAATCCAAATTACCTTTAAAATGTTTATTTTTGTGGTGGGATTACGTTATTTTCTGTTAAAATTTGTCTTGCTCTTGCTGGTAAAGTTGCATGAGTAGTTAAACTAATATCTGTTGGAAATAATAAACCTCCATCCGAATCTGTTCCAAGTGGGGTTGGTGCAAATGAAGATGAAGTGTATAAAAGTATATTTACAGTTCCCGCAAAAGGTACAACATAACTAAATCCTGTAAAATTACTTGCTTCATTATCAGATGTTAAAAGAGTCCCAATACTATTAGATCCTGTATTAGCAAATGATATAGAAGTGTTTCTAAATATGTTGGGTTCTCCAAAAAAGTTAGCTGCTCCAGAGTTAGCACTAATAGAATTAGCATTACTTCCATAGAGTTGTCTTATTAAACCTACCATTTCAGGTTCACTATTAATTTCCAAAAGTTCTTCATCAGGGGAGATTAAATATTTTAAAGAAGCAACTGCATAATATTTTTGGTTTGCGACATTTTCTGCTGAAAATAAAGTTTTCCAATATGCTACAAAACAACCTGCTGATACTTGGGAAGTATATGAAGAATTATCTATATTATATCTAGGTGTTAAATTTGAACTATTATAATTAGGATTAATTATATTATTCATTGTATAGTGAGATTGTGGGACTTTTGCTTTTTGAGCTGTACCTGTTACTACTTGATTATAATTTACTGGTACTAAAGGATTAGTGCTATAGTCTAAATCTTGTAAAAATGGATTATCTTGATATTGATCTGCATTATTAATTAAGACATCACAATCTGAATTTATAAATTTTTTACTTAAATAAGGTTCTACTATATTTTCTAATTGTGAACCTTGAGCTGCAGATGAAGTTATGTATAATTTTCCTGTAAATTTTCCACCACCTGGGTTATTTAATGAAACTAAAGCTCCAAGATTATTAAGTCCAATGCTTCCTTCTTGTTTTACACCTAAAAATATAATATCTCCTGGGGTTATATTTGCTTTAGATATACTAACATTTCTAGTTATATTTTGAATAGGATCACCTTTATATAATTCTTGATTAGATGTTAATTGTGTAAAAGTAGTGTAGGGTTGTGAAGATTGAAAAAATTCTACTGAAGCAGATTCAGCCATATCTGCATCAGATGTGTCTAAAGTAGCCTGAAAAGTTTGTCCTGGTGCAGTCCTCCCTATAGAAAAATGTAAATCTTTTTTAGGTATAGTATTAATTTCTATCCATTGTTGTTCTAAGTTATAAAAATCTGTAAGTGTTTGGCCTCCAGTTACTGGAGATATAAGATTAAATCTGCCTATTATATCATTACTACCTGTAGTAAAATCATCTAAACTAGCTGTAATTTGATAATCTAATGTAGTTGTACTTGTATTTGGGTTAGTAGAAGCATCAGGGGTATTAGCTAAATCTATTTGAAATAAGTAATAAGTTGGAAAATCTGCTCTGGTTAAAATTTTATAAACTTTATTTCCAGATGTAGTATAGGGAATAGTTATTTGAGTTAATGATTCTAATGTATTAGTTAAATCATTTCCATTTTGATCTATTCTTGCTATTTTAATATATTGTACTTTTTTTGCCATTTTTTATATATTAATCTGTACTTGTATTAGGTAATACTGGTGCTAAAGGTGATCCAGGTTCATCTCCGTAAAATACTTGTATGTACCCATCTAAAGGTAAATTATTATTTTGTAAAAATTTTCCTTCTGTGAATCCTGTTGTTGTATCGGGATATACTCTTACTTTATAATCTGCTAAAAATGGATTTATTTCTTTAAAAGGTTCACATCCTTCGTTTAATTCTCCATTTGATACTAACAGAACAGAACCACTTAGCTCACCATTATAAAATTCATCTTGAGAGTTATGTAGTGTTGTTATATTACCTACTAATGAAGGTGTAGTAACTGAGTAACTTTGGGTTATATTAAATATAGAAGGAGGGATTTGGTTTAATTGCTCATATATATATGTAAATGCTGTTGATGAAGAAATAAATGTATTACTACCTCCAATTAAAGAATCAAATAATTGAAATTCTTCACCAGCTACTTCTCCATCACTGTTTATGCTCCAATCAGAAGCAAAATCTATAACATTATCAGCTCCTATACTTGCTACTTGGGCTCTACTATGAGATTGTGGTTTTATTGATTCTGATGTAAATGATATTCCTAAATCATTATTTAAACTTCCTGAGTGGATTACAAAAGATGTACCTACTATATTTCTAGCAGATTCAGATATATATGTGGTTCCTAAATTAGTAAATGTTTGTATATTATCATAACTTCCTGTGTGGATACTAAAAGTGGTTCCATTACTATTTCTAGCAGATGAAGATACAAATGTAGTAGAACCTGCTATACCTTGAGATATACTACCTGTTCTAAATGTAAAAGGTTCATTGGTAACACTTGTTCTAATAGATGATGAATTAAAAGTTGTAGAACCAGCGGTACCTTGAGATATGCTACCAGTTCTAAGTACAAAAGATTCACCTGAAATAGTTGGTCTTGAGGATGCAGATATAAATGGTGTAGATGAAGGATCAGTATTATCTGAAATAATTTTAAAAGTAAAAGTAAGATTATATGCTGCAGGGTTTTTAGAATAACCCCCTGTAGTATCTATTACTAAGTATGATGCATTACTTGTAGAACTTATAGGAGCTATGTTAGTTACTCCACCAAAATTATCTACAAAAGGGAACATATATTCAGCTCCTTGAGACCCATCATCACTTGCACTTATATAAACAGCAGTGTTGTCAAAAAACCCTTGAGTACTTGCATTAAATTGAGAACTATTTAAAGTAATTCTATTTGCAGGACCTGAACTATTAAATTCAAAATTTCCACTCATGGATACATCAGTAAGTATAGAAGATGTTACTGCATTTATATTTAATAATGTAACCCCAAAAAATTCTGTTATATCACCTATTGATGCTGAATTGACTTGGTTATTAACTCCACTACCCGAAAATATTGGGTTTGTAGTTGTAATATAACCCCCATTTACAAATTCTTGGAAATTATAAAGTTTTCCGCCAGCAACATTAGTAATGTTAGGATTAGAAACAGACATTGTAGTAGCAGTACTAGTTCCGAAAAAGAAACTTAGAGTACCACTACCTGATACTGGAGTAATTACTGGGGATAATTCACCATTAATCCTAAAACCTGTATTACCGCTTCCTAAAACATCTACTGATGATGATGCAATTTGACTATCTACCCCACTGCCTGAAAATATTGGGTTTGTAGTTGTAATATAACCTCCATCTTTAAATTCTTGAAAGTTAGCCATATCACCTCCATCTACATTAGATGTATTAGTTCCTATAGTAAATCTTAGTGCACCTCCTATTTCTTGGTTAAATGTTATTGTACCACTTGCAGATACATCTGTAAGAATACTTGATGTAACAAATTCAGTTGATAAATTAGTTGATTGTATATCCGTAATCATTGATTTATCTGAATTCCCTTCAGAATAAACATTAAATAAAGCTGTGCCCCCCGCACTTCCAGATATAAAAGTAAAATTAACATTTGTAGGTGGCTCTGCTAAATTTGTATTTAGAGTATAAGTAGTTCTAAATTGAGTAGATGATAATATACTATTAATTTGAGATATACTTGTTCCACTAAGGGTACCATCATTAAATAAATTTACAGGAGATAATGTATCTGTAGAGGTAACTTGAACAAAAGCATTATCAAATAAAGTTAATGGGTTAGCAGTAGGAGAATTAGTATTAAGTGTTGTAGCACTAAAAATAAATTGTACAGTACTACTGTTATGGGTAGCTACACCACTACCTGATGCTATTAAAAGAGATCCTGATGGGTTTAGAAATATATCTGAGCTAGCAGAAATAAAAGATGAAACAGAAAAATCACTAAAATCAGCAAATACACTACCATCAACATTAGTATTTTGTATAAGTAAATTAGTTGTATTATTATCAATAGGAGTACCAAGCCTTCCACTACCTGATACATTTGTAAAAATACTTCGTGTTGGGAATGTTGAAAATACTGAAACATTATCTATACTACTAATTGATGATGAATTAGTTAAAACATTTCCAGTAGGATCATTAAATATTGCTGGAGTTGATACTATAAACCCGTTATCAAATCCTGTAAAAGCAAGATTTTCTGTAGAATTAGATGTTATATTAGTAACATTAATTTGATTAATATTAAAAAGACTTAATGCATCAAAACTAGCTGAAACTACGGATGTAAGTCCAGGTTCTGATCCAGAATTAAATGAAAATGGTTCTAAAGTACCCCCAGATGAATTTATTTGAACATATAGATTAGGAGTAAATGCAGTAAAATATGGTAAACTAGAAGCATTTGTTATAGGAGGACCATCTGATCCTGATATAAAAGTTTCACCATTACTTAGACTTAATCCGGCTCCAGAACTAGCACTTACTGTAAAATTAGTAGTTAAGGAAGATGAGAAAAATTCTAAATCATAACTAATATTAAAAGGATTAAACATACCAGCGGCTCCACCACTAAAACTTTCTACTTGAACAGAACCAGAAAGTTCTGATTCATCTGAAGTTAATACTTGTGGTTGTGGGTATTTATTTCTTTCTAATAAATGTTGTTTTATTACTAAACCTGATGATAAACTTGTTCTTACAGGTATAAAATCCTTAATCATCTTAAATAATGAATTATCAAAGAATTTTATTAGTCTAACAAAATCTACTAAATCATATTGCTTAATATATTTTTTAAAATAATCTTCACTTAAATTATTTAAATCTGGGTAGTTGTTTCCTGAAAATCTTTGAGCAGGATCACCTATATAATCACCAATATTAAAATGACCCATTTGTCCTATAATATCATCATTGATTTGGTTTTGTGGAGAAAATGCTACTTCTAAATAATTTATATTAGGTGTATATGATGCACTAGCTTCTACTATTTGTGATAATGGTCTAATAGGTGATAATACACTACCTGAAGGTATAGTATCATTTTCAGATCTTATTTTATCTGTAATTCTATTTTTTATACCTACTGCTGGTTGGTCTAAAAAGAATGTTTCGGTATTTTTATAATATTGAGCAGATCCACTAAAATAAAAATTACTATCACTTGCAAAAGATGAAGTAGTAGTCCAAGAACCAGTTACTTGAGGATGAATAGAAGAACTAGTAGTAATATCTAATTCACTTCCTAAAGCTGCTCTAAATATTAATTGGTTAGGTGCACTATTAATTCCATTACCTTCAAAAGATAAAGGATTCATTACATAGTCTTTAAATACACTTTCACTTATTTGTGTGTTATAATATCTTATTTCTTGCAAAGATCCCGAAAAAGCTTTATAAGATGAAAAATCTGGAGAAGTATTTTGTTCCGCAAATATTGATCTTGTTGAGTTTTTCCAATAACCATCATTTGCTCCTGTAACAGAAGCAGAAGCATAATATCCTATAGAAGTACCATCATTACCATTATATATTTTATTACCTGCATATAAATTATATGTTCCATTTTGGTCAGTAGTAACCATAACTGACCACCAATTTCCATTATAGAAAGGTAATGATATGCTAGCACTTTCATTAGTATTATCTGAGTATGGAATTAATTTTAAATTAGCAACTTGATAATTTGGATCTTTAATAGAACCATCATATGAACCACTAATTAAACCCGAACCACTATAATCTAAAACAAGAATTGCAGGGTCTGCGGAATCATCAACAAACCATAAAGTTTGAGATAAATTAGTAGGAGGAAATTCTTCAGATTTAAATCTAAATTGAACTGTAGAAGGTCTATTATTTGGAGCATTCCAATCACTATTTACAACCCAAGATGAAGATATAAAATTATTTGTGGTGTTAAATGCATAATTAAAATTATTTTGATATAAATCATAATCATTAGCGTTAACTTGATCTTTTCCGCCAAATTCGGATATTTTTAGTATAGTATCAGGTATACCATATGAGGTTATTAACGCTCGTAATCCAGTAAGAGTTCCTTTAGATTTTAGTAGATATGGAATATTATGGTATATTCTTTTATATAAAGATTTATTAGTATCATCCATTGATATTACATCATTTGATGCTGATATTAATGTATCTACAAATTCAAACCCTGTAGGAGCAGGTAGGGATCCTGTAATTTCTGGGAATGGAAAAGTTGAACCTCCAGGGGTTAACCCTAAAAAGGCTGTGTATAATTCTTGGTTTGAGAAATTGTTTTGGTATAATTTTAACCCAAAATCTTTAATAGCATCTGATACTAAATCTTTACTAACACCAAAATCTAACCTATTATCTGCATTGTATTTTTGAGTAATATCTTTTGTATATAACCAAATATTATCATAATATTGGGCAACCATATCAACAAATAAATCATATGGTTTGTTTTCTGGATCTTCTCTTAAATATTCAGGAATTGTTTTTAATAATTGATCTGGATTTTCATTATCAAAATTAGATGCTGATAGAAGTAAACCTCCATAATTACCACTATTTTCATCTGTACTTCCTAACCAAGTAAGAACTTCAGCACTTCCAGTTGGCATTAAAGTATATGGTGGGGTAGTTGTAGATTTTGGATATGAATTTATAGAACCACTACTATAATACATAAAATATTCAAATTGATCAAAGTTTTTTATAATATTTAAAACTTTTTGTTCAATTATTAATTGACTAGTAGATGAACTAGTTACATTAGTTAAAGCATTAAATTGATTATTATAAGTTTCTATTAAACTTGTTTTATAATAAAAATTTTCTATACGGGTTTGAACTGAGCTAAAATGTATAAAATCTGAAAAATTATTATAATCTACACTTATATTGATAGATGTTTCTTCTAATAAACTTTTTATTTGATTTTGTGAGCTAGTAGGAGCACTAGATATAATATCATTGTAAGATAAATTTTGTGATGAGTTATTAACTTCATTTTTTATAGGAATAGCAAAGTTAGGACCTTGCATTGATGGGATTGAAGGGAGTGATGGGGCAAATTTAGGGGTGTTGTTAATATTATAAACCTTGGGTTCTGCAAATTCAGTTACAATCCACACTTGGTCTTTAATTAAAAAATCTACAGGTAAGGGTTCATATAATTTAACTAAAATAGAAGGGTCTGGTGTGTTTTCATCTACAATCTTAATATTATTAGATATAATAAGTTGATTGTCCCCAAAATCTAAAAAGAAATCTAAAAAATATGGAGAATCTTCTCTATCATCTATAAAATCTTCAGTTTGATTAATTAATTCAATATCGGTTAAAATACTACTATCTAATCTAATTTCAGTTCTATCAGACGATATTTCTTTTACATAAAGATAGTTATTATAATCTCCAACTCTTTTTACTAAAAAATTATAATATGCAGTGTATTGCCCTGTTGAAAAACCATAACTATTAGTATCATTTCCTGGGTTAAGGATAATTTGGGAAAGTCCTTCCCCACCATTAGGAGAAGTATTTAAAACTTGATAGTTTTGGTAATCATAACGACTATTTAGGACATTACCATTAAGATCAAAAATAAAAAATTCAATACAACTTGATGATGTAAGTGTAGTATCTATATTAAAAGATGCTATTAATTGATCATCTTTTGAATTATAGTCCTGGTATTCAAAATTTCTTGGGTTAGATTCATTAACAGTTGCCATTATAAATTATTTGCTTTTTTAATTCCTTTAATATATGTTTTAGTTAAACCTAACCTTTTAGCTCTATCACTATTACTAGTTTTAGCATATCTTTTAAAATCACTGATAACCCTTTCTTCATCTGTAGGTGGAGGATCTGCTGCTGGAGGTGTTGGGGGTGTAACTGGAATTACGGGTTCTGGGATTGGTTCTGGTTTTGGGATTTCTATTTTTGGGGCTTCAGGAATATCTATGTTTACTACAAAATCAGCTAATTGTTTTTGAGAATTTAAAAGTTGTTCTCTTAAATTAGCTATTTCAGCTTGTAATAAAATAACTAAATCATTATCTTCTTGAGTTCCTATATAATCACTACTTCTTTTAATTAAGGATTGATGAGAATTAGTTGGACCTAATTCATTTATTTGATAAAATAAAGTATTATACATATCAAAAAATTCTTGTACAGAAGGTAATGTTGGTAATGCTGCTTCTTCTATAGATTCAACACCTAATTCTTTAAATAAAGTATCTATTGTTTTAGTATATGATTTTTTATCGTATACTTTTTTACTAAAATTTACATTTTCGGCCATTATAGTGTATTTACTACTTTAAAATAATAATTATCATCTAATATTAATGTAGAACCCTTTATATTTGTTTTAATACAAATTTTATAATATCTTTCAGGTTCTAATCCATTCATATACACATCAAAATAATTTCCTTGACTATCGGAACTTAATTGTGTGTATGTTGTATCGTAATCTACAACAAGTTCGTTGGTCTCCAAATCTTTTATAGCATAATATGAAGATGTTGGTAAATAATTAGTTCCTGTAAATTGAGATGCTGTAGAGAATGTTCTAATTGGGTATTTAGCTGCTACATTAAATCTAAATCTGTTTATACTTTGTGGGGTAAAATACCCAGGATTTTCTGCCAATGATGATACTAAATTAGTAGTATCTACTATACTAGATGTATTTGATCCAGTTAATATACTTTGATAATCTTTCCATTTAAATTCTAGCTGTGGTGGGTATATTGTATTTGTATCAACACTATAAAATTGCATTACAGGTTGGATTTGAACATTTTGATTGAATTCTGCTAAATTTTCCCATTTAGTAATAAAACCATAGTTTGGTAAGGATGCAGAAGAGGGTACTCCTAAAGAACTACTATACCATAAATCTACTATTGTTTTAACACTAACATTTAAATCTTTTTCACTTCTAGTATCAAATGATTGAGTAATTTCATATTGAGTGCCATCTGAACCACTATAAAACCAGGAACCACCACCAGCACCTGCAAAATTAGTATTATATGAACTTGTAACATAGTGATTTGTGTTATCAGTACCACTTTGAGACCATGCTATGTTTGAATCTTGAAATGCAGGTGAAAGCCAACTACAACCATTAGTAGTTATAGGTACATCTAAATATGTACCCGTTCCATTCCACCAATATTGGGCTACAGGGTGTACAAATGCTTCTACAGCTTCAACTATACCTTGAGCTGTTGCTATATATTGCCTAAAATTAACATCCCATTCAGCTCCTTTAATTTTATTATTAATAACATCCTCTATTTCATCTTGAACAAATTCTGTTAATATTCTAGCTACTTGAGGGTTAGAATCTACTGCTATATTTAAATTAGATATTTGATTAACAGGGTCTATACCTGTATTCATATTAGGATAAAATGAATATAATGTAGCGTCTTTATGGGGGAATATTTTATATACTGCCATTTTTATTTATTTATCAAGGAATTTTTATTTCTTTTTTTAATTTAAATATTGTTTCTCCAGGGGAAGTAGGTAATGTATCTGTTTGTGTTCTTTGAGGTGATCCTGATGATATAGGAAAAGGAAGACCATCAAATTGATCACCATAGGTTTTACTTGGGGAATATTTTTGAACTAAATTATTAACAATCTTTCCATCTTTATTTTTTAAAGGGCCACCTGGGGATTCTCCATATTTATTTCCAGATCTATTATTTGTATAAGTTCCATTAGGAATATTAACTGCGTTTGTTCTATTAGGCCCTCCTAAATCTGCTGGGAGTGGGTTTTCTATATCTAGTTTTGTTTTTTCAAAAATATTATTTTTTACTACTGTATCCCCCTCTATTCCAAAAGCACTATTAGGGCTTGCAGCTTCATGAAAATTATCTAAATATTTATTATCAGGAGTATAAGTATGAGAATATCCAGATCTAGGATCATTTATAGGACCACCTGCAGGATTAGGATTAGTTAAATCATAACTAGTTTTATCCGCTGATCTAAATTCATTTCCATCTTTTACAAATGGACTTATATATCTGTTATCTGCCATAATTTATTTTTATAAGGGTACAACTCTTCCTTGAACATCTTGGTTTGGATATCTTAATTCAAATATACTAGGATCTAAACTAGGATAAATTACATCATTTAATGTAGCTCCTTCTATATCATAAGCATATTCTGAATATCCTGATGCTGTTCCTGCTCTATTAGTAAATTTTATGTTTTTTACTGTTTGTACTCCTTGTATTTGATCTAGTCTAACATATAAACTATTTACCATTATAGGTTGGTTTATCTGCCATTTATCTCTATCAAAATAACTTTTTATAGATTCGATACAAGATAATATTACTTGGCTATTTATAAAATTAGGTAATACTACTATTTCAAAATTAATTAAAAAATTAATATAAAAAGCACTCTTTAATTCTATACTATCACCTATCATTTTATATTGAGATAAATAGGTTCTTAAATTATTCATTAAAGTACTTGAAGGAGGAATATATTTACTATTAATGTCTTGGGATAAAAGATACATGCTTAAGGTTTTAGCAGAAGTTGTTTGATTATCTAATGTTGGCTTTTCCATGTATATTTTACAAATTTTACCATAATCTGCAGGCATACTTAAAGCTCTTACCATATAATCATCTAATGTAACTGTTCTTTGTTGTGCAGATATAGATCCTATAGTGTTTTGTCTTATTATTTCATCTGTATCTCCTGCTTTTCCTCCATCTGCAGCTTGAGGATTATCAATTGCTAAAGTTTCAAAAATATATTGAGAAGTTATAGCATTAAGATCATTAGATTGAAATGTTGTATTTATACTATCAATTTCAGTTATTGTACTTGCAGCTACATTTGATCCAACTCCACCACCCGTTAAATATCTTACGGTTAAAGTAGTACTTGAAGGTGCTATACCATAAGTATTAGTAAATAAAAAGTTTGTAGGTGAGTATGCTGTTGTAAGTTTGTCTTGTTTAAAAGGTAAACCTATACCTACATTGTCTGGGTTTGGTGTAATTTCTTCATCTGTATCATTAGGGTTTCCTGCCCCAAATTGTATTTGTAAAACATTATTAGAAATAAATCTTGTAGCAAAACGTCTTTGTACTTTTTTTAATTGTAATAAATAAGGTACTTCACCTACATCCGCTACATTATTAGGATCATTTGGATTAGTATTTTTTATACTGTTATAAACCATTTCTTGAGCTAAATAATCTACTTCATTCCAAATATTACCATCTGAATCTGTAATATCTAATATTTTTATTATATTATTCCCTTCAATTTCAATTGTTTGAAAGGGTTCAGGAGTAGTAAATGTAAAATTTGTAGAATTTATTTCTGCAGATATTGCTTTTCTTGATTTTTTTAATAAATAATATTGAGGTTCATCTCCCGAAACTTGATATACTGAAATTTCTGTGGGGTCTGAGGAACTTGAGATTGAAAAATCACATTTATCTTGAATTAAAAAACTAACGTTATTGTTAGATATAGTTGTTACCTTTGTATTATCTCCTACACTTAAAGCATAATCAAAATTTGGAAGAATTTGAGCTCCTACATTTTTAGCAGGTACTTGTTGGTATAAATCTATTGTAACTATAGCAGCGCTAGTTGCCTTAGGTTTATACCCAAACATATAAGCTAACTCATATAAATTGTTTGTTTGATTTGCAAACTGAGTGAAAGTTTCTTGTAATTGATTATCTAAATAAAATGACATTACATCACCTACATAAGCGGCTTGTTCCATAAACATCATCCCAGGTGATGCAGGAGAAAAGTCATTATAAGTATTAGGGAAATAAGTTTGTGAAAACTCAATTAACTTAGTTCTAATTTCAGAAAAATCTCTGTCTAAATATTGTATGTCTCTATTTACTGCCATTATTCAAAATCTATTTCTAATGTATCATTAATTCCTCTATTTGCAACACCATAGGATAAAGATACGTTTATCATATTATTATCGGATTGTCTGCTAACCTTTAAATCATTTACAATAATATCAGGGAAGAAATTATTAATAGAATCCTGTATATTTTCTTTTAAAAAATCTAAATTATCATCTGTAATTTGTTCAAATATAAATGATCTTAATCCTCCACCAAACGTTGGATTTAAAGGACGTTCACCAGGGTTAGTTAAAAAAAAGTTGATTAAATTATTTTTTATTGATTTTGCTGTAGTATAATTTTGATTAAATACCGCAGGTGCTGAGAAGGGGATGTCTACTCCCACAGCTGCACTTTTGTCAAAATCTATTGGTGATATTTGTCTTGCTCCAAATGCCATTATCTAGTCATTAATCCCATTATTTGATCCATATTAACTTCTCCTCCTGGTAATGCTCCGTTTGCAGATGTTGTATCTCCTACCCCTTGAGGGTTAAATGGTTTATTACCAAATCCTTGAGCATCTCCACTTTTCATGTTTATTCCTGTTTCACCTATAATATCTAAATAAGATTGTCTTTGTTCTTTTAAAGATTTTTTAGGTGTTTGTGTAACAGTGAGTGTAGTTGGTGATGTAATACTTTCTTGTATTGGTTGTGTAACTACAGCTTTAGGTGCTTTAACTGCTTC
>Ga0181388_1000365_pt1 | contig 15717 bp, 22 predicted proteins | sample 11SPOviralmetaG_FD_130120 | JGI IMG/M metagenome (GOLD analysis project Ga0181388, IMG submission 130120) | Marine viral communities from the oligotrophic San Pedro Time Series (SPOT) site, San Pedro Channel, CA, USA - 11 SPOT_SRF_2010-05-17 | ecosystem: Environmental > Aquatic > Marine > Strait...
AAAATTGACTCTTACACAATTGCATGTTTACTTGTAGATCATTGTTTTGCAAGATTTTTTCTGTCAATGTAACAGTTGAACCAGCAGCGTCGAAGTCGCCAGTTGCGTTCGCTAATAAAGTTGAAGTTGCTACGTTTTGTAGTACCTCTTTGAATTTGACGTTTGGTAATACGGTAACGCCACCGTTGTCGATTGTACTTGGAGATAGTAATGCTGCAGAAATATATTTTCCAGCAAACTGTCCAGCGTACGTTGTTGTGATTGTTGGCTCTGCCATAATTGAAATTATTTATTTATTAAAAATTGTTATTTACTTAATTTTGCAAATACTCTGTCCATTGTAGTTTGTGGTCTGCTTTGACCGTACTTAATGTCATTCGTGTTTGTCTTGTTTTCTGGATTGTGTGCAATAGGTTTAGCGGCTGGTTCTTCGTTAGAAAGTTCAACTTCTTCTTTTGCAAATTCTTCTTTGTTGTTTATTTTAGAAAGATGTTCTACTTCTGCTTTAAGTTCTTCGTTTTCTTTTTTCAAAGCTTCGATTTCGGAAAAGAAAGTTTCTTTAACGATTGATTCAACAGTTTTCTTAACAGGTTTTTCTGTAGCCATTTCTTCTTCGATCACTTCGTCTTTTACTTCAACCTCTTCTTCTACTTCTACTTCTTCTTCAACTTCTTCTTCTTTCTTGATTTCGAAGATTATACCTTCTTCTTTAATTACAAGAATTTCGCCTTCTTCACCGTCTAGTTTATACTCACCTTCTGGCATTGGTATACGTTGGTCGTCTTCTGTTACAATTACTACTTGAAAACCTGCAGCAAATTCTTCTGCTTCGATTCGTGTTTGTCCGTCTTCAAGACGTCTTTCTGCTAACTTAACTTCCATTCCAAGAAGTTCTCTTACTTTGTTTAATATAGAATTATCTTTCATTTTATTTATTTATTCGTGTTTATTTTAATTCATTTAAAGCATCTTCAGCTAAATCTGTTGCATTTATTATTTGACTTAATTGGTCAGTTGCTTTTCTGTAGTTTGGAATATCGTTTGCATTTAATCCTAATTCTTTAGCAGTTTTAAAAGTTTTTTTCAATAAGTCGTCAAGTTGTTTATAGCTTTTGTTGCCTTTTTGCACGTCTTTTAAAATTTCTTTAGAAACTTTTTGCTTGTCTTGATTTAACTCTTTTTGAGCATCAATTAATTCAAAACCTTTTTTAGCATTTGCTCTTAAATCCTTTTCAATAGCAGAAATATTTGCATTTAACTTTTTTAAGTCATCTGCTAAAGCCAATTCTACTTTTTCAGAAGCTAATTCTGTTTTTTCTGCTTTAGCAAGTTTGCTAAATACTTTATTCAATTGTGGATTCATACTATAATAACTTTATTTTAAATTGTTTGTTGCATTTTCGTTTTTAATTCGCTGCTATACAAGCCGTACAGTCTGCATAAACACTAACAGAATTAATATGTAAACCTTCGCCAGTATGTACTTCTGTAACAGTATAACAACCGTTGTGATGTGAGTTTTCAAATTGAACGTAGTAAACGTTGCCTATGGTTAATTCGCTTCCGTGTATATGTACGTTGTGGTGATGACCTGTAGTACAATGTGTTATTTTATACTTGTAAGCACCGTTAGTATCTTCTTTAGTTATGTTGCCTATTCCTTGCGCCCATATTGAACCGTCACAACAGTCTATGCTATATGTTCCGTTTTTACACAGACAAGCACGTGTGCCTCCTAATATACCTGTTCTACTGCTTTTCAATTTACTACTTATATTTTATTAAAATAAATTAGAGACTTTTTTAAGTGCTTCGCCTTTCTTTACAAAACCGTCTGCAATTTCTTCAAGTTTTTTTAAATCGTTAGGAATAGGAACGCCTAAATCTTTTGCTTGTTTTACTAAATTAGAATATTGTTTTTTAAATTGACCTCCAGCTCTTAATAAACCGTTATAACTTGTTATTTGTCCACCTATTTTTTTTTCAATAGATAAACCTTTTTTAATTAATTCTTTTAAATCATCAACAAGAGCAAGTTCTACTTTTTCACTTGCTAACTTTGTCATTACTTTGTCAGTAATTTCTTTTTCAATTTGTTCTCTTAAATTCATTTTTTTTCGATTTGTTTTAGTTTTGATTCCGCCCAAGTCTTCGCACTTTTACCACCCCACAATAAATATGAGATATATCCGCAGCTTTCTTTGTCACCTTGATCATAGTAAACTTCTGCTCTACTTAAATACGAAAACATACGTTTAATTGTTTTTTCGCTTACAGGTTCACCGTTTGCTAATTGTTGCGCACGTACCTTACCTACTTGTGTAGCACATTTGTTATTTACTGCTTTGTTTAAGTCTATGCCTCGTTTTGCATTGTTGCTTACGCTTTCTGGATAGTCGCTATAACTTTCTAATTCTTCTTTACTCAAAAGTTCTTTTAGTTCTTCTACTATAAACCTTTCTTCAAGGTCTTGTAAAGACTCCGTGTTTAAGTCGTACTTGTCTGCAAAGTAGCCTTCTATTGAAAAGCCTTTTACTTCGCCATTCTTCGCTTTTTCGTAGATTTCATCGTTGTCTATTTTCATAGAAACCATCCACGTACCTTTAGGCATTTCCATACCGTAAAGTGCAGACTTATCTTTCTTTGGGTCTTCTACTATCCAACTTTCTGTGATGTAAGTACCGTCAACTTTTTCGTTGTGTTCTAAAGTTGCGTTGTGGTGGTTAGACTTCTTAAAGAATAGTTCACTTGCCTTTCTAACCGTGTCTTCTGAAAAGTAAATATAGTATTCTTCGTCTGTCTTGTCGTTACGTCTGTAAATTTGTTTATTAGGCACTAAAGCTGCACCCATAAGTATACGCTTTTCGCTATCTACTTCTTTCAGTAAGACTTCGTGTTTATTTAGTGCTACAAAGTTTTCTTCTATTGCTGGTGATTCTACTACAGATATTGCTTCTATTCCAGCTTGATCGTCAGTTAAATCTAAAACCAATTCTACTATCTTCATATTATAATAACTTTTAAAGTGTTAAAGTGTTGCATTTTGAACACGGTTACGGTCTAACGCTTGTGCAGTTGTCACTTCGCCACTAACTACGTAAGCTTGTGTTGGTTGTTGCTGAAGTTGTGCAAGTTGGTTTACGCCACTATCACCGACAACATTAAATTGTGGTGCGCTTGGTGCGTCTGGCACACTACCACTTACGCTTGTTCCACCTGTTGCACCACCGCCTTCAAATTTTTGTGAAGCTATTTTAGCAACGTTTGCAAGTCCAGCTGCTACTGCAAGACCAGCTGCAATACCACCACGTACAGGCGAAGACGGATCGGGCAACGGTAAAAACTGCGATGCATAGGCTTGTGTCGCACTTAAATAAGTTGTTCCTAAAGTAGTTGCTATTTGTGCTGCTTTCTGTACTTCAAAAGCACGTTTCGCTTGTTTCTCACCTTTCTTACCAAATAGTTCTGTAATATTGCTTATTAAGTCTAAAGTTTCAAATGCACTTTTAATTGCAAACTCTTTATTTCTTTTTCTTAAGTCTTCTTCGTCTTGATAATACTGCAAAGACAATTCACCCATAGCAGCATACTTATTAAACGTACTTTCTACTTCTTCAAAGTTTGCATCTTTTAAAAAGTCTACGCCTTCTTGTAGAATTGCCTTTTCTGCATCTAATTGCTTTATTCGTTCTTCGTTTAGTTTTTCAAGTCTTTTTTGTTCGTCTTCTTGTCGTTTTTTTCTTGCGTCTGAATTTTTTTTATTTACTGTTTCTTGTTCTTTGTCAAGTTCAATAAGTTGCGTTTCTAAAGCAATTATTTGTGCTTGTTTCTCAATAGCCGCACCGCTTCTTTGAAATTCTTTTCCTTGAATTTTAGCTAATAGCTTGAATTGTGTATCGTAAAGGTCTTGAGATGACTTTAACGCTGCAAGGTCTGCTTCTACCTGTTGCCTTCTTAATTTTATTGTGCTTTTGCCAAGTGCTTCAAGTTGTTTAATTTCAGCATCACGTAAAATTTGTTCTGCCTTTTGGCGTTCCATTTGAGCAATGTTTCTTTTTCTCCGTTCTTCTGCAAGTTCTTCTTCTTTAAAGTTTGTTATGCCTAAAAAGTCACCTACGCCTTTTAAGCCGTCAATAGCTACGTCAATAGCATCTGTAAACACTGCAAAATATCCTATTATACCAATTATTGCAGTTGCTAATAAAGCTAATGGATTTGCTTTTACAATAAGGTTAAATACCTTTGTCGCTTTTCCAGCAAGACCTATGCTTTTTGAATATTCTAAAACGCCTTGAACGCCTTGTTGTAATGCTAAAGCGCCTTGTACTTTTAAAAGTGTTTCTTCTAAAGCTTCACTTTCTGTACCTACTAAAGCCATTGTGCCTTGCACCGCTGCAAAGCCACTTGTCGCACCTGTAAGCGCACCTCCTAACTTTTGGCTAAATGTTCCCGCTGCTTGGTCTACTGCTAAATCTGTTTGTATTTGTACCTTGCGATAGTTACCAACAGAGGCTAAAAGTTCTTGGTATTCTTTAGATGCCGTGTCACCCGCCAAACTTAACTCGTAAAGCCTGTCTTCAGCTTCACCCATTTTTGTCGTAAGAGGTTCAATTTCTTTCCCATACCTTTCAGCAAATGTTGCGCCTTTATCAAATGACTTATTTACCTCATCATTCGCTTTTGCAGTATCGTCTAAAGTGTCATTAAGATTTTTAAAGTCTTTTTCAGTTTCGTCTGCATTGTTTTTTATGTCTACTCCTATTGTGTAATTTTTTGCCATTGTTTAAGTCTTTTTTTTAACACTTGTTCACGTTTCTTTTGCTTGTAGGTTTCCTTAATTCCTTTTGGCATAGCGTATAATCCTTTTGCTACTTGTATGTTGTAGCTTTCTTCTATAAAATCGTCTATTTGTAGTAAGTCTATTATGTTCTTTAGCATTACGGTTGTTGTTGTATAAATATTTGGTTTGCTACTTGTGTGCCGTCTGCATAATCGTAAGTAACAGTCAAAGTGTAAATAGCTACATTACCTTCTTCCGTTCTTAATCTTATAAAGTCTTCCGTGTTTATATAGTCTGCATCGTCTTCTGTTGTGATCAACCCAACCGTATCCGTATTTGCTGGTATGCAAACTTCTACCGTTCCGTCTGTTGTTAGTGTGCTTGGTGTAATTGTTACTCCAGCATCACTTGTAGTTATCGTTGCACTTACTGCACCATTTGGAAATAATATTCTAACGTCTAAACATTGCGCTTGGTCTGAAGGTTGCAAAGGTTGTATTGGTTTGCCACCTCCTTGACTTATAACCTCTGTAAAGTCATTTAATAAAGTAAAGTTTACTTCACCTGTTGTAAGGTTAGACTTCATATCGTTAATTATATAACGCTTGTCTCTAATTATAAGTCTGTCGTTTAGCTTTAGGTTTGTAAGTAGGCTTATAGGTAGGTTCGTCTTTACGGTGGTTTCTCTGTTCTTTAAATTGAACAAATTAAGTAAGTATGGTTCGTAATAAACTGAATATAAAGTATTCGTAACAACTTGACCTAAAAGACTGCTTATTTCTGCATTGAAGTTTAGCGTAAAATTATCTGTTCCGTCTATTAAGTCTTGACCGAATGGCATATACTCCGTTATTGTGTCGTATGTGCTACCGTTGTAAAATTTAAACGTTGCAACTGTTTCATCATACATATACAATATCATAGGCTTTGGAACGTATGTATTTAAGCTATGGTCTATTGTAAAACCAACTTGCAAGTCTGTGCCTGTAAACCTTTCTTGCATCATATTTTCAAAAGGCACTTCTACGTTAAAGTCGCCACCGTCATAGTTAAACTGTGCCGTTACATCGCCATAGTTCCTACTGAATAAATCACGAAACGCTTGGTTTAGTATGTTTTCGCTTTCTAAATATTTAAAGCTTATGTTTTGGAATAGTTTAACTCTGTCTATGTTTATGCTTTCTATATCCGTGTATTTCGTGATGTCTACAACTGCGCCTTTATCGTACCAATCGCTTAACGGTTCTACTTGGTAAACGTCTTGTTCTGTTCCGTAGCACGTAAGGTTAAACTCTTTTAGTAAACCACTAAAAAAGTCTGCTACTTTCATATCTGGAATATAGCTTAACGGATCAATGTTACCAGCTAAAGTTGTAGCAGAAGTAAAACCTGTATAAACGTTTGTAATTGTAGGTGTGTCTATTTGTTGGTATCGTGTCTGCATTTGAAAAGTGCAATTGATACTTGCTCTAACTCTAAAGCTAACCGTTCTGCTTTGTAGACTTGGTGAATTTATTGTATCTATTGCAGTAAGTAGTTGATTGTTTTCTGCTTCATAGCTTGTAGAAAAAGCACCATTTACAAAAACATCTATATAAAATTTTGCACCACTTACACTTGCATTGTAAATTAAAGTGCTTATTCTGTGTCTTATTGAATTGCTATTTCCTGTTCCTGTAGTTGGAAATACATCTGCATATTCTACACGGTCAAAAGTTACTGTATTTTCTGTTGTGTCAAAATACGCACTTGCTGGTAATGGGTTTTCGTTTAATGAACCTTCGCTTAATGTATCAAAGCTTATGTCTTCTGTGCTTGTATAGTATTGAAAGTTGTTTGCATTCATACAATACAAAAACGCATTTTGAAAACGTTTGTCTGTCAAGAATGTACCGTTAAAAGTTACACCGTATCTACCTTGCATTGCACCAAGAATAGCAGCTAATCTTATAGAAGGAAAAAGTTCTGTGTATTGTATTGCGCCTGTGTTCGTGTTTATGTCATTTGCGCCACCGTCATCATAAGTTAAACGTCTTGGCGCTATCAATGGGTAACGTACAACATAATTAGTCGCACCGTCTGTTATTCTGTTCTTAATTTCTGTCGCATTGTATGGGTGTGCATATATGTTAAGAAGTGTTAAGTCTACAAGTTTGTCTTCTCCGAATTTGTCTTTTAAGCTTACAACATCACCATAGAAAGTAATTTGGTAACTATACGCTTTGTTGTTTTTTACTTCTGCTTTCTCTAAACTTATTTTACCTGTTCTGAAAGGTGTGTAGTCTATTTCAATATTGGCATTTCGTCTTTTGTTAAAATCTAACGTGCTATCAATATCGTTTTGATAGAAGTGTTCAAATATTTCGTTGTTCTTTGTAGAAGCTGGTACGCTAAACGATTGGCTAAAGTCTGTAAATACTTTACTTATGTCTTGAACGTTCTGTTGTGTACTTGTGACGTTTATTTGTTCGTCTTCAAATAGGTCTAACCTTTGTCCTTCTATGTAAACTTGTACCGTTCTCATTATACTACGTTGTTGATTAGATCATAAGCAAAGTCAAACGTCAATTCGTAATTCATCATACCATTATTCAAACCTGTCTGCTTTTCTAAACTTTGTGTTTGTACGTTTACAGGATTGTAGAATTGATTGTAGTCGTAGTCTAACAATGTTACGTTTTCACTTAAAAGAAGTTGTTGTAAGTATTCTGCGTAGTTGTCGTTTACCCAACCTGTATTTAGTCTTATGCTTTCGTTTCCTGTCTTGTTGAATTCGTGTATCTGTCCTCCGTCTTGTGTTGGTGAATATGGTAAAGCTTGTGGGTTCAGTTTGTACTTGTCTGCTTTTACTGTTACGTTTCTTTTGTTCGCTTTTAAGAAGTATATGCGTGACCAACTACCATACTTGTTTACAAAGTCGATAACTACAGGTTTATACTTTGGTTCACATACAGGCTTAAATTTTGCAGTCCAAATTACGTTACTTCCTGTGTTTAGTTTTTCTACTTTGTTACCGTACAAGTTCCAACCTGTGTATACTCTGCCAAAAGACTTAACACCAGCAGAAGTTGCAACGTAGTCTTGTGTCGCTGCCGTACTTAAATTTGTATAGCGTATTGTTTCGCCTACTTCCATTTCAACGTCAAAGCTTCCAGCAAGTGCGTTTCCTTGACTTGTGGGTATGTCAGCATCGTAATTATAGAAATATGTGCCTTCGTCTAAAAGAACGTCTTGCATAACTCTGTTTTGTCCTTCCATATATTCAGAATAGCCGTTCATAAATTGACCTGTTACGTTTGGCGTAAGTAGTGTATATGTTCCGCTTACTTCTTTGTATTTTTTGACTACATAGTTTACAATGTAATTCGTGCTTATGTCTACGTCAAAATAAATAGCTGCGTCATTGTCCCATTTACCGAATGTGTAATATTCTTTAACGTATGGTGCAATATCGTAGTACGTGTTTATGTTGTTTGTCGCTGGTATCTTTTTGCTTAACGTATATTGTGGTGAAGCTGGTTGACTTCCTGTAGTCCATAAAAACAATTCTATCTTGCTGCCTGTTTGTCCTGTTTCGTCTATTTCTATAATGAAAGGTGAACGTGATAAATTTATACTCATTTCTTAAAGTTTGATTTCGTTATTTGGTCAAATAAAGTTTCCATTTCAAAGCCGAACATTTCCATAAGTTCGTCTGGTAGTTTATCGTAGTATTTTTCAAATGGCTTTGTAAAAAAAAGTGTAGGCTTTAGACCTTTAGAATAAATGCTTCGTGCTATTAAATAACCCATAGACTTATAAGACATAAATCTACCTGTCTTTTTGTCTTTCCATTGGAAGCCTTTCTGCTTTACCCATTTAGTCATAATTCCAGACATACCACCTTTTGCTTTTCCTATTAAGCTGCTATTCGTACCAAACTTAAAAGGTGATTCGCTTTGCTTGTTTCCTTTGTTACTTGACTTGTTACCTTTAACATCTTGGTCTACAAAAGCACCGTAAGATTCCATTTCGAAGCTTATCTGTATACTGTTCTTTGACTCTTTAACATAACCTTTTAAACTACTGTTAAGATTGCCTTTCGTTTTTAAGTTGCTTTTTGCTTCACGAATAACATTGTCTTTGAAGTCGTCTAATAGTTCTTGTATGTTGTTAAATTGTGCCATTAACAAATAGTCATACCGTTAGGAATTAATATGTCTGTTGTCATTGTCCAACCAGCCAACTTATTTTCGAATCTGTCTACAAAAGGTTCACAAGTAGGATTGCCGTCTATTTGGAATTTGTCAGTCCATAAGTCACCACGTAATAAAAGTTCGTAGCATCGTGTCAAGACTTGTAGCTGAGTGTTCAGAACATATAGTTCGTTGTCATTGCCGTCAAATTTATTTTCTTCTTCGTCTTTTGTTATGTCTACAATATCCATTGCAAGTATTGAAATATTATATCGTACTACGTTGCCTTCAAGTGAAGCCGTGTTTACAATGATATGCACCAAAGGAAAGATAGTTTGTTTTGACAAGTCTATGTCGAACAGGTTGCCTTGTGTAACTGTGTTTACTAAAACGTCTCCGTCAAAGTGTGTTTTTAGCTTGTCTATAATATCAAAATAATTCATCGCTTCATTTGTTGTTTAATTTCTCTGGCTTCGATTTCGTGTTTTTGCTTTTTGAAGGTAAGATACGTGAGACATTTAGTAAGCTTGTACTCTGTGACTTCATCAAACTTTGTAATGTCTCCGTCAGCCAATCCATAGATACTTGCATACCAACCCCAGTTTTTGCCAAATTGGTACCTTTCGCTGAATTGGTTGAATCCGTCATCGTCTTCAGTTCTTTCTTCAAATAAGTCTGGGTAGCTTTCAGTAATTCTATTCCTAAACTTGACAAAAAAAAACTGCTGCTTATCGCTACGTCTAAAGGTGCAAACTTCATTAAGTCTTGCATATCTTCATTTGGTTCGTAGTCTACTATTTCGTACTTATCTTTGTTCGTGTTTTTAATCGGTCTATACATAACGCTTAAAGCCTTGTGGTACGTTTTCCAATCTTTCATATAGTTCTCCAAGTCTACATACTCACCAAAGCTTATATCGTCAAACTTTGGAATAAAGCCAAACTCTATGTCTTTAATTTTAAACTTTCTTATTAGTTGTGGCTTTTCACTAAACACTTTTGTAAAGTGTGCGATTAATTCGTTTAAGTGCTTTATTTTAATCTTCGCCACTTCGCCTAACTTCATACCACAAAATATCTGTATCATTTTTTGTGCTATAAATTCTTCATCATTGCTTTTTTCTTTCATAGCAATAAATTCTTGATACCTACTTAAAGGTATTTCTGAAAGGTTAGTAGGTAGTAAAATATCTAACTTCATATAGTAATAACTTTTTTTTCGTTTTTTTGTACTTTACAGACTAAAATAATTTATATTCGTTTTCTTTTATTCTATCCTGTGCTATGTTAAAATACTTTGCATCCTTTTCAATACCTATAAAGTTTCTGTTTGTATTTTGACAAGCTACACCTGTACTACCACTCCCCATTGTGAAGTCTAATACTGTTTCTTTTTCTTGCGTATATGTTTTTATTAGGTATTCCATTAATGCAATTGGTTTTTGTGTTGGGTGTTGTCTGTTTAAAGTATTGCATTCTTTAGACATTCGATTAAAAACTTGTATAGCTCTAGGGTATTTCAACTTTTCACTATAATTAGCACCTCTTTTTTCCTCTCCACTAGCCATCTTGAATATCTCTCTGTTTGATATTTTTTTATTGCTAATTGGTCTTAGATTTTTCTTTTCTTTAACTTCCATCTGTGGGTTGTAGGTTGGTTTTTTCTTATAAAAAACACAAATGTTTTCATAGCATTTTGCAGGTACGTTCTTAAACTGTATAAAATTAGCAGATGTAACTTTATCCCAAATCCAATCATATTTATAATTCTTAATGTTACTCATTCTCAAAGCACTACTAAAAGGCTCACTTCCAAATAACACTATTGCTCCATTAGGTTTAATAATTCTATTCAGTTGCTCCCACATCAACTCGAAATCAATCACACTGTCCCATTTACATTGTGTCGTTCCGTAAGGAGGGTCTGTAATTATAGCGTCTATTGAGGCGTTAGGTATTGACTTCATTACTTCTAAACAATCACCTTTTCTTAAATCTATCATAGTACATTATAGCTTCCGTAATTTTTATTCATTCCTAACGTTTCCATTTCGTGATAGCGCACCGCATCGATTGCGTGATTGTAATTGTCGATAGGTTTGTTTAGTCGTTTACCTGTTTTGTCTGTGTCCCAACAATAGCTTCTTAACTCTTTAATTAAGTTTGTGCTATTAGAAGTAACTAAATAGTTTTCACGTTGCATTACATCAATTCCGTAGTTGATACTGTCACGTCCTTTTGTTACGCCTTTAATCGTTATTCCAGCAAGTTGTAATGTGCGAATACTTTTAGGTTCTGCACTATCTGCGTATACAGGTACGTCTTTTGGTAGCTTGTTTGCTATGTCACTATTTAACATTCCTGTTTGATATACTATTTCGTTCAGTATTCGTTTTTCGTTATGCTTGTAGATTTCAATGCAGCTTGTAGGATCGTTCGTGTAACCAAAGTCAAGTCCTATGCCTACAAGTCGTGCCTCTTTTGGTATTGTGTCAATCTGTTTCCAGTTGCTAAAAACTACACCTTCTAACATACCAAGTTCACCAAGACCGTATACCTTCCACCAATTGCGCCAATAAGTGCTTGTTTCTGCTTTTAAACGGTTCTTTTCTATTTGGTCAACTATACCTTTGTCAAGTGCTTCGTTGTCTTTGTACGTTAGAATTATAAAGTCTGCTTCTTTGTCTTCTTTGATTTCTTCAACCCAAAATTCATTGGCTGGGTTAAAGTCTAAATATACTTCGTGTTTTGTTCGTATACTTAATTCGTTGTAAGCTTCAAAGTTTACATTGTTACATTCGTTAACATAAAGAATGTCACGTCTTGCACCTCTTAACTTGCTTGAATCGTCTGCGCTAAAGAATTCTATAAAGCTGCCGTTTGCAAATTCGTATTTTAGTAGTGACTTATTAAACCTGTCGTCTACGAATCTATTTGTCCACTTCATTACTTTTAAGAAGTCACGTAAAGCACCACGTCTTAAATGTGGTATGCTCTCCGCTACTACGCTAATTTCTAAACCACCTTTCTTTGCTGCTTTGTCTATGAGTATTGGAAGTATGCCAAATGTCTTACCAGCAGAAGTTCCGCCTTGTATAATTTTGATTCGTTTTTTTAACGCAAGTATTTTATTTATCGCAGTCGTTCTCGCTAACATCGGGGAATAAAGGTTGCTCTATATTAGTTTGTTCTATCTGCTCTTTTAGTGCGTTCAGACGTTGTGTTATGCTTGGGTTATACTGTCCAACCATACCTCCTGTAATTTGGTCTTCTCTTATTTCCTTACGTATACGTGAACAGACGGTATAAAATTCTTTGTATTCTTCTTTCTTATTGAAGTAATTGCTTATCGTTAAGTCGTATTGATTCCAACAAAATAGTTCGAAGCCTTCCATTGTTAAAGGCACTTCTAAAGGTTCTCCAACCATATCACCGCTTCTTTGGTTTAGGTGGTACTTTATTCTTGGATTGCTTTTTCTTTCTACTTTGTAAGCTTTGAACATATCATACATTTGTTCTGTGCTTTCTATCTTTCTTGGTCTACCTCTTTTCGCCATTGTCGTAAGTTTCAAATACTTTATACATTTTCGTGTTAATTTCTCTTAAACAACTTGAACATTGTGTTGCCTGTTGGTTTGTGTCGAAGATTCTATTGTATATTTCTAACATTCTTCTTTGATCACTTGGTCGCATAGTTTCACGTCTTTTAGTGTACCATTCGTTCAACCATTCGTGTTCGTCTTCCTGTAGGCATTTAGGTTGTGTATAGCGCCAAAGTTTGTTAAGCTTTTCTTTACGTTCTTCACAACCGCAATCGTCACCAGCTAACCATTTAACCGCTGCTTTTATGCCTGTTGCTTCTGTTATCTTTTCTATTGTGTCGCCTAATCCTTCAGACTTCTTTTTTGTAGTTCGTTTTTTTCTTGGTTTCTTTTCCATTTGTTTTTATTTAAGCACCACACGATAAACATTCGTTATCGTCAAGTTCTGGTTTGTTTTCTATTTCTGGGTTTAAGATTAGCTTTAGTTCGTATATCTGTTGTAATGTTTCCATATCTTCGTACATATCGCCTTTTATCTTTGTCTTTAGTCTTTTAATTTCTGCTTTAACATCTTTTTCGTTCATAAATGTTCGTAGTCTTCGTTTATAAAATCTTCGTAGTCTTCGCCTACATTTATTCGTATTTGGTTCTTACAATACTTTAATGTTTGAAATATGCTGCTTGTACTAATCCGTGTTTCTTCAGAAAGTTTTCTAATTGACTTGCCGCTATCACGATACAGGTTAAATAACATTTCATCGTACCAATGCCAAGTTTCTACTTCGCTATCAATTTTTCTAATCAATGAAGTAAAAGCTTCTGTTTCTTCTATGTAATCGTATTCAACACCCAAATTGTAGACTTCTTCTATATTAACTTTCTTATGCTTGTTTTGTTGTTTACGGTAATCAAAGACTAAATTGTAAAGTACGCACCTTATGTAGTATTTGTTTACTTTTCCGTTTTCTTGTAGTATGCGTTCTGGCGAACAATACTTACTAATCTTAATGTACATTTCCTGTACTATGTCTTCAGCCAAGTCGTCAACTCCTAAACTCTTTACGATTCGCAAATAGTCTTCGTGATGTTCTGCAACTTTCTTAAGCCATTTCATTGATTAGTATCTAAACAAATGTAGTGATTATTTTCTAATAGTGTATAGACGTAGTTTTGAACGAAACGTTGTGAATAAAAAAAAGCGCCCATTTCTGAACGCTTCTCCGATTTGAACACACCTAACTTAAAAAGGTAAGTCGTCTAATTTGTTTGGTAAGTCTTGTGGCATATCTTGTTTAGGTGCTTCAGCTTCTTTGTAAGGTTCTGAAAACTTAATACTAAAATACTTCTTACCGTTCTGTGATTCGTTTAACCATACTGCAACGTCTTTAGCTTTGTTATCGATCATTGCTTTACCTTTGTAGTCTGGGTGCTGCTCCGTTTTTTTGTAATCGTTCTTAAAGATTGCACCTGTGTTGTTTTTCTGTTCCATTGTTACTTTATTGTTTTACTTAAAATGTATGCGCTTAACGTCTTTCGTGTGCGCCTTGCTTTCAATTGTAAAAGCTTCTTTTCTTCGTCTGTTACTCTTAAGGTAATGACTTTGCTTTTTCGTGTTTTCATATAATTAATATCTTAAACTAACTTTTTTTCTTGACCTATAATTATAAATATCTTCTATTAAAGTTTTGTATTGTGTTCTATTTGAACAATCAACTAAAGCAATAGGTTGCAATGTAAGCTTGTGTATAAATTCATTAAAATCAAATTTTTCATTATTAAATAAACTAATCATTGTAGCAACAAAACCACTTCTATTATAATTAATGTAATAAGGTTTAATCATTCTTATTTTATTTGCCCAATCTTGTGCTATTTCAAAATCTCTACCTATCCAAGTTCCATTTTCAAACACTTCAAGGTTTTCCCCAAGTCTATTGTGAGTATTATCTGTTGTATTATTACAAAAGGCAATACAAACAGAAAGTGTATAATCATTATTGTTTTTAAAAAATCTTTTTAATTTAACATACGAATTTATACCAGTCTTTGCGTAACCATTCATAAAATCTTTTTTAGTCCAATTCTTTTGGTTTAAATTTAATGTATGCACCTCATTTAGATTATAACCTTGTATTACAATATAATATATAAAAGTTTTACAATTTTTTGCTGCTTGTAACCTGTGTTGACCGTCTATGACTTGCATATTTTCATTAACTAAAATAGGATTGCACTTCATACCATATACTGAAATACTATCACAAATTCGCTTAACGTGTTTAACGTTTAATATCCTATTTCCGTCTATGTTATTAAATATTGTTAGGTTATTTGTTTTATATACATAGTTTATTTTTTTTCCGTATATATTTTCTTTTTGATTTGTTTCTTTTACAAGTGTATTATTCATTATTATTAATTTATTAGTTTATTAAAGTGTTATAATATTCACGACATTCTTTTACTCTGTCGTAGATTGCTTTTACTACGTCTTTGTCATATCTTACTTCAAACGTTTTTATTCGTCTTTCTGCTGGTATGTTGTCGAAGTTGTGTTGTGCTTCAACGTGTGATCGTAGTTCTTCGTTTTCGTCTATTAAGTGTTCTTTCCAATGTGCGCGTCTTACCTCATCTTCTACCATAAGTTCTGGCGTGTTGATCAAGCAATAACATAAGAAGCTTTTGCGTTTACCTGTTAAAGCCATATATCCTTGTAGTTGATAGAAGTAGTCTTTGTTAGGTATGTCTTCAGCAAAGAAAGGAAACGTTGTAGCGTCCCAACTTGATTTGACATCTAATATTATGTCCGTGTTTACGTCTGGCGTTCCTGTCAAGTAGTCGTTTTCAAAGTGTTCTTCGTTCTTGTACATAAATCCAAAGTCTAAAACGCTTTCACATAGCTTGATTCCTTCGTCTTCTACTGCATTACCTTTGTCTGTGTACCTACTTGAAAACTCTTTACGTTTACCGTACATTTCTTCTATTGCAAGTTCTTGTAAGTATGTCTTGCAAGTCTTACTTAACGTTTCTGTTTTACTTCGTGAATTGGTCATTATTTTACCAATGGAAGAGCAGCGAATCTTCAACATAACTCTAAAGCTTTAGATTGTACGTTAGTTAGTGCAAACTTGTCTATTAGTTTGTCTTTCGTAATCTTGCCTTCTTGTACTGCGATAAGTGCATCTGCAAAACGTTTAGTGTTTAGCTTTTCTTTCTTAACT
>Ga0181388_1000366_pt1 | contig 15668 bp, 28 predicted proteins | sample 11SPOviralmetaG_FD_130120 | JGI IMG/M metagenome (GOLD analysis project Ga0181388, IMG submission 130120) | Marine viral communities from the oligotrophic San Pedro Time Series (SPOT) site, San Pedro Channel, CA, USA - 11 SPOT_SRF_2010-05-17 | ecosystem: Environmental > Aquatic > Marine > Strait...
CTTTTGTATCGAAAAACTGTATCTCATCTATGAATACAGTATGGAAGTTGTATGGTTTTATTGTGTAGTTGTCCTTGACTAACTCCAAGTCAATTACAGAAATAGCATCGTGACTCAAATGGTTATGAGTTACAATGCTTTTACTATCGTATCTATCATCTATTACTGGCTTTAATGCTAGTATTTTAAATCCACTATGTTCAATGAATAGCAGACGCTTTAGCAATTCGCTACTCTTACCAGCGAACATTGGTCCTGCGATTACTTCTAATTTGCCTCTAGGATAACTGTTAGACAACTTCAATGAATTCGATTCCACTGGATTTACCTCTAGTGTCACCACCTTCATTGTCAATGAATTCATCATTATACATAACGCCATCAACAAGTCTATCGCCCAATACATCAGTACCTGAGAATGTTAATTTACTAGGATCAAATTCGTCTGCTTCAAATTCACCTTGGAAGAAGCCACCTTTTTCTGAACTCCAACCATGCATATAGAAACCAGGCTCTAGATCATCTTCATCAATATGTTCAAAGTCACATTCAATATCATGTTCTTTATAAACCTCGTTGTTGTCTTCATCTGTTACAACTACAGTTAGTCCATCAAACATTGCACCATTAATATGTTCAATGTCATCACACTCATGCCAGTAGCCTAAAAAACGTGGATCTTCGTCATCTGTTATGGGGTTGGGGTGTTCATCTGATTCATCTGTTTCATAAGGATCCCAGAAAGCATGATTGTTAATAGCCATCTCATCTTTATCTTGCCAGAATTCAAATTGTTCTTTAGTCACAGTACCTACACACATTTCAGCACCATAGCCATATATTTCTACAGTAAATGTTTTTGACATTTTATTCTCCTGCTAGTTTTCTGAGCATAAGTTTATGTTGCACTCTTGTTTCAACTGGTACTCTGTGTCGCTCAGTGGGATATTCTTCTAATAGTTCGTCCATTATTTCACTAATTATTTCTAAACGTAAGCTGATATTCTCATACATTTCAGAGACTGAAAGGTTATCAGTGGCTTCCATATTCTCGTTCGCCTTCCCAGGGGAAAACAATCCAAACAGGATCCTCTTCTTTGTTTATTTCAAGTGCAGTATAATCTAAACTATCAAAGCCACTTACTGCGTTATCAATTAAGCAGGCAGTTCTTACATTGTCTCCCCAAGAAGAATCTGTTTTCCAGTCTTCTTTAATCCAGGATAGGGTTTTGCCAGTGTCATTGATATCATCAATAATAAGTATGTTCTTTTTATAGTGATCACCAGTAACTCCTGCAGGGCCAATGCCTTTTGCATCTTGAGCCATCCAACCACAGGATTCAGGACCTGTATAATTACCACCAGTATCTCTAAAACGTACATCAAGTGCATACATAGGAATGCCTGTCTGGTTAGACATGATTGTAGCAGGAACAAGCCCGCCACGTGTTAGCCCTACAATATAATCAGGCTTCCAGCCATCCACAAACATTAAATTGTTAATAACTTGGATCATATGTTCTATGTCTTTCCAAGTGTAATGAACCTTATCTACCATTTTTAGTTTTCCTTGTTTTTGAGTAATCAACTGTCTCTTCTATCTTTAAGACTTTGATCTCTTTTAGCGAACCATAAGTGTGTTCACCTTCCACTTGTGTATTAATCCATACACCTTTACTTGTTAACTTAGCCCAAGTCTTATTAACTTTAGCTACATCTAGATAGAACTCGTCTACTAAATCTTGTATAACAGGGTCTTTCATATTCTTCTCCAATTAAAAAGGGTGAGACCAAGTTTTACCCTGGCCTCACCAGGGGGGAAATCTACGACTTTGCTTTTTTCTTAGCAGTCGCTTTTTTCTTAGGAGCCGCCTTCTTTTTAGTAGCAGGCTTCTTAGGTGCTTTAATAACTACAGGTGTAGTCATATTTGGATTGTCTACTTTATCAATGCCGTCCACAGTTTCAGCATTGGCGCCGAAAAGTGTCTTGAACATGTTTTTAATACTTGAGAACATATTGTTCCTCCTTTAGGTTTTCTGTGCAAACTCTTGTTGTAGTTTCACATTGTCAGTAAATTCTTTCTTTACTGATGGATCATCTTTAAATGCACCACGTAGAACTGTAGTTTGTGTTAAACTACTGTGGGCTCTGATGCCTCTATTTTCACAACAGCCATGTGTTGCTTGGATATAAACACCAACGTGTTCTGTTCCAGTTTCTTTCTGAATTGCATTGGCAATCATAACGTTTAGATCTTCTTGTAGTGTACCTCGCATTGCACACCATTGTGCAATCCTTGTATACTTGCTTAGTCCCAATAGTTTAGGACCTGCAATAATACCAATGTATGCTACGCCTTTTACTGTCTGATGATGATGCGAACACAAACTTGTAAGCTCGCTTCTCACTACCAACATACCTTCATAGCCACCTTCAATGTAATTTGGAAAGGCACTAGGGTTAGGCATTACATCATAACGACCACTCATAATCTCGTTAATGTACATCTTTGCCATACGCCTTGCAGTATCAATACTGTTGGGATCTGTTTCTGTATCTATAAGTAAACTTTGTAATACATTTTCAAAGGCAGGTACTGCCTCATCAATTAACTGTTGCTTCTCACCTTCTTCAATGTAGTCAGCAATATTATCGTTAGCCCAATACCTAACGTTGTTATCTTTAAGTCTTTGTTTAATTTTATCGGAAGTCTTTGTCATTATACTATGTTCCCTTTATTGTATCGTATAGTTGTTTACCACTAAAGAAGTCCTGTAGTTTATCAACTACGTTGTTACAGACTTCATGTGTATTTTCATAATCTAACATTTCTCTCATACGTTCGATTAATTTATCTCTGTTTGCAATATAGCTATCCCAGTCTTCTGTCCATTCACTTGGATATAATACCTCTGGTGTAGCCATTTCACGATAACTAAGTCTATCAGGCACACAAGGGATAGCATCAACTAGGGCACCTTCGTACCAGCTGATTCCCAATGTTTCCTGTAGATTAGCACTAAAAACCATTCTACTAGTTGCTAGTAGGTTATGGTATTCGTCTTTTGATAGTGGATAGGCTTGTGCTACTACAAATCTATATTCAGGCATATGTAGTGCTAGATCTTTAAATATATCCACTTGTTTTTCCGGTGCCACTCTGTGTGGGAATAGGATAATATCAAACTTATCCTTGCCACCATATGGCGTAATTTCATCTTTCAAGTATTCCATAGGCCAACCAACAATTTGTACTTTGTCTTGATCTACATCATGGAAACTTTTTCTAAATAAGTCTACATGGAATTGTGTTGCAAAGTAATTGTCGTCATAGCAGTCAAACATACTTGCTTCTGCATTCCGTACCCAGTCTTCATCTCCTATAAGTCTACCGAGAAAATCCTGAGGATCGTATGAACCAGCATGCCACATGCCACCAATGCGGATATCAAGCCCAAGAAGCCTAGCCATGTAGCGGAGTTGGATAACAGTAGGATTCCAAGCATCAGTATAGAGAAAGTAATCGCCAGTTTTAATGTCTCCGTTACAAACCATAGTAGCGATCTGCATAAGTTGACTACTTTTGTATACATTTGTACCTCCAAAGTTAAGAAAGGCCCCAGGCGTTGTAGCCTGGGGAACTTCACCACCACTTATTACTACAACATCCGTTGTATCCAAGTGAGCTTTCATTTGCTCTGGTAGAAACTTTTTCCACTGAGCAGTATAGCGACTCTCCACAGCCTCAATATCTACAATGTAGATTGTCATGCGGCTACTCTATCTCTAAAGTGTACCATGCGACCTACATGTATCTTTAACTTCTTAGGACTACGATCTCTGTGAATCCTAATAGTTAGATCGAAAGTAACTGCATTTGTTTTATCAGTTACCTCGATGTCGAACTCTCGTAACTTATATGCTTTTTGCAAGTCACTTAAGAAGGCAGTAAAGAGGCTAGTAACCTTCTCTGTTTCCTTCTCGTTATACATTTCGCCATCATATGGCTCGATAATTTTAAGTAGGTCATACTTAATATCTCTTAGTGTATAGATTCCGCCAATGAATACATTTGACATTTTATTTTTCCTCTGTGGGATTAAAGGTTAGTGTTGCCCCGTTCTCGTTATCCTCGGCAACGGTAATTGTAATAGAACGGTTAGGATATTTTGTGTGAATCTGTTGTGCAAGTTCTTCTGCAATCATTTCACATGATTTGTGGTTAAGTTCGATTGTACCATCTGAGTATAAACTTTCCAACCAACGTTTGAATTGAATAAATTCAATATCTCTGTCGTCATGGAATACATCAATAGCTACTCTAAAGTGGAAGATATGTCTGTGTGCATAACCTAGAAAACTTACGTCATCTGCTCCACCGGTTGCCAGTGCTGGATCATTAATTGCGGCAGGGTATAAGTGTATACCCTCTTTCTGAAATGTTACCCAGATCTGACGTTGTGATACTTCAATAGTCATCGCTAGTCCTTATCTTTTTCTGCTTGTGCTCTAAGCAGTTTTAAAATTTCCCAAAGTTTCCAATCGATTGCTTCTGCATATTTCTGCCAGAAAGCACTATCGAGTTGTGTAGGCACTGATGCTTCTGCAGGTACATCTGCTTCTGCTTCAACGTCTGTTAGTCTAATCTTCTTTGTAGCCATGTGATTACTCCTTCTACATTTGTTTAGTATAGCAACAAACAATCTTATTGTCAAGTAGTTTGTTGTATCTCATTTGAGATCCTAACCATTTCTTGTTTTAGGTTAAGTTTCTCGGTTTTTAGTTTCTTTAACTTGCGATCATCACATGTTAAAGCCTTAGTCATTTCATTAACAATCGCATCAATGTTACGGTGTTTGGTCTCAATTGCCTTCAAATGGTTTTTTAAACTATCTATTGACATCTGTTCCTCCTATGAAACTTCCTGCAGAAACTCCTCTGCTTCGTCTTCTTGCTCGGTACTAAATTCACCGATAACATCACTTTGTACTTCTTCTGTTTCAAATAAACTACTGAAACTATCTGCACTAGATGCCAAACTCTTCTTACCATTAAAGTCTGCTAACATTGGAGCCGCTTCTTCTAACATTTGATAAGGAGTTTCACTTTTAAATAATTGATCAATAAACTGTGTAATGTATAGAATGTTTCTAGGCACCCATGGTGAGAACTGTTCTTCTTTACTAGCACTCTTTAACTTACGCCAATGCTTATGATTAACTGTGTTTATCATATTCGCGGCATCTGTTAGTTCGTTTGCTCTTTGTACTGATTCAATATGTTGGTAAACATTATGTGACATCAAAAGGAAATAAGTTAAACTATCCCAACTTGTTTTGCCTTCTTTACCAATCTTATTTAACATACCTGGCTTGTACCAACATATGTCTTTCATTTTAAGCCTATCACCTACAGGCGATGACCACGGAAACTGTATGTTACTTCCTGCTAGACGTTTGTCATCTGTTGCACTATCCATTACATAACCGAATCGATCATTTTTATGAACGTGTTGTGTGTACATTTGTCCTTTTGCTGTCGCAATAAACGGACTTGCACAGTCAAACATAACTTGTATATCAGGATTAACTGTTTCATTTAGGGCACGTTTTACTGCCGTTAGTGCTACTGCCCAGTCCAATTTACTTGTACCTAGGAAGTGTAGGACATCACAGACACCTTGATCCAGTTTCTTTTCATCTCTTAACTTTAGTAAGTGATGTAGCATAATGTTGATATCATACTTAGTAGCACCACCAAATGCATAACCTTCAAAGGGTAGATGCTTCACTGCATCAATCCATGTGTCAGCTTCATTTTTGTTACGACCCTGTAGAACATTTAGGTATTTTGTTTTACCCTGTCTGTTCTTTACAAACCAATCACAGTTATGAAGTGTATAATCTAAACACTCACCAAAGTTCTGGATACCTGTCTTTTGTTTGTAAGGCTCACTAGCCGCCATAGTAGGAATATCAAGTATCATACTATAGTCTGCCGTATGTTCTAACCAGTTTAGAATAGTATGACGTAGGCTATCATCTGTCTTAAAGTTTGGCCAATCACATTGGATAACGCCTTTAATAATCTGAAACCCACCTGAATCGCCTAGGATAAAAGTTTTATCTCTATCACGTTTCTGTACCATACTATCATGATCATTAGCTTTCTTAAGATCCAGCTGGGCATGACCTGCCGAATACAAACCCCATTTATATTGGTAGTATGCATCAGTTTTTAGGAAGTCACATCCTTCTAAGCCATTTTCAAAGCCTTCAGGAATACGTTCAGGTGAAAAGAAGTTGTCCCCATCCTGTCTGTACCTACTTAAAGTACGATCATAAAAACTACTGATACTCGGAAGGAATACCGAATAGTCTTTATTACGTTCTGTTAAGTTAATTTTATTAGCCATTAATTACACCGTTAGAGCTGGAAGGATATAGTCATACTTGCCAATACCAGTATCAATACTGATCTGCAGAGCACCACGTTTACTGATTTGGAACACACATGTACCTGTCATTCCTAGTTTTAGGATTGCTAGTACTTGATTAAGTGGCCATGCATAACCTTCATTAAGTTCACCATCTACATTTGTAGCAAATGTTCTCTTACCTGTGAAGCTACCATCTGCCGCACCAACAGTAATTTCTAGATTACCATCCACTGTCTTAACAGTAAAGTTAGGCTCAATACCACCATAGATACCTGCTACTGCTTGTAGTTCAGCTACCTTTGCCTTAGTAGGTTCGAAAGTAACGTCCCACTCTGTACCTTTAAACTTAACAGTTTGTAGGTTCTGATCAATAATCTCTTTGGACATAAATCTATACTGGTCAGTATTTCCTTCTGCATCCTTAAACATTAGATGATCTGGCGAACTAACACCATTACGTTCTCTACTTACAACATCGATAGTTGCACTCTCTTCTTTGTAGTTGGGTAGTCCACTTACACCTGCTAAGAAACCCAAGTTACCTAGTCCAAACTCACCTGCGAAATCAGGAAGTGTGTTGTGTAGTTTTGCCTTAAGGATAACAGTTCTTTCTGTATCCATAGCATCTAGTGTAGTTTCGGTATCATTACCTGTTACCTTAACTGCGTTAATGAAGCCAAGACCGGCTGTCATTTTAACGATGTCTTGAATGACGTCTTTAGTTGCACTCATGTTAGAGTTCTCCTTTAAATTTGTATTATGTTTTAGTATATGATGTTATTTAGACTTTGTCAACCATTATCTGCTTAAATGGCATTAAAAATGCACTTTTATTTAAATTGTTCAGCAAATGGATCAAATTCTGTACCACATTTTTGAGAGCAGACACCCAATTTGCCCTCTTTGATTGAATTAAGTTTCCAACTATGCTGAATGTCTCGCATAATGCCACTATCGAAAACGCCTGCAATGCCATGTATTTTGGCACTGATTCCTTCTTTACCGCCTGCTCTGTCGATGAAGTCCCATACCTGTTCTACTTTAGGATCGGGTTGCCACCATTTATACATACGCCCGGCTGTCCAACAACAGGGCATAATTAAGCCTTCTGCTGTTACAAATATACTTTTGCTCTTACTTACTTTACATGCAATATCACACTTGTTATAATATTCCATCATACTTCCGTATGTTTTCTCTATCTCTTTTTCTTTTTCTATAGCTCTATTTAGATGTTCTTTCTTCTTGGGCTTTGCTAGTGTAGTTGTTTCTACACCTTTACGGTTCACTGCTTGATGTGTTTCTTTACCTTTATTTTTGGCACTACTAAAGAATCTACCAGTTTTCTTCTTCATAAAACGTTCGCAACCCCATTCTTTAGCAAGTTGTTCAGCACGTTCTACATCACATTCTGAGTGTTCGAATATTAGATAGTCCCATCTAGCTCTACCACCGGCGGCTATAAATGCCTTCATGTTTCGTTCTACATATTCCCATTTAACATTTTGCCTATATAGATGGTTAGTTTCCTCAAGTCCATCCACACTAAAGATAACACAACCCATTCTACCAATAGCTCTGGCTACATCGCCCCACCACTCAGCACTCTTGGCTCCTGCATTAGTATTCATGCTTAACCACATTTGACTGTTATGTTTTCTAAAATACTTAAATATTTCCAGTGTATCTCTGGCACTAATAGGATCTCCCAAGTTGCCACACATGTACATAGTGTTTAGTTGTTCAATAAGATGAGGAGGGAACATCTGCTTTATATCTTCAAGCGATAGTTCTTTCTCATTACCACGAATGTGTTAGTTGACTGCACCACCGTTCTCATTACGATCACACATAGGGCAGGCCGCATTACAACGTTGTGTAACTTCCAAATGAACTTCTCTTATATCTTCATAATTATACATCTAACTTCCCCAAAACATATACACTAAACCAGGAACAATAATAACAAACTGTGGTAGAAAGTTTAGTATGAGTGCTCTTTCGTTCCACTTCCAACCAACGTATATCCAACCTGATGCTCCTATCATCTGTAAGTAACTATTGTAGGGTGTCCAACCCTGTACATGAAAAACCATTGCCGTTAAAATAACTATAGCACTAGCATACTTAATATACCAAACATGATCCCTATGCATCTACAACAAACTCAACTTCAGAACCTGGGCCTATTTCACTTGGCATTCCACCAAACTCCATTACATAGTGTTTGATTACTGCTTTATACCACAAGTGACTATTGTGATAGGCAACTTTGTTGAATTTATAGATACTATCATTATCAGCAGGGATTACACTGATTGCTCTAGCCGCCTCCCTCTGTAGCTCACGAACTTTTAGAGTATCCAAGTACTCATCAAATTCAGGCATTGTCATTACTACTTCTTCTTCATCCATTAACTTTTTTTAATCCTTTGAGTTTGATTAGCATAGCATCTTCGCTTTGTCTAAACTCTATTTGTATTTCCTGTTGTCCATCTGAGTTATGATTTACCTCAGCCAGTTCCCAATCTACTCCCTTATTTAATCCATTGTTTGCGAGCTGATTGGATATGTTTGCAATTGCATCGTATGTAGCAAAAGTTCCTTCTTTTATGTTAGTAAAATCCATTGTTTCATAAATTATATACTCGGACATTATTTCTTTCCGATTAACATAAACCTATTGTATAAGTGTGTATCTAATTCGCCTTCATAATATATCTCTGACATAGGATACTTTAGTTTAGCGGCCGCTACGTCTTCACAACAATTCATATGTTGTGGATTACTAAAGTAATCATTTGTTTGTAGTACTACTACCTTACCTGTTGGTAAGTTTTCATACCAACTGTTATCCATGTGTTCGCAACTTGTGTTAACAATTAGATTAATAGGAATATCATTGTAGTCCATCTTGTCTCTATCATTAAATGCTTTGTCTTTTTCTTCTTTGGGTGCTAAATCATTAAAGCACATCATGTCATTCTTCCAGATAATTTTAGTAACATCTGCATGGTAAGGATGAAACTTTCCTTTTGAATGTTCATGTTGATATAACTTTTTACTGGCTTCAACAGTTTCCATGTTCATATCTAGGCTATAACAGTTATCAATATTAAAGTGTTCGAATAGGAAGTGTGCAAAAAAGTTATACCAGCCACCATAGAACACTACATTACCTACATCTTCATCAAATATTTCTTTGAGTTCGTCTGCCATCCATAGTTTACTTTGTACTTGTCCTTTACTTAGGAAGTCATTTAGGTCTGGCAAATGCGCCGCCTGTGTATCGTCTTCACTAGTAAAGTGGTTAATAAACCTAGCCATACTAACTAGCATTGGATCTTCATGCATTAGTTTCCTCATTAGTGTTACCACTAGTTGAGGCTTTACTTGTATTTCCGGTAGATGCTCATGTGCAAGTAAGTTGATCCATGCCTTAACATGTGTCTGATTGCTATTAGCCATAGCAATAAGTTCCATTAGGATATCTCTTTTTCTATACCAGTTGTTCTGAAATAGGGCTTTGTGTATATTGTCCCAACGTTTTTCATAATCAGGACCTTTGTGATTAAAGTATTCACCTAGTCCATACATCCAGTGGTATTCTTTTTGGAATTCAGATAGCTCCATTAAATTGCTCCTGTAGCCAGTTCCAATCGTTGATCTTTCTTAGTGCTTCAGTATTGCCTCTATAATGAGTTCCGAAGTCACGACCTTGTTGTGCTCCTAATACTGCATACTCTCCGTATTTACGATTATCTCCACGAGTACACCATACTTCTAATCTATATGCATCATCAACTTGTTTATTATGATCTATGATGTTACTTGATAACTTAGTACATTCTCGAAAAGCACTTCTCCAACTGTTGAAAGGGTCTGTGTTAAACTGTGTAATATTACTTATCTCAAACATTGGCTTGAACTTAGCACCAATACTTGTTGTCATATCCACTTTAAATTCATCTACTGACAGTAGATTCTTTTTGGGAAATAATTTAACAGCACCATAACCATATATCAAGTCATTAATAGGATTGTGGCTACGATATGTAAACACACATTCTGTTTCCGGTACACCCGGATAGGCTTCTCGCCTAGCATCTGGTTGAAACTTAAATGTAAAGTTGGGTTGTAGTACACAGTCTGCATCACATACATAAAAATATTGTGTCTTAGAAGCTTCTGCACAGGCTTTGTGTGCATTTAACAAACCTTCTATACCATCAATACGTTGTGCATGTGGTGCCACTTCTTGTAGAGTTTCGAAGTTCGCATCTGCGTCTGGCTCACCAAAAGTAAGCATAAAAACGTCTAGCATATTTGATTGTCCTTGGAGTTATAAATATATTTATACTATCTATTATATAGGATTCCCATGTATTTGTCAAGCATTAACTCTAAAAACTTAGAGGCACTACATAAGTTTTTCGATTGGTCCAATCGAACTGGTAGAGCAAAAGTAGTAAAATTTGAATCAAGTGGTAAACAATTACGTTCACTATTTGATGCTGACCCTAAAAGTGTCACACACGGAGATATGATAAAACTCTTATCTGCGAAGATAGAACGATTCAGAAATATGGATCCTCATACAGTGGATTACTTTATTAATAGAAGTATGCCTAGAGAATGGACAGGCGATACTGACGTCTATCTGTGTTATCAATTTTTTAAATTACTGTGGTTAAGCAAAGACATCAAACTTAACGGACAGGAAGCACCTATACAATTGTATACAAGTGGTAGAGGATATCAGAGTCATCCAGGAAGTGATAAGAAGTATATCATTACCCTGCTACAACCACTTGACGTTGTACGTTGTTTCTATATATGGTATCCTGAACTGGATCAGACTCCCTGGCATTGGACACAACCCTATACTGAAGTTGATACACCCGAAGAGTTTTGTGATATGTTTCCACAAATTAAACATGATACATTTGAACTTGAACATTGTGATGTTACGCTTACAAGAGAAGGTGTTGATTTTGGTGGTAATTTTCATTTTAAGCCATTTGCTACTGGTGCCCATAAGGCATGTGTTAAATTTAGGCGGAATTTACATTCAGACTTTAAACTAGAGTTACCACATCTAAGTTATAGAGATGGTGTGCATAGGATGGGAATGTTTAAAGACAAAAGTATCTTTAAGGAAATTAGATTCGAAAATGATAATTTTTATCTAGGAGATTTCAAGTTTATACAGTATAATAACTTATGGTATCCAGAACAGTACTACAACTTTCCAGAAAGTTTACATGACACAAACCATAAATATGACAGTAATCGTAGTCTACATTTCAGTAATACGAGATCATGTATAAGTACTCACAGGCGTAACCAATGAAAATGATAAGATGGGAAGACTTTAAACAAGGCATTGAAGAACTAGACCCTGCTAAACGACCTTGGGAATATGACGGCGACGGCTTGCAAATATATAAATTAGAATGTGGCTTTACTGGCAAAACTCCGTGGGACGGTGGTTATGCGTTATGGAAAAAACAATACGGAAGTGAATGGGAAGAAGAATGAAGATTTACATAGGATGGGATAGTAAACAAAAAGAAGCAAGTGAAGTTTGTGAGTATAGTATTCACAAGTATTCACGTTATCCTGTTGATGTAGTTCACCTAAAGAAGGACGAACTTATAGATGAACATCTATATTTTAGACCTCCCGGCGATCCTGCTAGTACAGAATTTACATACACACGTTTTCTAATACCATACTTGGAAGATTATACAGGTTGGAGTGTGTTTGTAGACAGTGATTTTTTATTTCGTCATGATATAACCAGCATGTTGGATAACATTGAGAACGATATGATAGCTAAAAACAGAGCTGTATATGTATGTAAGCATCATGAATATACACCCAAGTCAGAGAAGAAGTTCTGGGGGAAACCTCAATTAACTTTTCCTCGTAAAAATTGGAGTAGCCTAATGGTGTTTAACAACGGCCATCCTAGTTGTAGACTACTACATCCACTTAGCGTCAGTAACAAGAGTCCACAGTGGTTGCACCGTTTTGAATGGTGCCGTGATGATCAGATAGGTGAGATAATGTTATTGTGGAATTGGCTCGTGGGTGAATATGAACCTGATGTCAAAGGTATCAGAGCATTACATTTTACTAATGGCGGTCCTTGGAATAATGTATGGGGACAAGACTATGAGGATTATTGGTTAGATATGTATGAGGAAATGATAGGTTATCCGTTCCAACATATTAAACGCTAACTGTCTTTAACTGCTTTCTGCACTTCAAAGTCCAACCAGTATTCATCTGCACGTTTAACATACTTCCTGTTGGCATCTTTTTCTAGTATAACTTCAACTTCTGTATCCCAGAATGCAATTGGCCAATCCAGATCATTTGCTAACCTTTCCAAATACATTCCTTTATAAAGATACAACAGTTCTTGACTTATGAAACTTATCTGAGTCTGTGCTGAATATATATCTTCCAGTTGCTCTAAGAAGAATCCTGTAGTTTCCATACCTCTTACTCGTTTCTGTTGAAACTCCAGTATGTTTACATCTCTACCTATTATAGCAACTTCAACATCACAATGTAGTAGAGCTGTTTCTATAAACTTGAGATACTGCGGTACTTGTGGTTCACCGTCTTTAAAATACGGACAACTAATACTAGTTACATAGAAGTCTGATTGTGTCCAATCAAACAAATGTAGTTCCTTGGGATCTGCCCAACACTTTGCAAAAGGTTCATAATGATGTCCTTCCCAATATGTATTCAATAGAGTTTTCCAACCAAATACTTTTTCATGTAGAGCAAATATCTTACTGAACAGATGGTTGCCACTGCCTTGTGGGCCTGTAAGTATTAACATTCTTTTCATACTGGTATTTATGTTGGTATTTAATAAATAGTATTACAATCCGGGGGGATAAAATGGAGTTTTTAAAATTAGTTGGTGAAGTAGGATTCCCAATCGCAGGAGCCATAGCGGCAGGGTTTTTTGTGTTCACCACACTAAAGTTTATATTAGGTTCAGTTACAGGTAGTGTAATAGGACTTAAAGGAATTATTAACGCATTGGACAATAGAGTACAAACTATGAACAATGATTTAGTAAAAATAGATACATTGATGAGTTACGCCCTAAACGTAAAGCCCAATGTAGATCGTATAGCGGCCAACGAAGGAAAAGAGGACGCACGTCGAGACTAAGGAGAAACACATGTACCTAAAAGACTACGATATTATTAAGCTACCGGATGGTTTTAGATTAGTAAATCAAAAAGATCCAGAAGACAAACATGATCCAATAGATCAAGGATTATTCAAGCCCGGAGACCATTTTGAAGTTGGTTACAATGGTTATCTATCATTCAAAGGAAACTTATATGATGATATCATGAAACAAAACCTAGCACAGGGCGAGGAAATCAAATCATGATGTGGGTTGACTACAGCATATTCCAAGCCGGAGATGCCTTTAAAGTTGAAGGAGAATGGCCTGGTGAAGTAATGGGATTGTGTAAGGATGGATCTGCAAAAGAAACATCACTATATAAACCTGGCGATATTTTTGAAGTTACTGAAGATGGCTGGTTAAAAAAGATTGGTGTAAAACATGACAAACAGTCTAGTTGATGCAATAAACCAATATGGATTTCCAATCATTGCGGCTATGGGTATGGGTTACTTTGTATTCTATGTATGGAAATGGGTTACAAAAGAAGTCAAACCAGTTATAGGTGATGCTAATAAAACGCTTATTGGATTGATTGATCGTATTCGTATGCTGGATAATGATATGATACGACTAACTCAGAAGCTGAATATGGTATTGGAATTCAAAGAAGAATACGAAAAAGCCACTGGTAAAAAGATAGATATTGATGCAGATGATATCAAGAAGAAAAAGTAACTATTTACTAGTAGCTACATAAACGCCGTCCCAATCAACTGGAGTATTAACAATTAAGTCTTCACAACGGACCAACATTACATTGTAGTATTCACGCAATGTAGGTGGGCCGTCTTTTTGTAACTTGTTGATCTCTGTGATTGCAAGATCAAAATTACCATTGCGATACTCTATTAGCATTTCAGAATGCCACAATTTCCATTGCTCATCTTCCATATCTTCCATTAGCACAGTAAAGATTCGTATGCCTTCTGTCTTACCTTTAACAGCAATTAAATCCAATTCAATATACTCAAAATCCAAAGTCATATCTAAACTATCTTCGCCTATTAGGAATGTTAGTCCATATGCTTTGGACTGACCTTCCAGACGAGCAGCAAGATTAACAGCGTCACCAAGTACGCTATAATCGAACCGCTGCTCACCGCCCATATTTCCAACAACAACAGTACCAGTATTAATACCAATACCAATGCGTAACGGTAAAAGTCCTTCATCCTCTAACTCCTTGTTTAGTAGATCTAAACGTTCAAGCATTTGGATGGCTGTTTCTGTTGCAAGCCTTCTCTGATCAGGAACATCCAGTGGGGCATTCCAAAAAGCCATAAGTGCATCTCCAATATATTTGTCTACTGTACCCTCTTTTTCCATTACAAGAGCAGTCATTGGTGTCATGTACCTATTAATAAGTGTTGTCAAACCTTGAGGGTTTGTCTTATATTGTTCACTAATTGGGGTAAACCCACGGATATCCGTAAACATAATTGTTAGTTCACGTGTATCGCCTCCTAGTTTTAGTAAACTAGGATCTTCCTGCAGTTTTTTAACCATTGCTGGTGCAAGGTAATGTTCAAACTGCTTTTTAATTTGTTGTTTAAGTTGAAACTCTTTTACAAATCTATTGAATACTGCATGTAATGATACCAGCACTAGTGCAATTAAAGGTATACTTGCGTCCAATAGATATAAATGTGTTGTCCAGGCATGCATAACAGCCCATATTAATCCACCACCTATGGCAACAATTGCTAGAGCTACTATTGTATATGGTGCAAAGGCGGCCAGTAAAATAACTAACAATCCAACCGTTGCCGTGGCGGCAAGTTCAGTTAGGAATGCCCAATATGGTCTTTGTATTTGATCTCCATCAAGTACTGTTTGTAGTGTAACAGCGGCTGGTATATAATTGTACTTGGGTCCTGTAGGTGAAGCAATAATTCCACCCAGTCCTTCTGCTGTAATACCAACTAGAACTGTCTTGCCTTCCAAACTCCAGAATTGATCTTCGTCTGCTAGACTAACTGTATCAAATGTTTTGTTCC
>Ga0181388_1000369_pt1 | contig 15619 bp, 8 predicted proteins | sample 11SPOviralmetaG_FD_130120 | JGI IMG/M metagenome (GOLD analysis project Ga0181388, IMG submission 130120) | Marine viral communities from the oligotrophic San Pedro Time Series (SPOT) site, San Pedro Channel, CA, USA - 11 SPOT_SRF_2010-05-17 | ecosystem: Environmental > Aquatic > Marine > Strait...
AGAGTAATCGTCACCAGACTCACCTACTTGCATACCCTTGTATACTATAGTAGCTAAACCACCATTAACATCTAATTTAGGCTGTTCTTTAAAGATAACATTCTCACCATAATCATAACCAAAAGTTTCTGATACAGGGGTTTTTGACATATCTAAACCTTCTATACCTCCTCTCTGTATTAAGTACTGACCATTCTCATATACAAGCTTATCATTACTTAAATCTGCTGTAGCTTCATCTTGCCACGTGTAATTACCAGAAGCTCCCCTCTTGAAGTTCTTTTCCCACTGCTGAGGAGTTATATCACCAGACTCCATATAGTCCTCTAAGGCTTTTAAGTCTGTCTCAGATTGATTAATATCTGAAGTTAAAGTAGAGATAGCAGTCTTTCTATTCTCCCACTCCGTAGATAAATCAGGGTTTTGACCAGATTTAATTTCTGCATAATTATCCTTATACCAATTTTGACTATCGTTTATAGCTGATTGAAGTACGTCTCTGTACCTCTGGCTTACTTTATTAGCAAAAGGATGAGCCTTGAATTTATTCTTAGCATCTTGAGTTTCTTGATATTCTAATTTCTTTTGTCTGTAAGCATCACGAATCTGTTGCTCCTTTAACAAGTCCCTATTCATCGTAAGGACTTGTTTGCTTAATGCGAAACCTTCACCAGCCATAGTCTTAGTATTTTAATTTCTTAGGAATATAACTACCTTTTTTCATTTTAGCTACGTCTGTTCTCCCTTGCTTATCAACCATAAATTCTCTGTAGTTTTTAATGAAGTCTATCTCAGCTACATTTGAAGAATCTATATCAAAAGAAAGTTGCCCATTCATAAAGTTTAATAAACCTGCTGGATTGCTAGGGTCTCTATCGAATGGTAGCTCACCTAAGTTTCTTACTAAGTCAGAAGATTTCTTCATAACCTTAACAATCTCTTGAGCTCTATCCATATCTATACCTGAATCTTTCTTAGTAGGAGGGTCAGTCATAACACCACCATCTTCAGCTTTATCTTCCTCAACCTCCATAGCATTATCATCATACTTAGCAACAAGGGCCTTCATTAAGTCCATTGCCTGTTCAGCATCTCCACTATCTAAAGCCTTTCTAATATCATCAACATCACTAGGAGGAACGATAAGCTCTCCACCTGTCATCTCACCTTTCTTCTCACCGTCTTGCACAATATCAATAGGGTTACTATCATGGTCAAACTCACCCTCAGTAACTCCACCTTCTCCTGCTTCTATCTTACCACCTTTATCAAATTCATTCCAATCAGCATAAGCAGCAGCAGCAGAGGCTACATCACCAGCAACATTCATTAGGGATTGTTGAGCAGCACCCTTAGCTGCTCCAATATTCTTAAGTTCTTCAGCAGTCATTTGAGCTTCGAACATACCTTTTCTAGTATCAAAGTTAGCCTTAGCTTGTAAAGCTTTCTCTCTAGCTTGTTGAGATAACCCTAAAGCTTGTAAGTCTTTAGCCCCTTTAGCTTGTTGCAGTCTATTGAATAAACCAACCTTTGCTCTATCATCACCTATACTACCCATAGAGGTAGCGAAGTCTCTAGCTGAAGCCTCATCTAGCTTTTCTAAGTATGATTGCTTTAATGGTTCGTTATAGAACTCTGTTAGAGCCTTACTCTCTTTCAAGTTTAGCTTGCTCTTATCAACATTAGCCTCAGCCTCTCTAGCCTTACGACCACCGAATAAGGATTGACCAAGCTGTATAGCACTTGGAACAAGTTGTGCTGCTAATAAAGCAGTACCTACATCAGCCTTTGGCTTCTTACCGTCTTTTTTATATTTTTTATATTTCTTCATGATAATAATATTGTGTTTTACAAAAGTACTAAAAAATTATTTATTACTCAACTCACTTTTCGATAGATGCAGATTAGCTGCAAATAACTCTTGAGCAGTTGATTGATTTGCTGTAGGTAGGGTTAAATCTACTATAGCATATTGACCTCTTATCCTTTGACCTTCTGCATTAGCAGATATAGACTTTAAGTCTGCGTAAAAGAAGGTACTAAGGCTAGAAGCTATATCACCACTATACCCAGAGTCCTGAGTTACAGTCATGTAGTTGTCACTTGATATAGAATTAACAACACCTATTAGAGTTCCAACACCTATTTCTCCTGATGTTATAGTTGCTTTATAAATCTTCATACCAACTAATGATTGTAAAGAGTTGAACCCACCACCAGCAGAATATAAAGTATCTGTAGCATCAGTGTATGATATTGAAGCCCCTATACCTGCAAAAGATTGAGCAGAAGAAACAGGTCCTCCAAATGGAATATCAGAATATCTAATCCCTTCTTTTTTGCTAAATAAACTATTATCAATAGCAACTCCATCAGGTACTAAGTCTGTGCTTATATCTACAACCTCAAAAGTATTGTCTCCCTCTATGGCTATAGAGTTATAAGACTTAACAGAGGATGGGTCTATATTAAATACAGACTTCATCTTAGAGTTGTATTGAGTTCCGTAGAAGTTATTCCTAGTATTGTTACTATTGTGTTTATATAAAATACCACCATTGAACGTAACAAAAGTTCTGTTAATCTTACCATAGTAAGTAGGATTGTAGGAGTAGAAAGAAACCCACTTCTTAAGTAACTCATTGAAGGCTACAGTCTCGTGAGATTCTGAAACTACTACACTAAAATCACCCCAGTTAGTACTTGTAGAACCCCAGTTTGTAGATACTCCACTCCAGTTACTCGAACTTTCGTCTATCAACTGAGGGAAAGTAATAACATACTCATCGTACTCAGGGTCGTAACCAGCTTTTAACCTGTAGTTATTTGAGTTCTCAGTAGAACCAAGCTCATTTATATTAGTGTATACGTTAGCTTTATCTCTAAAGTAACCTCTCATATTAGCATCAGATATTTTAGTGATACCATCTCTAGATAATCTCAAGGCAGCACCCCTCTTTATATCGCAGAAGTAAAACACAAAACCATGTTGCACTAAACTCTCAGGATTTTTACTAATACCGAAATCTCCAGCGTACTCTGTTGCGTTAGATAATACTTCTGTAGCTGCTGTAACAATTCCGTTACCATCAGGTGACTGTATTATATTCTTACCTACAAGTATCTTAGAAATTTTATTTTCTTGAAATACAATAATACCATCATCCCTAGTTTTCAAGGCTTGTATACTACCATAGCTCTCGTTATAATCTTTCCAAGGTAGATTGTAAGGGTTGAAGTTAGATAACCTGTTAGATTTAGAATTTATAAAGTAAGGCTGAGAGTAAGTTATACTTGCTGGGTAAACTCTCTCAGAAGCCTCATCATTTATAAGTCTACTTCTACCTATGCTATAGTGGTTCGTATCATTAAAATCACTTAAGTAGTAATCTTCTACAAACCTAGAAATTATAGATGTGTTGTTATTATCAGAAGCCATAGTTCTAGGCTTATAGTACACATCCCCATTGGATAATATATATCTAGGATGAGAGTGTTTACGATTTGGAGTTCCTGGGTTATTGATTTCATACTTAGGACCAACTTCTTTGTAAGGTATTAACTCTTCCTTTATATTCTTCTTAGGTCTGTATATTTCTACAGCTAAACCGTTTAAGCTTCCAGAGTCACCATTAGTAAAGCCTGCTTCACCAGGGTCTTCTATAGCTATCCAATAACCTCCCACAACTGGTGAGGTAGCCTGTATAGGCTCATCGTCATCACCTGTAAGTATATTTAAAGAAGATATTTTAAAGTCGTAATACTTGTCAAAATACTCAAAAGTACCAGAGTTATATCTACCTATGAATCTAATCCTATCTCCTTCTACATAATCGTAATCTATCAAAGGATTTTTAACACTCTTGTAGCTATAGTCTTGACCTATAAAAGAGTTAAGACTTAGAAATAACCTACTATCAGGAGGCGAGCTAAACTTAAAGTCCTCTATTTGAAATTGTAAAAACTCATCTACAGTCGTATTACCAGAGTAAACAAACTGATGATGCGTTGCCCATATAGGAGGTTTAGAGTCTGTAGGTATGTCAGCCACAGCAACAGTCCTACCATAGTCTTCGTTATCGAAACTAAAAGATGTAGCGGTATTAGCTACTCCATCTCTCTCTGAAGGGAACTTAGAATAGAACGAGGAATCATCACTAACATTTACATTCCCTGCTTTACCTGTCTCGTCATAATATATAATACCAAATTTATGGTGAGCACCAGACTTATAAGATGATTCTATATCGTTAGGTGTAATTATAAGTCTAGAAGAGAGAGTTATTGGATTACTACCATAACTAAGAAAGTTTATGGTACTACTTTGATAAGAACTTGACCAATCATTCATTCCATGTCTTGCTCTTATATTTATAAAACTACCTGTTACACTTGCAAGTAGTAGTTGATTTTCGGAAGAAAACCCAGCATCGCTCCAATTATTTGGAGTTCCACCACCATTATGAGGGGTACTGTATATTGATGAGTAATTAGTTATACCGTTTATAAATGAAACAACGTAACTAAGTGCATCAGAAAAATTATTAACACTACTAGGTATTACAATTTCTAAACTGTAAGAGCCTTTTCTTTTTCTTGTAGGGCCTACAATTTGTGTATCTTTTCTCTTCCAACTAGAATTAAAATATAAAGCTTTAGAGCTGTTTTCACTCCAATTTACTGATTGCAAACTTGTTAAATTAAATCCTGTATCTGTATATGCAAAATCAATTCCTGAAGCGTTTGATGAACCTCCTCTTGTGAAGGCTAGAGCAATATTACCTGCACTAATTTCAGATATATCTAAATTAGAATCTTTAAGATATAAAGGCACAACACTAAAATCAACCTTATGATTATCATAACCATTCTGGTAGTTACCAAAAGCATTTCTGTTATCGTCAATTAATGTAAGTGCTTTGGCTTTGTTAGGAGTTTCATCTTGAAGCTTATCTCCTTCTATCTTATCAATAAAAGGATATATACCATCGTTGTAAAACTTATCCACACTATAATCACTTGGTACTTCAGTCCAAGTCAAGGTAGGTTTAAGCCTCTTCAGATAAGAGGCGTAATTATTATCTTTAGTATTTACTAAAAAGAACTCTCCATTATTACCCTTCCTAGCAGCTATCTCTATTTTATCTACATCACCTATAGTATCTAAGTAAGATAACTGTATCTCGTTATCAATACTTTGACCCTCTATTGTTAATTGAGTTTGGTTACTAAAGTAATTCAAAGCTATCTGCATATCAGATATACCACTCCAAGCAGAGAACTGACCATCAGTATACTTATACCTAGTTTTAAACTGCCACATAGAACCAAACAAGTTATTCTTGTTAAAGGCTGGGTTAGTTACATAGACATAATTAGGTGCGTGAACAGGTTGGTGTTTGTGATAATCTAGATACTTAATTTTTTCATCGTAAGAACCAAAGCTAACTATAGGAGAGTAAGCACCCTCTGGTATAGCCTTCATAAGTTTACCTGGGACAACAGGTGTATCACCAGCCCAAGGCATATTTGTTGTTACGGTAGTAGATGTCGTAGCTGTTACTTCAGCTACTCCCTCATACGCTTCATGTGAGTAACCATAATCTTGAACTATATATACTAAATCTCCAGTAGTAAAATCGTGACTAGATAAACCTACAAACTTAACCTTATCACCGTCAAAGCTGTTATCAGTATAAGTCTTAGCTGATGCAATATTAGCTTCGTTAGCTTTAGACTTTGCAACGTCTATCATTCTAGGTCTATTGTAATTATCAGTCCAAGAAAGTAAATCACCAACCTTAGTTATACCAGTAATTAAATGACCATCCTGAAAGTTTAATACAGGATTGTTTTTTCTACCGTCTTGATAGACAACTGAGGTAGAGTCAGATAGTATATTATACTCTAGTATGCAATCTCTTTTGTTATTTGTTTTATCGAAAGCAAAATAATATATAGAGTTGTTTTCAGAATCTTCAAAAGAACCTATAACATTATAATCCTCTACCGTTTGATGACTAGAGAATTGTTGTATAGTTTCAACTACAGGAGTGATATTGCCATTAGTTAAAATATTTCCACTCACTGTAACTGTAAAAGCAGTCTGACCTATAAATCTTATTTTAGTAATTCCAGAGACGAAATCATTTTGGTCCGTTATAGTATAAGCCTCAATAGGCTTATCAGGATTGTACGAATCAAATCGAGTATTTAATTCTGAGACTATATCTGTAATACCAGAATAAAAAGAGTTAGCATTAGTATAAACAAATATTTCACTATAACTAATATCATTTACCCCATCATTAACTGCCACAACTAGATTTTCATAACCACTACTAGGTACATTTCCGTAAAATACAATATCAGTTACTTGAGGTAGATTACCTACTGTCAATGGAAAAGAAAAAGGAACTGAAGTGTTCCCTTTAATATTCTCAACAGCACCAGCCTCGTTGTTACTATTAGATAGTACATTCCTTACGTTAAGAGAATCTAAATAATCATTTGGCTTTACAAGTCTGTAATCAGAATCTTTATCTAAACCTCCAACGAATAATCTTTTATCTTGAGCCATCTTAATTATATCTTAGGTGATTGCTTAAATGCTTTTCTTGAGGTTTGCATAGCCTCATCTTTAGTGAAGGATTTCATTCTAGCGTTAGCCAACCTCTTCTCGTTAAAGTAATCTCTCTTAGCTAACTGCTTCTCCCCAAAAGGTACACCTCTTTTTCTTTGTATGTACTTCCAATACACATAAGAAGTCAAAGCCTCTTCAGCAAATTGATGTACTTTATTTATAGCATCAGCACCTGTAGTCTCAGCGACAGCAGTATTAATTAAAGTAAAGTTAGATACTATATTGTTTGAACTGTCGGAAGTAGCATACCCATAAAAATAATTGTAAGTAGAGTTACCAGTATTAATATTTAATTGTCCCTCAGTTAAAGGGTAAACTCCAGCTAAAGTACCATTAATAGCATGACCAGTAAACTTAGTGGGCTCTATATAATTATCGTACTCTAAAGTCAAAACAGAACCTTCTGATGTAGCAGTGATATTTGATGTTTGATAATTTATTGCTAACACTATTGCTGAAGCTATATTAGAGGCTGAATAATGACTACCATACCCAACATAAACATAAGAAGCATTTCCAACAAGATTTGGAAGGTTTGATGAATTGTCATCATCTGTAAATTCTATTCTAATGTCATGAGTGCTACCATCACCTTTATATATCCTGAAAAAATTACCATCAGTTATAGCACTACCTGCTGCTACAGTAAAAGATATTTTTCTTTTAACAGGTTGCACGTTACTTAAGGTAACACCATTAGATATATACTCTAATATAATATTCTTACCTATAGCGTCAGAACTAAATGATATAGTGTTATCTTCTTTATTAACTCTGTAGTAACCGTTATGGTTAGTTCCACCACCAACACCATATCTCCCTCCTATACCATAGAAGTAAGCAGGGTCATCATCAATATCGTTAGAGTCAGTAGATGTAGCACCAGAAACTAAATTTAAATTATCTTGCTTACCTAAGTAATGAACTTTATCATCACTACCTAGTATACCTATTTTAACGTACTTTATGTAGTCATCAGGAAGAGTTATGGTTCCAGTTGAGCTAACTGCTAACTCAATAGATTTAACCTCTTGTAGCATGTCAAATGAAAGTTCCTTTAATCCTTGAAGTGCTAACAATCTTAATTGATAATTAAGAGAACCAGTCAAATAAGAATCGTCACCTATAGTTAAAGCTACATTATTTACTATATCATCTATTGTTATATATGTATTTGCTGCCATTATTATTTAGTTTTAATATAGTCTTGATTCTCTGTTTGAACTGCGTAGTTTGTTAACTCAGCATCCCTCAAGTTAATACCTATATATTTACAAATCTTTATTATTATATCGTTATGTGTAGACTCAGGTAACTCAAATTCAACTGAGGTACTTGAGTTGTAAACGTAATCATCACCACTAGCAACGTAACTAAAGGTAGGGTTAGAAATTATATTATAGTAGGACATTTTAATTCCAGAGGTTATATTAGTAGGGAATACTTCTATACCATTTGACTTAAGTAAAGCTACAGGGTAGTCTACAGAAGGTGCTATCAAATTACTTCTCAACAATTTATTTATATTATGCTTAGAAACGATTTCAACCTTAGTTGGTTTACCACCACTATTAGTGTAGTATATCTCTTCTATATAAGAATCACTACCTATTCTATTAAATAAATTTGTAGAGGTGTTATAACTCAAATTATTATCTACAAGTAAGTTACTTATCTCACTTAAAAAATCTGTAGGGTCTTCTACTGAAGCTCTATAATTAGTACCTGTTCTCTCAGCAGATTTAAACTTTCTAATCTTATCCATCTTCTCATTGAAGACTTCTTGTTGAGCTTGCTGGGCTAACGTATTAAATTCTGAAGGCTTTACAAATCCTTTCTGTTCCTTATTGGCAAAGAACTTAACAGCGTTATATATTTCATTTATATTCATATCAATTTATATTTATATTAACAAAGATAGTAAAAAATAAAGGGGCCACAAAGCCCCTTTAAAATATATAAAATTAGAAAATATATTATATTAACCGATTATAGCTTCTAATCTTCTACGAACTTCCTTGTATACTACTTCACCTTCCTCACTAATAAAGAAGTCTGTGGCTTTCTCTACTGGGCTAACACCTAAAGGAATAGTACAAATCATTCCTCCGTTAACCCAACTAATATCTGTCTTAGAATTACTTAATACATTGTATTCTTTAGCTAAGATAAATACTTCAGCATACTCTGTTCTTGGGTCATCTAAACCATCAATGAAAGACTTAGGGTCTTTCTTAGCTATCTGCATCATATCGTAACGAATTTCATCCGTACTCTTATCAACATTAACACCAAGTACTCTAGCGTATCCTAGTAGTTGTTCTAGTGGCATCTTAAGTGCTACACTTGCAGCCTCAACTTCCTTCATGGTTTTCTCAACAGTAACCTTAGCTTCTTCTCCTTTATCTATTAAATAGAAGGTAGCTTTACTTCCAGACATTCTGTTTGGGTTACTAGAGTTTAAATTAGAAGCATCTAAATATTTCTTAAGTAATGGGTTAGTTCTTGGAACAATCAACATCCCTCTAGAAAACACAATAGCTTCTGCTTTTTTACTTTTAGCTCCTTCGCTTTGCTCATCCTCAAATATACTTTGCTCACCACGAACATATTTAATTCTCCTTTGAGTATCACTCTCAGGGTCATAAATAACCCCAGATGAAGGCATCATGTGTATAACAGGAAATTTTTTCTCCCCAGTATAGGGGTCTGTAGCGTTAGATAACAACTCGTATATATAGCTTTCTTTCTTTAACGCTTTCTTTTTAGCTACAACTCTCTTAGGTGGAGTAGCAACAATACTTTCTTTTTTAGGTTGAGAAACAACCGTTTTAGCTTTTGCCATTTTTAAATAAAAATTAAATTAAAATAAAATAAAAAAGGAGGGGGGACAAACCCCCTCCAATCATTAATCAACTATTAAGCTCCAACTAAGTGAACGAAACGGTTAGCACCAAATCCTTCGAAACCACGCTCAGTACGGTAGTTACAGTTAAGGACATCGTCTCCGTTTGTCTTGTTAGCAAGAACAGCAGAACCTGTTAACCAGTGCTCCATCTCACGAGAGTATCCTGGAACAGCTTTATAACGCATACGTAAAGAAGGAATCATGTCTCCACCTTTAGCATCACGCTGAGAATCCATAGGGATAATAATACCATCACCAGCTAAAGAAAGACCTTCACCTAAAGATGGGTGGTTGAATAGGTCATAAGTTTTCTTGTGGAAAGAGTAACCACCACGAGAGAACGAATTGAAGCCCATGTTTACAGCCATATCTTTATCGTTACCAAAAGTACCAAAAGAAGCTCCAGAAGCAGAACCCATTTTAGCTCCGATAATATCATCAATATCCAAAGATAAGTTGATACCACACATTAAAGCGTTCTCTTTAGAACCTCTAAATTTATCTAACTGCTTGATTGTATCATCTAAATCATCCATAGTAATAGCAGAATCTAACGTACCTTTAATACCACCATTGTCAATAAAGTCCATAAGACCTTCAGTACCAGTGATAGCTCCACCAGGTGCAGCAGAAGCGTTAGAGTACTTCTTACCTAAAACTAATTGCATCTCTGCATAGTCTAAGAATCTCTTGTAAGTATCAGCCTCGCCTTTTAAGTACCATAAGTAACCTCCGTCAACTTTAACGTAAGATACGTTAGAAGCTTCAGAACCAGAAACCTGGAAAGATTCTTTGATAATCATTGTAGTGTTAGTGTACTGAGTCACTTTAGGAGTCAATGTAAGAGGTTGACCTGAACCTTCAGTATATTCTGTACCAATGATAGCAAATTTTAAATCTGCACCAGCAAGGTTACCAATGTTAGCGTTAGCGTAATTGTAAACAGTAACGTCTACATTACCACCATCCTGTGCTACAGCAGATACGTGAAGTGTAAGTCCAGAAGCGTTTCTAAGTACGTTACCTGGGCGAACAGGTTGTGCAGCTACAGTAGTAGAGCCTAATACAAGGTCACCAGTTTTAGCTGTAATATTTACCGCAGTAACAGTAATGTAGTCGTGAATAAGTGATTCTTCGAAGTGTTCGAAAGTACCGTTAGTACATTCTTTTTTTGAGCCCATCATCTCTAGTAAACCAGTGATTCCTTGAGCTCCGTATCGAGCGTAAACTTGTTCGTCTACGTCTCTTTTATGTAAGTTTAAAGTACTTACGTAGTTTGATAATGTGGCTTGTTGAGTATTACTAGGATTTAGTATACCTCCTGAGCCAGCTAATGAAAATGCCATAATAAAGTATTTTTAAAATTTGTTTATTTATTTTTATCTATTCCAATGAGATGAATTTTTAAATATCTCATCAGCTATTTGACTCTCAATAGATTTGCTATTTGACCTATTAGGTTGCTCTTTAGAAGACATGTTAATATTCTTAGCATCTTTTATAACTTGCTCTGTACCTTTAGAACGGTATTGGTTTGCTACTCCTCTAACTATCTCCTCAATGTTATTTAAAATAAACATATCTTGATTTAGTTGGTCGTAGTCCCAGCTACCTTCCTCTGACACATACTTGTTAAAGAAAGAATCTAAGTTCTTATTAGTCTCCTTCAACCCCTTCTTAGCCTCTTCACTAGCAGTAAAAGTGAACTCTTCACCGTTACCATTAATATCAAAGCTTATACCTTCAAGTTCGTCAACTTGAGATTCCATGTTTCCAGTCCATTCTTCTCTAATTCTTTGAACTTCCTCCCCAGACATTTCGTTTGGAGATTGCTCTTTAGAGTAGTACTTCTGTTTAACACCTTCAAAGAGTTGCTTTGCTTCACGAACATCACGTTTCATTTGCAAAGAACCAATCGCAGCCTCATCCTCATCATACTTGTCGGAGTCTTGCTTGTAAGTATGCTTAAAAAATAAGTCTACTTCTTTAGCAGTATAATCAGGATTGTTATGACTGATATACTTCTTAAGCAATTCTTCGCTAGGTATGTTCTCTAAGTCCATAGCCTGTGCTCTAAAATAATCTTCAGCACTTCTACCTGTATCCTTAACGTAATCATTTAATGCTCTTAGCTGTTCGCTAGCAAAATCAACGCTATTAGATTTAGGTTCTTGTGTTAAAGATTCAAAAGACTCTACGTTTCTTCCCAGCTTTTCGCTAAGGTAAGAAAGCACATCGCCTTCGCTGAACTCTGACTTAGACTCTTGAGGAGTCGTAGCTTCACTATTTAAAGAACTTTCTTTATCTGAATTGTTTTGGGTTAAATCCAAAACCTCATCATTAGTTTCTTGTTGAGGTTGCATAGCTTCCTCGTTGTTTGTTAGGTCTATAACATCAGGTTGAGGAGTATTATCGACTTTCTCTCCACCAAATGCTTTAGCAAAATCATGACCTTCTTCCATAGTAAATTAAATTTAATTAGTAATTATAATGCAAATATATAAGTTTTTAGATAACAAACAAAATCTTTTCTAGAAAATGCTTGGTCTATCTTCTGGACTAGGCATAGGCTCTTTCTTATCTTTACGCTGCTCTATCATTTGACTTTGATGAAAGGCACTTCTATCTATTCCTGTCATCTTAGCCTCTCCCATCTTCTCATTAGCCTTAACCTTACCGTAGTTAGACATCTCAATTTCTCTAAGTCTAAGTTCGTTGGCCTCTCTCTGTAGTTGAGATTTAAGTTGATACTCCATTTGCATCTTCTCCATCTCCGCTTGGTGACTAGACATAATTTTAGACTGGTCCATTTGAGACTCCATCTCGAACTCTTGTGCTTTAAGCTGTGAAGCCATCATGGCAGACTGCTGTTGAGCTTGAGCATTCATTTGAGCATTTTGTTGAGCCATAGCTTGTTGCTCTTGGATGTACTTCTTTCTTCTTATGATTAACATTTGATTAGCTAACTTTACATTCTTTACAGAACGAATCATAATAGCATCCTCTAGTCTAAGCTCTTTCTGAGCTAAAGACATTTGTATGTTATTCTCTAGAAGTTGTTTCTCTTGAGCGTCAGGAGCTACATCAATATCTATACCTATCTCATGTATGGACAAATCTTTAGTTAACTCTACAACTTTTACGTTACTCTCACCTAATGCAGAAGAGTAAGCCTTTAAAGGACCTGAGTACTCAACAACATCTTGTATTCTTTGACAAACACTTTGAGCTAATCTCTTAGTTATGTTTAAATAACCATCGTTAATTCTTCTAGTAGCGTTGTTTGAAGCAAGTAAAGCTAACTTCTGAACACCTACCAAAGCTTCACTAGAAGGTTGAGAGGCATCTCTTGCCTCGTTAATACCAGACACATCTCTAATCATTTGTAAGTTGTGTTGATAGATACGTATAAGGTTCATAACATCATTACCTATACCATTCTCAAGTTCTTGGATTGGCATGTATTGAGTTGCGTTACCTTCATCGTCTTGTCTTCTGTAGTATATATTACCAGTTTGGTCGTATACTTCCTGTAATTCTAAAGGTGTGAATGTACCACCATCTCCCTTAGATACATTCTCTAAAGAACCTAACTCAAACGCAGCACCCTTTGGTCTAGCCTTAGCTAGTAAGTGTTGAATCTTAAGGTGAGATAATTGTACTTGGTCAGCGAAAGGAATCATTCTCTCAACTAAACTCTTACTACTCATCTTAAATAAGTTTGGCTCGTACATAACGTAAGACAGTCTAGTCTCAGATAGATTAGATTTAGGTCTAATCATATTCTCAGCTAAACCATAATCAAATATATAATCAGAACCGATAATAAATTTACCCTTGTAAACAACCTTTATTGACTTACCTATCTTTTCTCTTTTAGTTTTAGAGTTTTTAGAAGGCTCGTAATTAGAGGACTTCTTGTTTACAGTGTAACCACCATGAGTATTCTCTTTCTTCTCATAAGTCATTGAGTGACTAGACATAAACTCTGCATCTAATATAGTTATAGAGAAATCATCGTAGTCTTTAAACTTAGTGTTAGTTAAAGCAGAATCATTAGAGTAAGTAGGATTACCATTCTTAGCAGAGTAAGTTCTAGCAATATTTTCTAAATCTTTTTCTGAGAACTGGTCTCCAGCCATTATACGTAAATCAGAAATACTTACATTGTATATCTCTCCTGCGTGCTGTATATCTTTATAGTCTGGAGATGAAGAGTAAGATGTTATAAGTTTAGAAGGGTCTACGTACTTAATCTTAACACCCTCTGATGGAGAGGTGTAAGATTTTACAGCAGCCTTATTTAGAACCGTCAAATCTCTAAGCATTCTCTTCTTAATCTCAGGGTAGTCGTTTATATTAAGAACCCAGTTTACACCTTGCTCTAAAGAAATCTCTACAGCTTGCTTGTAATTAAGAGCCATATATAAGTCTAACTCCTCATCACTCTCAGGGACAAAACCTTTAGGGTTTAAATCCATACCAGACTCCTGACTAATCTCAGATAAGAACTCTTTGTTGTTCATGTTGAATATCATATCCAACTTGTCAGACTTTCTCTTATCTTGAGATACTGGGTCTATAGCGTTAGCCTTAACCTCATACTCTTGATTATCCATTCCCTCAACAACAACATCTACAAACTTAGGTATTATAGCTACAGGACTCCAATCAAGATTCAAATAAGAACTATCCCCTTCAGAATCTAAAAGGTCTTTATACTTATGTATGTCTTGGTTACCCTCAGCATAGCGTCTAAGCTTATCGTACTTATCCCTCTTAGTGTGATAATTAAAATCACCATTACCTAACCAGTCTGAATACATCTGCTTAAGATACTGCAAGCCATAACTAGGCATAGCCTTCTCCTCATTGGAGACTAAAGGAGATGGATAACCTCCTATGTTTTTATGTTTTTTGTTTGAGAACATCTATCTTATTTTTTTACTTATAAACCCTGAGTTACTATATTTCTTTAAAAAAGGTTGCTGTTTAACTTCCTCTTTTTTCTTTATTACTTTCACCTTTTGTGAAGCCAGTAAAGCTAGACTACTACTAATAGTAGCATCGAACTTTGTTCTGTTGTGTATATCAAATTCTGCCCAGTCCAAAAGTAAGTCATTAAAATAACATATCCCTACTTCTCCTGTCTGTAAATTATAACCTACATAGTCATATATATAACTAGCTACTGCTTCAGCTTGTGCCTGTATAACAGCCTGACTGTTAGCAGGTATACCTCTTTCTTTTTGCTTACCTCTAGAGAACTTAGTGTGAGTATTTTCTGGTCTCTCCATTATATATTCCATATAACCTCTCCTTTCGAAGTGTCTTATTAGTCCTATCTTGTTGTTCTCAACAAGCAAAGAGCAACCAAAAAACACACAACTCATAAGCATATCCTCATGAAACATCTCTGCCTTCGGAGGTCTAGCCAAGTACTCACATACAAACTGCATTGGTGCTCCACCCTTATCTAAGGTAAACTTATGCAGTATATGTAGAGAACCTTTAGAGAATCTACCATCAGTAGTTCTATCATGGTCGTAAGGGTCACACCCTCCTACTAATTTATGTGCGTTACCTGGATACTTCTTACCATTCTTTACAATGATACTATTCTGCTCATCTCCCTCAGGCATCCAAGATACTTTCCACTTACCATTCTTAGTAGGGTAAAATACAACTCTTGAATCTTTCTCTCCCTTCTCCCAAACAAAGTCACCTTGAGTTACTAGGTTAGGAACTGTTTCGTTGTGGTCTACCTGTTGGTATATTCTCTCAACATCGAAGATAGAGTTTTGAGCATCATTCCTGAACGCTTCTTCCTCAGTCCAAGGAAACTGTCGCTTATGTTCAGATAATGCCTGTGTGTCCTCCTTAAGACCTTCTCTTATATTAGATAGGTATTCTTTAGCTCCTATATCTATAGGTATACCATCTATACCCATTACTGGTTTTTTTGGAGTATCTATAACACTATCGCCAAACTCATCTATAAAACCTTCTAGATTTTCATAAGCAGGTATGAATAATTTCCATAGCCCACTCTTAGTTTGACCATTAGG
>Ga0181388_1000373_pt1 | contig 15509 bp, 17 predicted proteins | sample 11SPOviralmetaG_FD_130120 | JGI IMG/M metagenome (GOLD analysis project Ga0181388, IMG submission 130120) | Marine viral communities from the oligotrophic San Pedro Time Series (SPOT) site, San Pedro Channel, CA, USA - 11 SPOT_SRF_2010-05-17 | ecosystem: Environmental > Aquatic > Marine > Strait...
GAACCAACTCCTCCACCAGGAGAGGATGGGTCAGCATAATTCTGGGAATTTGTAACGTCTGCTGTAATACATTGATGCGCCGTACCCTGTAAATCACCATATACAACCGGTATATTCATATGACCTGTCGTTACCTGGGTATCATTACGAATAGTGGGGACCGTTATCGTTTCTCCGATATTCACATGGTGTCCGGTGTACATACTATAATTATGCATAATAACGTTTTCTCCTCCAATATCTCCGGTATTACCGGTAGCAGAAAGATCATTGGCCAATACATTAATATTGTCAGAGGCAATAAAGACTTCATTTGTACCAGTAATTTTTAGAACGCCAGTATTAGTACCAGTGCCATCATCGTCACTTTTAAGGCCCACAAATATCTCTTTGTCCCCTTCTGAAAATTCATGGCTAGTTCCTTTCGTAATAATAGTATTATTACCAAGAGTAGTTAACGAATTACTTCCACCAATATATTCTGTAGAATTTTTAACTGTAGTTAATTCTTTATTTTTCGTGATTGTCTGGCGATATCCGCCTTTAATATTCTCGGTTTTATCCCCTCCGGTAGTAACGTTAAAATTACCTCCTACATTTAAATCAAAGTCTCCGGCCACATTCATTTTAACATTACCATTATAGAAAATTTCTCCATTCCCTTCGATAATAACTTTCTCATCGTGCTGGGAGATACGGATCATATGGTTAGTAGAGGACATAATCACAGTACCATCAAATCTCATTTCTACTCCAGATCCGGTCCTATGCTTAAACAACATACGTTCGTTTCCAGGGGTATCGTCGATCTCTGTTACATGGCCAGCAATTGATTCTCTCGCTTGGTTCAGAGGGTACTGACTGGTCTTACCTTCTTGCAGGCCTAGATCCAGGCCAACGTGTCCTCCCCCTATATAAAGGTTATTTCGTTTAATTCCACGGGCAGCAAAATTAGTAGAGGCTAATCCTCCATATTTTCTCCGGGGATAAACTTTCTTTGGGTCTTTATATCCGTCTGGTTCAACTGTACCTGGATTTGTACTATGATCTATTTCATATGCCATTACTTATTCCAACTTTGTGTTTTGGGGTTATACGTATAGCCTGCATCTAACATTTTTTGTCTCTGTTGTTGACCGGTTTTTAATGCCCCTTCAAGAAAACTTCCAGAGGAATTAATATTCTTTGCAAAATCTCCAAGTAAACCGGTACCTAGCTTTGCTGCATCGGCCATCTTATTATCTATTTCAGCTGTTGCATCACTCATAGCCTGAGTGGCCTTATCAATTTCGGCCTGTACTTCTTCTGGAGAAGGCGGTTCTTCTGGAGTTACTTCTGCCTTCAAATCTGCCAGATCTTTTATTTTACTCGGGTCAGGTGCACCCTGTACGTTTCTCGGGGCTGGTTCTTGTACGGCTTCTGCGTTTGTCGTCTTTACCTCGAGCAATCCGGTAGCTCGCTTCTGGGGTAACTTCGCAGTAGAAGCTTTATTCTGGTAGATACTTTCTTTATTAAACTTCTTTACGTACTGAATACCACTAAACCCTGGTTCAGTTTTCGCTGGGTCGATATCTTGTATAGTTAGTACTTCTCCGCCAGGTTTTACTCTGAAAAAACTTTCTATCAGAATATCAATTGATTTCCATTGGTCAGAGGTAATACTATCTTCAGAGTAATATTCCCGCCATTTTGGATTTGCCTTTGACTGAGTAGATCCTGCAATTAATTGTATATTAATTGCCCCTACCCGAACTACTTCTGGATTAAACTTGCCCGCTTCAAACGATATCGGTCTGCCTCTAATCACTTGTCCATCTGCATAAATCACATAGTGATGTTGTATCCCGCCGTCAATCGCATCAACAGTATGTGGAATTGTTCTGGGCTGAGACAACTCGCGGTGCAATTCTTTGACAGTAAACGATACGTCGCTCGCATTACCTACCCAACCAATGATCATATTCTGTAATTCCCGGCTGGAATTCGATATCTCAAGTTCAAACTCCTCTTGAGATGTTACCGGTTCGAACTTATATTTTGTAATATTAGTGTGTCTACCGGCAAACCCTTTGGCCAATAAATTAATATCAAGAGACTCGATTGTCGAGGTGATATCTCCAAAACTTCCGCCCTTAGATAATGATTTTGCAAGATTAGTAAAACCAGATGGCTCGACAATATTACGAGAGAATGACTTTTCTCCGGAGACAGGATCTGTTACCTCAGAAGTCGTATCTGCAACCGCAGCACCAAGTTCTTTCATACCACCGCCGCCCTGAGCTAAAGAAGCAACTGACGCCAGTATATTGCCAAACCTCGCCCCGAGACTCCCAAATGGATCATTAGCAGAACCTAACGGGTTACCTAATGCCTCTTGTTGTTTCTTCGTGGCAGACACCACAGCTTTGTTAAGATCTGCTATAGGGTCTTTTTTCACGGCTGTCTTGACATTCGCTGGTACCGAGGACGTCTGGGTGTTCACTGTATCAATCGTTGCTTGGTCCGCCTTTACTACATCTTTTAGAAGAGCCATGACAGCTTTGGGTGAGCGCTGAGCAATGCCGATAGTGAGTTGCCCGTTTCCTGAGGTTTTACCAAATAAGTCTGAACTGGAGGCTGTTTTTGCATTTGTCTTTTCAATATTCGCTGGTCCGTTATTCGTTATCTGTGCAACAACCGGTCCGTCTGTAATCGTTTCACCAGAGACACCTGCTGCTCCTAATGTTTTAAATCCACCCTTCTCTTCAAGATCAGCACCCACTTCAATTGTATTGATCGCCATTTGATTCAGGATAGCTACTTGTTGATCGCTTATTAACCCTGTAGCCTTTAGTTTCTGGACAGCCTGCGCTGCTTGAATCTTCGCAAGTTCTTTATCAACTGCCATTATACTGTTTCCATATGATTAAATATTATTGTTGCTTCTGCTATTCGTTTTGCTGATGAACCTTCGGCAGGTCTTTCAAACTTTCTTTCAAATGCTGCTGTTGCTGATTCAACATCCTCGCTGGCTCGTAGATCTGTAAGACCAAGATAGCCAAACTTATAGAGTTCAAACATTACGAACTGTAATTGACAATAGAGACTCTCTACAGGTAGGTTGTTTGCATTCGCGAAGTTAACGAGCTGAGCATATCGACTTGGATTACCAGAACCTGGATTCCACTGACAGATACCGAATGAACCTTCAGATTTATTCTTCGCTATCGGATCAATGTCATTGCCGTTACGAGACTCTACGATCATATTACCCACGATTCCTGCAGCCTGATGAGGTTCGAATGGTACTGCGATCAGATCAGAGATAAAGAAGTTATAAGCTTTCTCTTTGTTATCCTTACCAATAAGGTTAGCATCATCGACTGCCTTAGCGATCAGCACATTTTTGTTATTCATACTTCCAGAAGAAGTAGACGTATTTTGCTGTTGAACATAGTTAGATTCAGGTACCGAGTGATCGACACGTTCATACTTTGGAATCGAACCAAGTATCAGAGGTAGTTGAGAGTTCTTTCCATCAAGAAAGATACCATATACCTGTGCGAGAGGCTTAATACCAGTGTTTGCACCAATACCAGATGATCCTCCTTCTGTAATAGGAGCAACTACCTGCGCCCATGGGAGGTCGCCGAGTGGTATGTCAGTCGTATTTGATGAGTGGATACCATAGATTCTGACTTTGAGACGACCCATTTCGAGTGGATCAATGATATCGATGACTGTTCCAATGAACCAGCGCTGTGTATCACCGTAATATTCTATCTGGGATGTAGGGATCATAGTACTACCGCCTCTTGGGACTCTGCAGTCACTGTCGTGACGTACTCATCGGAATTCAAATTTGCTACTTTTGCACAAAGTAGAGTCAAATCGTAGCGTTCTCCTACGAATGAATGCTTCGCTGTAAAGATAATATAGTCTCCTGACTTCTTCTGATCTACTTTTTGAGATTGTAAATTAAGAGATATGTTGGCTAGGAAGATGAGCCTTATACTATTGCCAATAGTAAAGTGTGTAGGTGTTTGGGATACTGGGTCCATATACTCTCGACCATCGATTTTGATCTCGATTGTAGACTTCGAGAGTAGATGTTTGAGTGCAGATGCCTGAATCTTCTTACGATGACCACCTTCGTTCTCTTCTTCATCATATGAATTATATGTCCCTTCGCCAATTGTATATGCACCTGACGATGAGATATGAAAGATCTCACGAGATTGATGGTCTTGTAGTTTCTTCTCATCAAACTCATAGTTCTCGGCAACATTGATCTGTGATTGATCTGAATTCTTTGTCGCGATTGACTCAGCAAGGTGGGTCTGTATATTGAAATTAACATTCGTATCAGAACCATCAAGAGTATTGTAGTAATGATGATTGGCACCTATGAGACCATTTCTAATGAGTCTTGTCATATTCTCGGCACTCTTATGACGGTAATCATTAATCACCATAAATCTCTGTGCAGTCGATCCAATTGCCGAGCCATGTCCATAGAAATACGGATTCTTTTGATTAATAGCAGGCGCCGAGAGAAGGTCCGATAGATTAGCAAGATAAAAGAAATCGTTCGCGAATGTAGAATAGAGGAAGTATGGATAACCATCATTGTTTGTGGCTCTATTCTTAATCCAAATCATTGACTCGAGTGGTGTCATATTCGGTACAATAACATTCATATCACCTTGATAGTCATTATCACCTATTACTTCGACAGACTTCGAAAGATATTCTTCTGATATTTTTGAGATAATTGCTGACGGTTTACCACGATATGATTTGTTTACATTATATAGATTTGATTTGAATGCTGTCTCTTCGGTAATATGTAATGTAATAATCTCGGATGTTGGATTCAATTTCTGTGTCGAAACAGTATCAATCACAAACATCTTTTCATATAGTGGACCATTGAGAGATCGCTTAATCGCTATCATTAAATGTTCTGCACCTTGTAGGTCAGATCGATCATATATACGAGACACATCATGAATTGCAACATTGCCTGTCAGTAACGGTTTATCGAGATGCTCGAAGAGTTCGATACCTGATATGACAGATGATAACTCGACTGGTTCCATAAATCTGGCAGAATTGAGCTCTACCTTTTCTATGATATAATCAGACGATGACACATCATTTTGAAATGTTGTTTGTTCTGCCATTCTAGTTTCCTAAAGCTTTACGATATAAAGCTGCAACCTCACGTACACTATCGGGCTTAATGATATTAATTGATTTGAGATTATCATTTTGTTGATGATAATAATCTTCGAGTGTTACCTCTAATTGCAATGCACCTGGTCCTACACGTGGATCAATATCTACTCGTTCTGCACCTTGGACATAGTGATGAGGTGATTTATATTCTAACATTGTGTTAACATCAATTGCCTGAGTCTGCAATGCACTCACAGACTTTGACACAATTCTTTCGGTACTACTAAATTTCGTAGTGCCAATCAATTCAATGTGAATTGCTCCTACATCGAGACGACGGCGTAATACAGTACCACGTGCACCTGATGTCTGACCTACTACGATCTGACCTGGGAAAAAATGTCCTGTTAAATCATCTTTTGTCATTGCCACAGTATGAGGAAAATCTCTCTTTAATTGTTTTTCCATTTGACGATATGTAAGTGGCCAACCAGATGTACGTAGTTTATCATTCATTAAGAAAAACGTCCAATGAAATGATGGTGTGCCATATAGTTTCATCGACACATTATCAGGTCTCTCGTTCTCTTGAATATAATATTGTAAATAGAATGCTTTACTTCTTTTTATTTCATCAATTACCTCAACATATAATGATATGTCTTGAGTCAATTCAGATACAACAATACCAGTACCAATATCTTCGGCTTCATTACCAAAGACATATTGAGTTCTTGGGAAATACTTAAAATAATCCATTAGTGCGGTCCTACGTTGGTTGCTGCTGATCCTTTGAGAATGTCTTGTCTTGTAAGGGCTCTGAATTCTGTGAACGATAAAGACAAATCAATTTCTGTAGGTTGGCCATCAGCATGAAATACCATATTTGATCCGTTGTACGTAACACTTACGTTACGCAAATAACTTAACAATGGTTGTGGCAATTTAGTATTAAGCGTTTTATTATACATGTATTGTATCTTAAACAGTTTAGGAAATTCATATCCAACTGGAAAACCTGCGAATTGAATAGCTTGAGGATACATTTCTGATCTAAACATCTTTACAATCTTTTGTATCTCAGCGGCTTCAGACGCTGATGTTGCAACCAATTTAAAAACAAATGTAAACTCTCGAATAGGTACACCTTTAAACATAGAACGAGTATTAGGATTTAATATCTTTTGTAGAGCTACACGTGACGCATTTTGTATACCACCTGCTGGTAGCTTATTAAATGCTCGAGTCGCTGCCACTTGTGCAGCCTCTTGTGTTAAGAGGTCACCTTTCAATAAACCAAATAAATCTGATGCACCTTCCATTACGCCCTTTGAAACTGAACTTAGAATGCCACCACCATTTCGTAGAGCGGCAAGTGTCGTGGCTCCACCTGTGCCAAGATCTGAAGCTTCATACTGTACTGTGTCAACAGACTGCACATTCGGCGGAAAATATAGAGATATGTGTTGATTTAATGCTTTAGGGTCTAAACTCAAATCTCTATTTGTTTTAGTAAAATTAGCTTCAGCTGCCTCACGTTCAAGCGAGGCCATCTCATTTGGATTACTAGTATCTACCGAGCTAGAAATTTTAATACTGTCATTAGTTGAAGAAGTTGCATCATTAATAGTACTTTTTGTAGTACCATTTTTATTTCTACCTGGTTTTGATCCTACATTTATACTGCTAGTTAAATACGGAGTATCAACAATTGATTTAGCAGCTTCAGCGTCAATTTTATATGGATCAATGCTGTAAAGAGAAAACTTTATAGAAGCCATATAATAATCTTGATTTTCATATGGATATTGTAATACCATACCTTCGGTAGTAGGCTTAGCCTCTGCTTGAGTCTGTGTAGGATCATTAATTTTTATAGAATCTACTTTAGGCTTTGCTATCTCTGGCGCTGTAACAGCTCCATCATTACGCGGATCAAAGTCCGCGGACATTTCTCTTCTATCGGACATAGTATTTCCTTATAAATAAAACATAATCCTTTACAATCTATTTATATAGTTTTATGGCATATTCTGGAAGATATAAACCAAACATCAAAAAGTATAGAGGTGATCCCGATAAAGTAGTCTATAGGTCTATGTGGGAAAAATATGCTTTTATGTGGTGTGATAAGAACGAAGACATAAAATCATGGTCTTCAGAAGAAACAGTTGTACCTTATTATTATGATGTTGATAAGAAATACCATCGGTACTTTGTAGATTTAAAAATTACATTTAAGAATGGAAAAACTGTATTAGTAGAGATTAAACCAGAAAAAGAAACTACGCCACCAAACGGTGCACGTAAAACAAAAAGATATATTAGTGAAGCATTAACATATGTAAAAAATATGAATAAGTGGGAAGCGGCGCATAGTTTTGCTAATAATCGAGGTTGGGAGTTTCAAGTTTGGACAGAACATACTCTACGTAAAATGGGTATTATGCCTAAAGAAACACCAGGTAAATTAAAGCCGTTAAAGCCATTACAACCATTTCGTAAAAAGCCTAAGAAAAAGATATAAATACAGGTATGAGTAATCTATTTCAAAAGATAGGGTATGAGGCCTTTCGTGCAGGTATAAATCCTCGCACTAAACAATCGCGTGATTGGTTTCAACAAAAAGTTGGTCAACTTAGAAACATTAATCGTTTAGATTTAATGAAAGAAGATCCAATACAGCTAAAGAATAGACAATTGATTGGATCAATGAATATGTTTTTCTATGATCCAAAACACAAAGAAACTTTACCGTATTACGATAAATTTCCTCTTGCAATTATTGTCGGACCTGCGCCTGGCGGATTCTATGGATTAAATCTACACTATCTACCTGCTATATTAAGAGCTAAATTTTTAGATGGTCTAATGGATATTACATCTAATAAAGCATATGATGAGACAACCAAATTCGAATTATCATATAAGATGCTACAAGCTTCAGCTAAAATGAAGTACTTCAAACCTTGCTATAAACATTACCTAACAAGTCATGTTAAAAGTAGATTTGCTAGAGTACCTGCTCCTGAATGGGAAATTGCAACATTTTTACCGACAGCCGATTGGCAAAAAGCTAGTGGTAATAAAGTCTATAAAGATTCGAGGAACATGATCTAATGTCAACTATCGATCAATTTAAATCTGCAGCCTCTTTAAAATTAGGCTTCGCGCGTAGCAACCAGTTTTTAGTACAATTACCTACAAATTTAGGCGGAAAACCAGGTTTAACCGGCTTTGCTGGTATTATTCAAAAGATTGGATCTCTCTTAGGTGGAGAAGATATGAATATACTGTGTTCTCAAGCACAAATACCTGGTAAAAGAGTCTTAACGCATGAGAGAAATATAGGTACAGAAAATCAACAGGTTGCATATGGTTATGCGGTTGAACCTGTTTCTATGACATTTTATTGTATGAATGATTACGGTATTATAAAATACTTTGATGAGTGGCGTGATATGACCATCAATCAAATTCCGGGTGAGGCATTTTATAAAAAAGATTATGCTAAACCTATTAAGATACATCAATTAAGAAGACCATTAGCAGGTAAAACTTTATCTGCTGGACCTATTAAGCTTAATCTAGGTTTAGGTGGTAGTAGTGTATATTCGGTAGAATTACTTGATGCATTTCCTACAACTGTTTCGGCTGTTGAGTTAAATAACGATCTCGACGGTCTTGTACAAGTTACTGTAGGCATATCATATACAAATTGGATAAATACCGCAGGTGGCCAAGGTTGGATTACAGCATCAGCTGGTTTAGGAAGCCTTGGATTATAGGAGAAATAAATGGCACTGCCCAAATTGAATGACGTACCAAAATATGATTTAGTTATACCATCTCTTAATGAAACTATACGCTTTAGACCATTCTTGGTTAAAGAACAAAAAGTATTAATGTTAGGATATGAATCACAGAATAAAAAAGAAATTCTAAAAGCAATATTAGAAACAATCGATGCATGTGTAACAGGAGAATTCGATCTTCATAGATTAACTACATATGATGTAGATTATATGTTTACTAAAATCAGATCTAAATCTGTCGGTGAAACAGCAGATATTCAAATTTCTTGTCAAGAATGCCAAGAAATGAACGATGTAAAAGTAAATTTAGATTCTATCGAAGTTAAAGATAAAAAAGACACAAACGTAGTTAAATTAACTGATAGTATTTCTGTTAAATTACGGCATCCAACATATAGTTATTTTATGCAAAGTAGCACATTTTTTGAAGAAGGTAGAACTCAAGCTGATATAATGATGGATCTTATCGTATCATGTTTAGATTCAGTATTAACTGAAGAAGAAGCGATAAAAATTAGTGATGAATCAAACGAAGAAGTAATAGCTTTTATTGATTCGCTATCAACTAGCCAATTTGAAATCATTACGAATTGGGTAGAAAATATGCCATCGCTTCAAGCAGAAATACAATTTAAGTGTACACATTGTGACACCGAAAACACTAAAACATTGAAAGGACTTGATGATTTTTTTTAATAAACCTCTCTCATGACAGTCTAGAAAATTATTTTAGAGTTAATTACCAATTATTACAAAACTTTCATTATGCGCTTACTGACCTAGACTATATGATGCCATGGGAGAGGGAGATCTATGTCACCATGTTGATAGACGATCTAAAAGAAAAAGAACAACAAGCAGCGCAACAACGAGGATAATATGGCTACATTAGCTGACGTCAAAGACCAACTCGAAGCTTCTAACGAACAAGGTGAAGCTCAACGTAAAGAATTAAGCGAACTTAATGCTAATTTTTCTGCATTCTTGCGTGAGATTAATGAAGACGATAGCCAAGAACTTGAAGATAAAAGAGAAGCTGCAGCCCGAGGCGGCGCATCAACAAAGGCTCCTGGGGTTGTTGGTCGAGGTATTGATGCAGCAAGAGGTGGACTTGGCAGCTTCTTAGGTTTTGGTACGGCTCTTGGTGCAGGAATGCTAAAGCGTGGTATTCCTGGTTTAATTGCTACTATGTTCGCAGACGAAATTGCTGATTATGTTTATAGTCAAACTGGCAGTGAAGAGCTTTCAGATGGAATTGGTAGAGCTGTTACTTTCGGCGGAATTGGTTTAATTTTTGGTAAAAGATTTGCTTTATTAAGTGGGGCTATCGGTGCATTACTAACTCCTAAAAATAAAGATAGCCTTGAAAAGTTAGGAGAACAATTTAAAATCTTTGCTAAAGACTTTGACTTTTTTGGAGCAAAGCTTCCTGATCTTAGTGAAATATTTACTACAATTAGTACGTCATTTGGTAATACTCTTGATAATCTAAGAGGTCTATTAGGCGATGAACAACAAGCCGCCAAGCTTGGCGCCGACCCGATGAAAGCTGTTAAAGATTTAGGTATTACGATAGCTTCTCTTTTTGCCCTTTTCGCTCCAGGTGCTGCAATGTCTTTAGCACTAAAAGCACTTACTGCTCCATTTAGAATTGCCTTTAATGCTGCTAAAGGAGTTTCTGCAGCTGCATTAGGTACTGCGGTAACAGCAGCCGGAGTATCAACTGCTGTCGCACAAAATGCAAAACCAAATAGAAACTTTATGCGTAATTCTAAAGGTCAAATGACAAACTTAAAAGGTGCTAGATTATCTGGAGCAGCATTAAATACTGCGCTTCAGACAGAAGCAGCTGATAAAGCTGCTAAGTTGCCAAATGCTAATATGGAAAGTAAATTTCCGAAGCTTAAGACCTTTATGAAATTTCTAAAGGCTGGTGGTCCTCTATCTGCATTATTCGGAGCTGCAGATTTGGCAATGATTTTAGCCTCACCTGGATCTATTGATAGTAAAATAGGTGAAATCGGTGGTTCATTAGGAAGTGCATTAGGTGGTCTTGGAGGATTTGCAGCAGGTGCTACGCTCGGCGGATTACTTACTGGACCACTTGCGCCATTTGGTGCCATTGGGGGAGGTCTTTTAGGTGCTCTCGCTGGATCATTCGGCGGTGATGCAATTGGTATGGCAATTGCTCAATATTTATTTGATAAAAAGGTTGATGCTTTTGGATTTCCGTTTGGATTTGTAAATGATATGATAAATGGTAGTGCACAAACTGGAGTTACCGGTACTGCAATACAATCACCGGCAGGTGGTGGAGAATTATCAAATGTTAGTGGCGGAAGAAATGGTGCACGAACTTCTCGAGGCGCAACTTTAGATAATGGTATGACGCTTCAAGAATTTACTCAAATGCAAAACGCCATGCCCGGTGGTATGGGTGGAAGTCTAAGCGTAGCAGACATGTCAACTAATGTAACTGACATGTCTACTAATAATGCTTTAGCCACTGGATTTAGTGGATCTATAGACACACACGCTAGTATGTATGGGTCTATACAGAATATGCATGGTAATTAACCTTCGTTAGCCAACTTAGCAAAATACGACATTGTATCATCTGCATCATCAGAACTCATTAATTCTGCTGTGACAGGCTCTGCTGTAGCCATTGGAGGAGTAGGAACAGGAGTATTCATTTGAATCTCTTGTTGCATTGTTGCTGCACCCATCATAGCCTGTTCACCAAGAACACGAGACAGTTTAGCTTGCAAATCATCGTATGACTTATAGTTTTTAGGATCTGTAAACTCTGCAAGTGGATGAATCTTATTATAGACATCCTCTAGCTTTGACTCATCTTCTGAAAGGAGAGAAGGCGAAGCAAATTCAGATTTATCATAGTTACGATAACCTTCAACTTGGCGAATCTTTAACTTAAAGTCAGCACCTTCCCAAAAGTCAAATGGATTAATTGCTTTTTCGTCTGCAAATTGTGGTTGCATAACGTCCATAACTTTGTCAAAGATTTTCTTACCAAATTTGTATAGTACTACACGACCGACATTGTGTGGAGCCGATGGATCTTCTACAACAAGAGCATTGACTACATAATGCAATCTACGCTTTTGTGATCTAGCTTTTTCTTTGTCTTCGTCATGCCCAGAATTCCACAGTCGGGAGTTGAGTTCGCCAACAGGGTCAGGTTGACCAATAGAAGTAAGGCTGTTTTCGATATACCATTGACCTGTAGGACCTTTGAAGCCATGGTCCCAGTATCGTACCCATGGTAGATCTTCTCCTTCTGCGGCTGGAAGGAATCGTAGTACTGCATATCCGTTACCTGCCTTATCTACAGTTGGTTTCCAAACTCGGTCATCATCATAGTTTTTCTTTTCACCGCCTCCTCCAACTGCTTCTGCAGCTTGGACGAGTTTAGAGATTTGGTCACGATTGTTTTTTAGATTACTGAAAGACATATATTTTTGTTTCCTTATATTGCTGAAATATGTTTATTATTATAACACAGTATTGCTGTAATGTACAACTATTTATATTCGACTTATTCAAAAAGTGCCGAATCAATAGCATTGGTTTTTGGCAAGAAGTTGAGAGCCATAGCCTCAGCTTCAAGTTTATCTTTAATAACTGGCGATACGAATTTCTTCACATCTTCTGGTTCGATTTCGTGTTTAGTACATACATGCAAAATAGCATCCATATATGTAACACGTAGATCTACCACAGTTTTTTCGATGAGTTTAGAGAATCTACTTTTATTGAGAAATTGCTCTTCAACTGTCATTTATCCATTACCTTTAATAGTACCGTATCGACACTCATTCGACCATTAGGCACAGTTGTTTTTGTTGTGAGTGATTTCCATTCATTATCAATTTGCTTAGTAGTTTTACTAAGAACAATAGGAATAAATGCATCGGGCTTTCGAAGTCGAGTAGACCTACTCAATGATGTATCAATATTTTTCAAAGTAGTACCACTAACTTCGAAGCCCTTTGCGGATGAAGTTACGAACTCAGTAATTACCCGTGTTTTCACATTGAAGGTAAAGAGGCGATGACTACCGATCACCGAGAGAGGAGCTACAGATACGATCTTGTAGTCATTATCCTCTTTCTTATACTTGAGTTTCGTAACTTGCTTGTCTGCTGCTTTTGGTTGTTTTACGCGAGATTTGCGTGTTGCTTTCGCAGCAGACTGAAGGCGATCAAGATCAGCGAGCATTGATTCACATGCTTGTACACGTTTGCGTAATTGCACGCGACTTAAGTGTGAATAACCCTCAACTGCATCTGGACATGCCTTCGTATAAGCGTCATTATAATCCTGCAACCAACCATCTACTACATAACGAACAGCTTTGGTTGCAGAGTTTGGTAAACCATGACGCCTAAACTCTTGATATAGATCTAAGGTAGCATCTTCACCTTCGATCCATTTATCTTCAAGATCAAGGAGATCTTGCATAATTGTATTACTAATCTTACGCTGTAGTCTTTCCATAGGAGAGATAGATCTTACAGCAGTAGAGTCTTTTAGTTTAGCTTGCTTCTCAAAATAAAGATCTTTGCCCATTGCAACGAGCTTAGATAGATATTTTGACAAAGCATCTGAATAGCCTTTAGAACGATCGTCGTCATTCTTTTTTGTAGCATGCGTCAACCAAAAGGCTGTTGCTGCTTGATATGGCATAGTAAATGTATATTCAGGACAAGCAAGAACATAGTCTTTATTAATTGAATTCTTGTACTTATCTCGAATATAAGTTTTAAGAACCTTAGAAATATCTGCATTCGATACTTCTGTTTGGAAATAGGACTGCACTGCTTCAAACCCTTTTTCAAGAGGAGCAGCTGCTAGTCCTGTGCGGTTACGACGAGGCAACTTCTTTTGTTTTTTACGCATAGCCATTATGCTGCACCTCGCTCGTCTTGTTCTTTAATTAAATTAAGAACAGATTGTGCACGATTCTCAAGAAATTCGACTTCGAATTCAGAAAGAACCATGTCATCTTTAAAATTTAATATAGCATTAGCTGCAGCCTCAGCTGCAACTTTTAATTCGCCATATTTATAAGCATGTGATTTCGTAATAGACATTGTAGCTCCTCAGCTAAGTTTCATTTTATAGATCTATTCTACCACAGTTTTAGCCGTTTGTACATGCTTAAAATGCGTTTTATTGAAATTAATTTCGTCTCATTTTGGCGTATTCTTCAGGTGAATCACCTTTGCCGACTGGGACTGTGTTTGATTTGTGAAGAGTGGCAAGTCCGATGATGTAGTCTCCTGAGTATTCGTTTGCTGCTCGTTTACCACTGATTGGTACGACGAGATCCGACGTTGGGATTGACGTACATTCTGTTGAATAGCTCGGAAGTGACGTGACATGGACTTTCTCTTTCTGTTTGAGTTGAGTAGGATGGACACCGCGTGCCATCAACCATTTATCATGTTCTGCTTTGGCTTTTTCCCAGCCAGGTTTACGATTCTTCTTTGACTGTTTTCTGTTGAGGCTTGACATTCCCCGAATCATATGCATTCCACTCATTAAGTTCTCCTATCCTTTTATATGCAGCATACAAGGATTCTTGCAAGTCTGCAATGTTTTTTTCAAGAAGAGCAATACGTTCTTTATCAGAAATTTCCATAATCACTCCTTTATTCTGGATCTATTCTACCATAGTTTTTAGCGTTTGTACATGCTTATTTTAATCCAATTACAGCTCTACCAGTTTTTGCATTTGGTACTTCGAGCTTTTCAATTAAATCCAAAGAATCTGATCTAATTAATAATCCACCATATATAAATCTTGGGTGTGTATTACCACTAAATTCTTGCGGCAAATGATATTCATCTACATCAAAAATAACTGCCCTACCTGGTTTATTCTCAACTCTTGTAGCATTCTCAATAAAAACTTTCTTACTAGTACGTGGTGTATATCTATGTGTACATTCATATGCTTCAAATGGAGAAAAATATGTACCTCCACCCCATGAATCATCCCAGACTTCGTTAGCGTATACCAATATCCTCTTTACTCGCGAGCGTAATCTGGTGCAGTCTTTTGGTTCAAAATCTATGTGTGGCCACATCGTGGGCTTATCTGGTTCTAATTTGAACATAAATCTAAATTCTCTTAAACGAATCCAATCTTCGTAAATAGCATTATAGTTATTTAAAAAACTAATAGCTAATGATTGATTTTCAATAAAAGAAGCGTGTACATGTTTTTTTACTGGATGTTTTTCGTCTACTTCTACATGATTATTTTGAAAAAAACTTTGATATTCTTTTAAGAACGAAACATCATCTAAATCATATATTTCTATCATTGCACACCTATGACCATTGAAGCGCATTTGCCACCAAAGCCAAATGAATTATTTAAAACAAAATCAATATCTGTTTTAATTGGAGATTTTACTATGTTTTTATATTCTGTATTTATGCAATTATGCGTGTGCGGTATTATACTATGTTGTATAGATAAAATTGAATAAATTGTTTCTA
>Ga0181388_1000378_pt1 | contig 15298 bp, 23 predicted proteins | sample 11SPOviralmetaG_FD_130120 | JGI IMG/M metagenome (GOLD analysis project Ga0181388, IMG submission 130120) | Marine viral communities from the oligotrophic San Pedro Time Series (SPOT) site, San Pedro Channel, CA, USA - 11 SPOT_SRF_2010-05-17 | ecosystem: Environmental > Aquatic > Marine > Strait...
TATAAATAAGATAAATTATAAATAAGATAAATTATAAATAAGATAAATTATAAATAAGATAAATTATAAATAAGATAAATTATAATATTATTTGTTAGCAGCATTTACATTGTTAGCAGCATTTACATTGTTAGCAGCATTTACATTGTTAGCAGCATTTACATTGTTAAGATTTATAATAATATTTTTATTTGCACCTGATTTAGTTGTTATATTAAATGTTTTATAAAATTTGTTACAATTACAAACTATTTTTTTACAAATATCTATATTATCTATATTATCTATATTATCCATATTATCCATATTATCCATTTATATTATTTAAACACATTTAAAAAAACCAAAATTTATTTTTTTCTCTATTTACTCTTTTTTCTAAGCTACGAATACTATCCTCTAAAATTTTTTTATTTGCTTCATATTTTTGTTTAATTGATTTATATTGTGCATCATCATAATTTAAATTATCACTAAATAATGTACTTACTTTACTAGAATCATTTTTATGATTAATTATAGATTTCTCAAGATTATGAATTTTACTATCTAATTCATCATTTTCTTTGACTAATTTATTTAATTTTTTTTCAACATTTCGTCTTTCTAATATAACTTTATCTCTATATTTATTAAATCCACTAGAAGATAATTGAAATGAATCTATTTTTTTTTCTCTTTGTTTTAATTCATTATCAAGTTTTTTCTTTTTTTCTTCTCTACTTTTTTTGAATTCCTTATCATATTTTTGAAATTCACTAGATAATTGTTTTAATTTACATTTTTCACTTTTTAATTTACTTTTTTCATATTCAGAATTTAAATTTAATTTTTCAGATAAAAAATTATAACATTTTTTAAAAACATTCTCGTCTGGAGATTCAGGTTTATTTTTTGATAATATATTTATTCGTCTCATTATAATATAATAAAAGATAAAATTATTTACAAAAATTTTAACTGTAATATCATGTTAAAAAAATGTTTATAATAAAAAAATGTTTATAATAAAAAAATGTTTATAATAAAAAAATGTTTATAATAAAAAAATGTTTATAATAAAAAAATGTTTATAATAAAAAAATGTTTATAATAAAAAAATATAAAATTATATAAGTATAATATAATATTTATATCATGGATAAATATTATAATATTTTAGGCGTAGATAGAAATGCTAATGATGATGAAATTAAACGAGCGTATAAAAAATTAGCTGTAAAATATCACCCAGATAAAAATCCTGAAAATAAAGAAGAAGCTGATAAAAAATTTAAAGAAATATCTGAAGCATATCAAGCAATAACAAAACCAGATCAACAAATGCAACAAGGATTTAATTTTGTTAATCCAAATGATTTATTTGCACAATTATTTGCACAACGTGGTGGAGGAATAAATATTTTTGATTTAAATAATATGGCAGCATCTAGTGGTGTCCACATAAATATTGGTGGGATACCAAATGTTACTAGACGTTCTGTGCAAACACAGATAGTAAATGGTCAAAAAATAGAAACAATTATAGAAATAACAAATGGTCAAGTGCGAAAACAAACTCGGGTTACAAAACTTTAAATTGAATGTCTGTTGCTAATTCTATTTGTTTTTGGTGACCAGTTTCTTTCATACATTCTATATTGATTTAAACTATGATCAATTGAATCTACTATTTCTTTTGCATTTAAAAGTTTTTGATGATTAATTTCAACTTTTTCTTCAGCTAATATCAAATCATTATTTAATTTTGATGCATCATCTAAATTTTTTTGAATTTTTTTATTAACAGTTTGTAAATTTTTTTCGGCTTGAGCAAATGATTTTTCTGCTGTAGTAACTTTTTTAAGCGCAGCTACTCGTTTCTTTTCTAATGAATTACCTTTTTTCGCTTTTTTTGTACCACCTCTTCTTAATAAACTCTTTTTACCACCTCTTAATTTTCTTGTATAAGACATATATATATAATATATAATATATTCTATATTATATATAATATTTGCAATATTCGCAATATTTGTAATATTTGCAATATTTGTAATATTTGCTATATTTGCTATATTTGTAATATTTATTATTAAAATTTCACTTTAAGAAGGTTTAAAATATTTGTAGTATATTTAATATATTGTTATTATATATGGGTAATATACTAGGAACATCAAAAAATAAGTTAAAAAGTGAAAATGAATTATTAAAGATAGAAAAAAAAAGATTACAATATCAATTAAAACAATTACATAGTTCAGAGAGAAATGATAATTTAAATAAACTAGAAGATAATATGAAAGAATCTATTAAATTAATAGTTGATGATATATTAAAAAATAATAATATTAATAGCACATTAATACCCGATTTTATAGAGAGAAAAATATATACAAATATATTTAATATATTAATAAATCTATTAAAAGAATTATTAGAATCAAGTAAAATATCAATATTAAATCAAAAAATAACTTTTATGCTTGAATCAGATGTTTAATTATTTAAATTAAACCACATACCACCAACAAAATTTATTTCATTTTGAAAGTAGAATACACTATGAATATTGGTAAAATTTATATCTAAAAATTTAAATTCTACATTATTATCTAAACATTTAATTATATTATTATGTATTAATGATGAATCATAATATAATTTGTCATACAGTCCATTATTATAAAATATACAATCCGATTTTTCAATTAAATCAGATGACAATTTTTCTATTTGAATATTATTTGCAAAATCATAATTGAAATTTAAATTTATATTTGTATTTTTTGCAAATCCAGATATAATTTTACTATCTTTATTAAGTGAAATTTCATTTGATGGTTTAAATATATTATCAGGATCTACAGATAAGATATTAGAAACATAATCCATAATCAATGTTCCTTTTAATTTATTTTCGTCCATTACATATGTATTTATTTCACATCTAGTAGCAGGTTCATCACTAATATAATCAAATACAGGGCTTGTACAATTATAAATATTTACACTTAAAAAATATTCTCTTTCATTTGATTCTCTTTCATTTGATTCTCTTTCATTTGATTCTCTTTCATTTGATTCTCTTTCATTTGATTCTCTTTCATCAGATGTTAATAATTTCGCAGGTTCTAGTGTAAAATTATGTGGTTGTTTATCTAGATATTTATTTATTAAATCTATTTGATCATTATTTAAACGATAATTTATATACGTTGAATATTCTTTTACAGTTAATGGTGCATGTAATGGATTTTTATTGTAAGGATTATATGTTAAAGGTGGTAAACCAGTTAATAATGCATTATAAAAGATTTTTAAAATTTTATTATTGATTTTCATAATATAGTATGTTAAATATATTATGTTTAATATGTTTATTATGATTAATATGATTAATATGATTAATATGATTAATATGATTAATATGATTAATATGATTAATATGATTAATATGATTAATATCATTAATATCATTAATATGATTAACAAGATTAATATTTTTAATTAATATCAGTAACATTATATTGCCATACAATAACAATATTATAAATATCTCTATTAGGTATTCTGAATATTGTATGTATTTGAATGTTATAATTTGTTTCATCAATATCTTCTAATATACTATTTAATTCATCAATATTGATAGAATTAGTAAATGTTGTATTAAATCTTAGCAAAGAATTGTAATATGATAAAAATTTTTGTAAATTACATAATGTTTTTGAAGATAATTTATTTTTATTATTTATTTTTAAATCATCTAATATGGAATCTATAATTACATTATAAATTGAAAATTTTTCACCAGTAGTTTGCAGAGTTTGATCTTTATTAAATATATATCGATTTAATTCTTTATTTTCTAATAAATAACTTGAATTTATTTGAAAATATTCTTTATAAAAAAATAGTTTTTTAAATACTGAATATTGTATATCTTTTGTATTTAAATAAATATATTTGTATTTTTCATTATTTACATCATTATTTACATCATTATTTAGATCAATATTTATACTGCGTTCTAAATTATGAACTATTAATGTGTTACTCATACATTTATTATATATTTTAATCTTATACATCTTCCAAATAACGATCTGTAACTCCTGTAAAATCAACTCTATATGGCCATGATACAATAAAATCATTTACTCTAGATGTTGTACTTTGAAATACAGTTGTAATAACAGCAATTGGTGATTTAGTTACACTTTTTGGTACGTTACCGGACATTTCAAGACCTTGATCTGCCCAGGTTGCAAACATTTCGTCTAATGTAAGTGTGCATGTGGGACAAATACCACAACCTACATCAAAAAGTGTTTTTTGTTCTGAAATTTTACGTTGAAACAACGTTAATGAGGATGATGACCATGAATCAGATGGTTGATTACCTAATCCATTTTCATAATGTTTTCTTAGTAGATTATATAACCTATACGGATAACTACCACCGTCAACATTAATATCAATTACTCTTTGTAACTCATTTGTAAAATATTTAGAATAAGAAGGATTTCGTATCAGTAAAATATTTAGATTAAAATATTCATTATCAAAAAAAAATAAGTTTTTAAAGTTACTGTAAGAAATATCAATAAATTTTAAAGTAATATTTGTTCCTTCATTTACAGTTATTTGGTTTAATGTTTCAACAATAGTAGCTATATTAGCTAGTGGACTACTATCATCAACTTGTCCTGGAAAAATATTTCTTATAGTCATGTATTTCTTGTATATAGATACATGTATAAAATAATAAAATTAATTAATTTCATTTTTAATTCTTTCGAATGTTATGCAATCATCTTCTAAAAGCTGATTTATTCTATTAATTTTTAAATTATCATAAATATTATTTTTTGGTCTTCCACATATTAATATATATAATTCGTATGCAGGAGCTAATCGAATAGTTGGTAAAACTTGTTTAAATTTAGCTATCCCTACATGATTCGATTTATAGTCTTCTCCAAATTTACGATATTCACCATTTAATTCAACAATAATTTTTAGTAATTCTATATACATTAACAGATCTTGTGAAGGATTATTTCTATAATATTTATTTAGTTTATTTAAAATATTATCAAAAGTAAACATATTTTCATTTACAGTATTCCAATTATTACTTTGTAATGGTATTATGTAAAGTTCAAAAACTCGTTTTTTTATTTTTGTTATATAAAAAGGCTCTATCTCTGCTCTACTACTTCGATCATGTCCTATAAGTGATAATTCATTTCTTTTAGATATTCCAGTAAGTGATATATTAGTATACATGCATATTAATATATTAATATATTAATTTCAACATTTTTTTATATTCAATCATCTCTTCTAGTATATAATTGTCGCTCATTTATACTAAATGAATAATATGCTTTTTGTCTTATATTTTCATTATGTTGTGTGTTATGTAAATTAGTTTCATAGTTTTTATTTGGATTATTTCCTGGATTATTCACTAAATTATAAAGCTCCTTATTTTTACATCCAGATACTACATAACTAATAAGTGTATTTCTAAACGGAAATGTTATACAGTATGATCACAACTTCTACAATTAGTTTTATCTGGTGGACGTTTACAATATACACATGTTGGACATGATTCTTGTTTAGAACAATTTAGTACCAACCGTCTTCTTAAACCTTTATTAATATTTGGATTATTATTGTTAAAATGTCCATAAGGATATAGAGTTTGAGTTTGAAGTTGACAAATATTAATATCATGAATTGGTAATAATTGACAAGGATGATTTGACAATCTATAAACAGATTTGAAATAATCATTAAAACAAAATTTACTAGTAAGTCCATTATGCAATGTCATAGGAACATCTTGACAATTTGAACATTTTTTATCCAAATATGATTGTTGCATAAGTAAATCAATCATGGTACTATAATTTTCAAAAATAGCAATATAAAAAGCATCTAGGTCCGTATATGTTATATCTGTATTTTCTATTTCATTTGAACAACAAGCAATATCATTACTACTAATTTCAACTGCTACTTTTTCAGTCATAGAATTAATAGTAAATTCATGCGTATATTTTTTATAGTTTTGAATGCTTCTGGCAAATTTAAGTCGTTCAATATTTTTTAATCTATTTGTATATTCACTAGATGTATATTGTGGATTATTGAATTGTGTAGTTCTGAATCTAGGCATAACTATTATATATTCATTAGATTAAATTTTCATTAAACCAAATTTTCATAAAGAACTTCAAATTCTAATGAAAAACTCCAATCCATATTATTTAAATTTATAATATTACCAAATTTATCCAATAATTTTATTTCTAATTTATTAATATTTACAGGTGCATTATATCTTCTTATTTTTATAAGCGGATTAGAATCATTTTCATTAATTATTAATGAAAATTTACCATTTAATAACGGTATTTTTGCTAATATGTTTTCATTTATACTCATTCCATCAAAACAAACAATATTATTCTCATTATAATTGTATTGATAATCATTTATACATAAATAAACATATCTATCACCCCCTCCATCAAATAATCCTTCTGCCTGAATTATATCATCTATCTTTAAATATTTTGATAATCTAAATCCAAGAATCCAACCAAATGTTTCAAGGATATTTTCTTGCTCCTTTTCAACAAAATGGAGAGAAAAAATAAAATCGTCAGGAACTGTATTTAATAATTTAAAATATGTTTTATTTGTATAATTGTCAATAGCAATCTCTATATGCTTTAATAATTTATTTGTTGAATTCATAAAATATTTTTCATTTAAAAAATTTATTATACTTTCTCTATCATAATTACCATCTGGTATAATAATATTATGTATACTACATTCATCACAATGTGTAATTTCTATAATGAATTTATTATTACCAATAAGATGAGAAAAAAGATACCATGAATTAGGTATTTCAATAGATGATAATTTCATTGAAACAGTATTATTAATCCCACCCGTTGGTATAGTATATTTATAATTACTTGGATTACTATTATAATAATTCTCTCTAAAACAGGAATTAAAATGAACATTTACAAGTTGAGTAATTCTTCGTAATGGATTAATTTCTCCCTTATTTAATGTATTATTGTGAACATTTATCATTCGATTATTTGATTTTATTTCATCTATTAATTGTATTAATAATTTATTAGTAGAATTTTCATTATTACTATTATTATTATTATTATTATTACTATTATTATTATTACTATTACTATTATTATTATTAGACAAGATAGTATTAATAAGAATTAATGGTTCATTAAAATTATCAAAATTAGAATATTCAATTATCTTTTTATAAATGAATTGATCATCTATATTTGTTATTCTATAATTAAAATTATTTATTATTAGAAACTCTCTATATTTTTTGATACAAACAAGTAAAAAATATGATGTAGAATAAAATTTAATTATTTGTTGATCTATATTATTTTCTTTTAATTGATTAATAACAGTTTTGCATTTAATTAAATCTTCTTCGTCAAGATTTTCAGATATGTTAAATAGTTGAATTAAATCAGAAATATTATATTTATTAATATCAAAATCAAAATTATTATTCATTATAGAATATATAAATTATAATCTTATAATAATCTTTATAATCTTATAATAATCTTTATAATCTTATAATAATTTCTTAATTTCATCGTATAAATCATCCAACCTGGGTTTTCTTAAGTTTTCATAATCTATATATATTGGATTATCTGGATTATAATAATTATAAGTATTTGGTTGTAATGGTATCGCTGCCATTGGATATGGATAATGATTAGTTGTATTTAAATTTTCAAAATATTTTTGTCTTAATTTTTGTTGTTTCTCTGTATTTGATATATGATTTTTTGGTAAAAAACATAAATATTGAACTAATCTATCTTCATTTGATTCCGCGCTTCCACATGTATTTTGATGAAATGTTCTAGAATCCCATAATATTAATGATCCAGCTTTAACATCTAAAACTTTTCTTGTTTCAATAAATTTATTTGCATATTCACTTGGAATAGGATTCCAATCACTGGGATTAGTAATATTATATAAATAAGTGTAGTGTTCGTGTAATTTATGACTTCCTTCATGAACAATAAATGATTTCTCTTTATTTGATGTTAAACTCAAAAATGATTGTACACAATGTCTTCCTTTTTTTAATCCAGATTGATCACTATGTATCCAATATCTTTCTGTATTACTATTATCTCTAGAATAATAACAACAACCATCAAATGAAACAACTAACTCATCAGTTTTCCAAATAGTTTTAAATACATCCTGAATTTTTTTATTTGTTCTTAATAACCATGCAAAACGTTGATGACCTACTTGAAAATATTTAAAAATACCATGATAATGAATCATTTCATGTAATTTATCAGAATTTTCAATTGAATCCATCCAATCATTAAATTCACTTATATATTCTATAATTTCATCTTGATTAATTACATCAGGTATAATGGTGTAGCCTTTATCATCTAATTGGTCTACATATTTATCTATATTCATAATATAAATTATATAAGAATATCAAAAAAATATTTTTATATAATTTTAATTTACTAATTTTAATTTACTAATTTTGTTTTATAAATTAATTTATAAGAAGTATTTTGTTTAAAACGTTTAAACTGTTTAAAATTTTCAAATTTTTCTAATTTTTCTAAAAAAATATCATCAGTATATGTTTTTTTAGTAATAAAATATTGTTCATCTAGTGACTCTATACCATAAATAAAAGTTTTTAACTTTATATAATCTTCGCAAATTTTAGTAACCCATAATGTATCATCATTTTTTACTTTATATAATAAAAAATACATAATATTAGTCATATGATATTAAAGTAGTACATTATATTAGTATATTGTATTTATATGTATTCAAATATTTTTTAAACTTTTTATAATATAATATTTTCTTGTATTGAATGAAGTGATGATAACCACAATATAAGTGATGAATAATTTTCTATACCATGTTCTAAATCATATTTTTGTTGAAAAAGTGATAATTTTTGTTGTTCTATTTCTGTTAATGGATACCTAGTAAAACAATCGACTATTATAATAAGTAATTCATCACTATTTAAATTTCTAAAATAAAAATTTATATTTTTTATAATTTTAATAATATCATTAATAGTTTTAATGTTTTTTATACGATATCTTAAATATTTTAAATATATTCCGTAATACATTAAGCTGTTAACTCTTGTATATTATCAACATTAAATATTTTACCAATTGAATTAATTGATTCCATATTATTTTCATCACATACAGTTATAGTGAAAGCATTATTATCACTTTTTGGAGTACTCGTTATTTTCCAGCCAGATAAGTTTAAATTAGTTTCTTTAATCGTTAAAATTTTATTCCATGTTAAATATGGTGGATGATATTTTATAGCGTTTAAATCTATTGATAATACTTTATTTTTACCAGAATTAATAATATTATTTTCATTGACACCATACATTGATAAATCAACAATATCTTTACTATAAAACGTAACTTGTTGATTTAATTGAAAGTCTAGTTCATAACCATAAATATCAATATTAGATTTTATGTATATACCAGCATTAATATTTCCATCATTATTAAAATCGTTATCGTTTCTTACATATGCAATTGAAACTGCAGGGGTAACAGGTAATTGGTTATTTAAAGGATCTAAATTATATTTTGCTAATTTTACAATATCATTAATAGTACAAGGAATACCATCGTCATCTAAATCAGCAACCCAATTAGGCATTCCATGATTAAATGTTAACCAATTATTATTTATATTATATTGAGTTAATTTTACTATATCATTAATAGTTCCATTAGTACCATCATTATCTATATCACCAATAATAAAGGTCATATATATAACATATTAAATTAAATTAAGTGAATTATTTTGATATGTTAAAAGTCCTAGTGTATTTTCAGAATTATTAGCAGAATAGGATATTTGTGATGTATTATTTTCATCAAAATATATGGATGTTTGAATATCAACATATAATAAATCAATCCATTCATTATTAACTCCTAATGAATAATTATTACCAGTAAAGCATTGAATTACATTATTTGTATCAGTATTTATAGTCCATCCATTTAACAATGCCTTACCCAATAGAGATATACCAATAGGAGATCCAAATGAACCTCCAATATTTTTATTATCATATAGTGTATTTATAGATAAATTTTGATTAAAATATAAAGTAAAACCAAATAATTTATAATCATTTAGACATTTTAACTGAACAGTATTTCCATTTTGAGTTCTCACAATACGAAATGATACATTATTGTTATCTATATTTGATATATATTTTCTGTGAATCATAGAAGATGAATTACAATTTGATACAATAAAAGAATTATTATGGCTTCCTGAAACATTTACTAAACTCATGTTTATATATATATTCATATTAAAAATATCTCTAAATATGAAATAAATTATTCTTTAATTTTATCAATGTTATCAATAGAATATAATATAATTTGTTCTTGTAATGTAAGTTTTTGAAATATTAAATTTTTATTAAAATTAATTGTAAAATGTCTATTCATTGAATTTTTACATAGTAAAGAAATATTATCATTAAATTCTATAGATATTAAAATAGCACCATTTGTAAGTTTGATTTCTTCTGGATTATCTATTTTAATCCATCTAATATGGCAACCAATATGAAATTCTTGGATTTCATCAATATATCGATAATTATCTAACTTTTTAAGTAATTCTTTTTTATATTTTTTACTAATAGGAAGTTCTGATATTATATTTTCTTTTCTCTCTTTTATAATACTATTTGTTAAATTAAAAATACATTCATTATTTTCATTATCTAATGAAGTTTTTAAATAATCCATTAATTCTGAATCCATTACTTATATTATAATAAGTAATGAATTTAATATTATTTAAAATATTTTTTAAAAGTTTTATTGTTCTTCTAGGTTTTCTAGTTTTTTAATTATTTTATATAATATTAAAATAAAAAATATTGTGACTGAGAAAAAATATCTAATATTTTCCTTATTTTTAAAGACGGTAATCAGTAATACTATAAAATAGGTGAAATTCTCAGTCACAAATATTTTTCAATTCTATATTCTACTTTTTGATTTTGGACATTTATAAATGTCCATTTTTGAAAAATCGATTTGAAAATTGGCAAAAAATTCCAACATGTCACTTGTGACGAGAATCGTGTAAATCCAGAATTTTTAATTTTAAAAGTGTTATTGTAAAAAAAATATATATTTTGTGTAAAATATTTAAGGATTTTTTCGGTCACCATTTTAGGGTGACTAATGGTGACTAAAATGTCCGGTAAGAAAAAAATGGTTTACAATTGTGATATTTGTGATTATAACACGTATGATAAAAAAGATTTTGAAAAACATAAATTAACAAAAAAGCATATTTTGCGGATAAATGGTGACAAAATGGTAAAAAATGGTGACAAATTATCTGAAAAATCCGAATTTTTTGGTTGCGAATGTGGTAAGGAATATAAATATAAGCAGGGGCTAAGTAGGCATAAAAAGAGTTGCGTATATATAATAAAGGAAAATAAAGAAGAAATAAAAGATATGGTGTATAAGTTAATAATAGAGAACAATGATATGAAAACAGTTTTATTAAAAGAGAATCAAGAATTGAAGAGAGAAATAGAAGAAAAAAATAAGCAAATAACAGAATTAATACCCAAAGTAGGTAGTAATAATAATAATAGAAATAAATTTAATATTAATATATTTTTAAATGAGAAATGTAAAGATGCATTATCTATGGATCAATTTATAGATAAGATAGAAGTTTCAATAAAAGATTTAATAACAACACGAGATAAAGGTCAACCTGAAGGTATTAGTAATATAATAATAGAAAATATGAAAAAGCTTTCCCTATATGAAAGACCTGTACATTGTACAGATAAAAAGAGAGAAACATTGTATATAAAAACAGATGAATGGGAAAAAGATGAAGATAAAGAGTTAATAAATGATGCATTAAAAAAGATAGAATCAAAACAATTGAAAAATGTAAAAAAATGGATGGAAAAACATCCAAATTATATGAATAATCAAAAAGAACAAGAAGAATTTTTAAAATTAATAAATGAAACAACTAAGTCAGATGAGAGAAATAGAGAAAAAGTAATAAAAAATATATGCAATACAACATATCTAGATAAATAATACATTATTATGCTTTATAAAATAAATATTTTTAAAAATGAAAATTAAAAAGTGTTACTGAACTATAAAAATTATATTTTGCGGAAAGTATTTAGGAACTTTTTTGTTGTATTATTATACAACAATGCACAACAATTTAGTTCCAAATGAAGAATTTAAATTTATTTGTAATTGTTGTGATTATAAAACAATTAGAAAAAGCCAATTTGATAGACATTTATTGACACTGAAACACATAAATAGAGAAAATACAACAAAAATACAACATAATACAACAGAAAAAGGGTCATATAATTGTGAATGTGGTAAAAAGTATCTACATAGAGCGTCTTTATATAATCACAAAAAAAAATGTAATAATGGTAATGAAATAAACAAGGAACTAAAGGATTCGAAAATATCAAGTGAATTAATTTTAAAATTAATCAACGAAAATAATGAATTTAAAAATACAATATTGAAGGAAAATCAAGAACTTAGAAATCAAATAACAGAATTAATACCCAAAGTAGGTAGTAATAATAATAATAGAAATAAATTTAATATTAATATATTTTTAAATGAAAAATGTAAAAATGCTCTTTCAATGGATGAATTTATTGATAAGATAGAGATTTCTATGAAAAATTTATTAACAACACGAGAAAAAGGCCAAGCAAAAGGGATTAGTAATATAATAATGGAAAATATGAATAAGCTTTCACTCTACGAACGTCCATTACATTGTACAGATAAAAAGAGAGAAACATTGTATATAAAAACAGATGAATGGGAAAAAGATCATGATAAAGAGTTAATAAATGATGCATTAAAAAAGATAGAATCAAAACAATTAAAAAATGTAAAAAAATGGATGGAAAAACATCCAAATTATATGAATAATCAAAAAGAACAAGAAGAATTTTTAAAATTAATAAATGAAACAAGTAAATCAGATGAGAGAAATAGAGAAAAAGTGATAAAAAATATATGCAATACAACATATCTAGATAAATAATTAATAAAATATATATTATTAATATAATAATATGTATTCAAAGAAAAAGAGTTTGCCAAAATTGAGAGTAATTAGTTATAAAAACAAAAAACAAAAAAACAAAAAACAAAAAAACAAAAAATAAAAAATAAAAAAACAAAAAGCAAAAAATAAAAAGCAAAAGGTAATCTGTAATTTATATTATGTTTATAAATAGAGAGTATTATTATAATAATTATGACTTCTTGTAATATATGTTTTAGATGGTCGGTATTAGAATGTGATTTAAAAACAGTTTGGTTAAAAGAAAAAAGAAGAGAAATAAGTTATAAAATAAAATTTAATAAAGAATTAATAGAAATATTAGAAAAAGAAATAGTTCAAAGTTTTGAAGAATTATCTGTGTATAATAAAGTATTATAAAATAAAGAACTTATTATTCATCAGTATCTTGGTCTGAATCATCTTTGTCAATATCAATATCAATAATTACATCAGATTTACCTTTTTTACCAGCAGTTTTTTTTACATTAGTGTTATCTTTACATGTTTGAATATGTTTAGTAAGAGCCTTTTTACTTTTAAATACTCTGGAATTACAATACTCACATTTATATAATGATTGTTCAGTAGAAGTAAAATGTTGAGAGAGAATATTTGATAATTCAGGAAATTGTATTTCATTAATGAGAGTAGTCATACTTTTATTGTATTTTTTTAGATTATCTAAAAGATTAGTTTTTTGTGTTATGAAATTTAAATATTCTTCATTAATTTTTTTAACAATATCTAATGGTAATTTAATATCTACACTATCTTGACCGTAATCTTTTAAAGAGTTAGAGAGATTGTCAATAACTTCAACAGCTAATCGAATATTATCAAAATTATAATCAAGATGATGAATAAAAACAATAATTTTACCATTATGGATATCAATTTGAAAATTTTTCTTTCTACAAATACCGCTTTTCTGTGATATTAGAATTCCATTTATATTTTGTTCTTCAACATCTCTAATGAATTTTTCAATTTCATCTTTTGGAACATTGGCTTTATAATCTTTATTTTCAATCATAATAGATTGTTTATTATTTCTCTCAATAAGAAAGTCACCAGCCTTAGCAATTCCAGTAGTATTTGTAATTTGACAGTCTGGGAAGGAATCATTTAATCCTTCTTCAAGTTTAATTTCACTATCCTTACCTTTGAAGGTAGAGTTCTTTTGTCTATCAAAATGAGTTTGAACAAGATTGAGAGTTTCAGTATGAGAATTAGTAGTTTTATCAATTTGCTCATGACAACGCTGTATAAATTGTTGTAGAGAGTCACATTTAATTTGAAGATTACTATTAAAAGAATCAAGAATAGATTGCTGACTATCACCTCTCTCAATTTCTTTTAGATAAGATTTAAAATCATCTCTGAAAGTTTTCTCAAATTGTGTTAAAGATTTATCAATTTTATTGTTCATATTATTATCAAAGAGAGAACGGATCTGTTCTACAAGTTCGATTTTTAATTTCTTATCAAAAGCATCAGCGTTATTATGATTATTAGATTCAAGAATCCTTTCAAATTCTTTAACTTGATTCTCTCTAAAAGTATTAAGTTTAGATGATAAATTATCAGTAAGATTAGTTGGAATACTAGATAAAGTAGTTTGCAAATTAACAATTGAATGTGAAGACTGTTTTACATCTTCTCTCACATCAGATATATTATTATTTAACATACTGAAGTTTGAATCTATTTTTTTAATATATGATAATAAAATATCATCACGATTATCGTTATTCTTTTGTAAAATTCTCTCTAACATTTCAACTAGTAATAGATTAGCAGTTTCAAAATCTATAAAAGAATGCGTGTTATAAAAGTTAATAACTCTTTCATCATTAACAACTAACATGGTTTATAAATTAATTAAATAATTATTCTTTAAGTAATTTATTTGTAGAAGTAAGTTGTAGATACAAAATGGATCTACAAATGTTTGTAGAAGTAAGTTGTAGTTACAAAATGGATTTACAAATGTTTGTAGAAGCAAGTTGTAGTTACAAAATGGATTTACAAA
>Ga0181388_1000380_pt1 | contig 15263 bp, 16 predicted proteins | sample 11SPOviralmetaG_FD_130120 | JGI IMG/M metagenome (GOLD analysis project Ga0181388, IMG submission 130120) | Marine viral communities from the oligotrophic San Pedro Time Series (SPOT) site, San Pedro Channel, CA, USA - 11 SPOT_SRF_2010-05-17 | ecosystem: Environmental > Aquatic > Marine > Strait...
GATCGGCAACGCGCTCAAGACCAACGAGACCCTCGAGGAGCTCGATCTTGGAAATTGTAGTATGGGAGTCGTCGGCGCCAAAGCGATCGGCGACGCGCTCAAGATCAACAAGACCCTCAGGAAACTAAACTACACAGGTGGTGAATGACACTCGTCAAAAGCCCTGCGGCTTGCAATGAAGGCGCTTAATAACGACCGCGAGGTCGTGCTCACCGCGCTGAAGCAAACAGGTATGACCAGAAATTGCTCAGAATCGCGTTAGGAAAATGTGCGGCGAATAATGCACAAGGAGGTTGTCCTCGCGCATTACGAACATCGGATCACAAGCCAGCCGTGATAAACCAAATTAGACTCGAAGGGATCTCGTACAATCCAACATCTTCGCATACATTGTCGGCGCGTAGGGCGGAACCGCTCCATGGTGGAGGACGCCGTGCACGACACGCTCACTATCATAATGGCGGCGCGCCCCAAAGAGGACGACGTCATGTTCCCAGACTACCACGACTCCAAACGTCTGTGCGACGACATGGCGGCATCCCTGTTGGCATGGGATGACCGCCAGTTTGTGGACGCAGCCCTTGTGGCGTTTCGGCGCGGGGATGTGCGCGAGGGTATGATGATCGCACGCGAGCGGGTACACTTCTACTTGCCGAGTGAGTGCAACTGGGCATACCTCGACGACCGATCGCCATGACACTGTCCTGGGCAAACCAGGGCCGCCCCCGCCAGCGCGCGATGAGGTCTTCGATGGGTGCCGGCTCATCTCCCGCAATCCCAGTAGGTCTTCGATGGGTCGCGGATTCCGCCGCGTGTGCAGAGCCGCACGGTGTTATCGTACCCCGGGAGCATTCTGAAATATGCGCTCGCATGCCCGGCCGCGGTCGACCGATCCAGGATTGCCAGGTCGTCGCGCGTCGGCACCATCGCCTGGTAGCCGTGGCGCGCGAAGAGGTTTCGAGCGCGCTCGTTCGTCGGGTTGCACGAAATCGAATCGAACTGCTTCGAAAGTTTGTTCAGCAGCGAGAGGAGCAGGAGGGTCGCCGCACCGGTCTTGGGTTTCGCGCAGATCAGCTCCAGGAAGAGACCCTTTTGCGGGAGCCGGACGCCCGCGTTGGCCATGGCGGTCAGGTGACGTTGCTCCATGACATCTTCCTTCAGGTTGACCACGACGGCCACACCGACGACCTCCACGGTGGATCCGGCGAACTGGACGGCGAACAATACTTTGCAGCCAGCGGAGTGCACGAGGGAGGAACCGTTCGCACTCGCCCGGAGGGACTGCTTCAAATTGTACGAGGCCGAGCAGTGCTGGAAGGAAAGGGCCATCGTCGCGAGCTCGCGCTGGTTGTGCTCGATGTCCTGCCGGGCGACGAGCTCGCCGCGCTGGTTGTGATCGAAGAGTTGGCGCGCGGGCTTCTCGAAGATCTGAAACCCCATGCGAGTAAACTCCTTGGTCGAAAGCTTAGCAACATTTTTAAGAACGTCGGCGTGCGATGGGGGCATGTCGTATTTTCTATGTACAGCATGCATTTTTTTTCGATCGTCGCCGCCGTCTCCACCCAGTCCTTGGCAGTAATTCGCAACATATTGACGGAAACACGCATAAACCAAAACCAAATTACAGAAACGCGACCGATGCCTTTCATCGACACCCGCGAGTTCGTGCGCATCGCGGTGGCAAATGACGGCCTTGCCCTGGAGCATGCATCGGAGGCGCTTTGTGGCGACCGCGAGATCGTGATCGCCGCAGTGGAGGAAGACGGTAATGCTCTGGAGTTTACATAGAGCGCATCGACGCATTCGCCGCCAAGGCGCACCACCCCACCAGTGCGCACGCGTCCTTCGCACCGAGTACACGAGCAGCAACTACAACACACATCCCGTGTGGTGCTACCAGGTGGCGTCCCTGGCTGAACCCTACAAGATGCGCTCCAACAGCTCTTCTGGTAAATCCATGAGTTTCACGTTACCGACTCCAATATCCAAAATAGGATTCGCATTCGCCGCCATCCCGAAAACAGGAATTTCGTCACGCATCTGACTGTTGGTGTGTTCTGTTATGTTTGCTATACATTTGTTTTCGGCCGAACAACTGCGTTCCTCAGTTGGCGGCTAGGCTAGGAACGGTCGTCGCTCGTGGAACACGACGTCACGGGTGACCGTCGTTCTCCAACGATCTCCGTCGCGCGTAGGCGCTCGCGGGGTGCGTGTACTCGCGCGCATAGTACGGCACGTACACGTTCGGCGGCCTCGTTCGCGCTTTCGTGATCGACTCGGTCGCGTGTTCCTTCCATCCGACTCGATCGTGCCACACGTCCTCTTGTAGCACGCGCACGACCGAGAGGCCCTTGTCGATCGCCCACTTCTCCTTGAGCAGATCGCGCTCGCAACCGCCTTCGTTGTACATGTAACTGTCGATCCAGAAGTGTTGCGGACCGTCCAGCTCGATGAGCACCTCGAAGCCGCCCGGGAACGTCACGTGGAAGTCGAAGTGGGTTTGACCATTACAGTCCGTCTTCGGCCCACGGTACTGTCGGTCGATGGCCAGTTTAGGACCTGACGGGTTGTTGAGCCAATCCAGAAGCTTTTTCTCCGTCCTGTTGCGGCAGCCGCATCCGATGCCTCCACCTTGTTGGAGGCTGTTGACGCACGTGCTCGTCACAACCTCCTTGCATTTCACGCATCGGAACTTGGGGCAATACGTCCGGCCGTGGCAGTCGCGGTGCCACTCCTCTTCGGGAGTGAGCACCTCGTAGTTGCCGACGCCCTTCGTGACGATTTCGGGCCGACGATCGCGCCAGTGGTTGGCTTGGGATGAGTGGCAGCCGCAACCGATACCTTGACCTCGATGGAGGCTGGCGACGCACGTGCTCGTCACCTCCTCCTTGCATATCACGCATCGGAGCTCGGGGCAATACGCGTGGCCGTGGCAGTCGCGGTGCCACTCCTCTTCGGGAGTGAGCACCTCGTAGTTGCCTCCATTTGCGCCCTTCGCGACGATTTCGGGCCGACGATCGCGCCAGTGGTTGGCTTGGGTTGAGTGGCACCTGCATCCAATGCCTCGACCTTGCTGGAGGCTGTTGACGCACGTGCTCGTCACCTCCTCCTTGCATATCACGCATCGAAACTTGGGGCAATACGTCTGGCCGTGGCAGTCGCGGTGCCACTCCTCTTCGGGAGTGAGCACCTCGTATTTGCCGACGCCCTTCGCGACGATTTCGGGCCGACGATCGCGCCAGTGGTTGGCTTGGGCCGAGTGGCACCTGCATCCAATGCCTCGACCTTGTTGGAGGCTGCTGACGCACGTGCTCGTCACAACCTCCTCGCACACACTGTGCCGGATGGGTGGCATGCTCTTCGCTGTAAACTTGCGCTTCTTCCACTCCTCCTCTGACATTTTGTGGCCGTCGTCCCAGAGCACGTACTCGCCGTCACCGCCCAGGCACGAGAGGATGAGGCACATCGCGGCGAAACCCTCGGCGGTGTGCCAACGCACATTCCCGTTGAAGATCGGCACGATTCTGCGCTTGCCTTCGGTGGTCTTCTTCACCTTGAACCATTGCTTGTCGTCGACGTCCTGGACCTTTCCACCGGTCACGTTCGTGAGCCTGCGCTTTGCCCTGCGAGGGTAGCCCGTGGCATCGCACTCGGCACACTGGAGCGCGCGGTCGAGGCACTGGCTTGCGCAGCAGCAGTAGCGATCCGGCATCTGGAGGTTTTGGTCTGGTACGGACACCGCCTACTCGACTCTGAGACGCGAGGCATGGGTCACGCGCAGTGCTGATGCGGGTAAAAAAAAACATTTGTACTAATGAAAATGCAATGTTGGCGGCGGGAAACATCGCACGCACGGTAGGAACTCAAATGATGGCTCAACAAATTGCTCAACAACAACCACGTTTTTCAAATTATGTTCCACAAGGTGGTCAACCACATTGGCAACCTCCTTGGCAACCTCCTCCTCCTTCTTCTTCTACTATTGATGGTAAAACGATTTTGTATTTGTTGATTGCTGCATTAGCAATCTATTTAGCTTACCGAATTTATCAATCCGGCCTATGTGGCTTTTTGGAACAAATTCCAGGCGTCGGCACGGCCGCCAAGTTGGTTTGCAGCGGGTCGGGTCTAGTTGACGGCCTGCTTGGGGGAGCAGGGGGCCTCATATCAGGGCTAGCATCAGGTGACGTGAGCGGAGCGATAGATACGTTAGGGGGGGCGTTGGCTCCTCTGAGCGGAGTCATAAACCCTGGTAACGTGAATCTTGGAAGTTCTCACAACGATCAACATTGTGCCGAGTTCGACAACGGCTTTGGTAATATGAAGCGTGTAGCAATCGACGGAGTGTGTCAGTTCGGGAAACCTGGACACAAATGTTTTGACAACAACGACTGTATCGCGTTCGAGAATCATTCGAAGCAAGAACATGATAAGAGAGTGTGTTGGGGGCAGGACTTTTGCACCGATGGTGTGTGGGGAAAAAAGCAGGGCGCCACGCGCTTACATGCTCCGTGTCAGGGAAGTCACGATTGTAGGGATGGATTCTATTGTGAATCCGGATCCTGCGCGAAATCCGGGACTGTCACGGGCGACCTACCCATGGAGCCGTTAGTGTGTGAAGGCGACGGGTACGAGGACGAATTCGAAACCACGGCAAACCAATGCATGAAGAATTGCGTATTCTCAGACCGTTGTAAGGCTTACGAATACAAAATCTCAGATGAACGATGCACATACTACAGTAGCAGAAGCGACTGTAAACCCAGCGGCGCAGTAAAGAACTACATCGGTGGAAGTAAGCGCCAAGCATACCCTTGTACCTCATTCGCAGAAATGCCCTGGTGTAAAGACGTAGGGGAATGGGATACGTTCAGCGGTTGTTGTGCACTACAAAACGAAGCAAATTGTGGCGGAGGCCATTATCGATTCGATAAAAGTGAAGAGTTTGGGTCGACGATTTGCGGGGGAACCGGATGAGTCTCCGACGTCATCGAACGCGCCGTACACGCCCGTTCATACAACGAATGTAGGGTCCGCCCTCTTCCGACGGTCGACGGACGTCGTGTCACCAGTCGCAGTCCCACTCGTCCTCACCCGCCTTCTTCTCGTCCGCCGGCGCGATCGCGCGTCGCTCGCGCTCCTCCTTGACGGCAGCCAGCTCGCGCTCGGTATCGGCGTGTTCGGCGACGGCGGCGGCCCAGTTCTCGCGCAGCGATCGCAGGAACACGGTCCGCTTACCCTTCTGCACCGCCGAGAACTTGGGGTTCAAGTGGTAGTGTAGGTACACGTGGGCGAAGAAGGGGCCGGGGAAGGTGGCCAGGTCGCTGAACTCGCCCGTGAACTTGACGTCGGGGAAGGTGCGACCTCCGGCATCGGCGACCCAATACCGAAAGACGAAGTGATCCCTCGTGCGCCTCACGAGCTGGTATCCGAAGCCTGCGAAGCGCTCGATCAATCGATCCGTGCCATGAGCCTGGGTGACCCGCAGGGCCTGGAAGACGGCCTTACGGGCTTCAAAGTCCGCGGGGACTCCGTCGAGTATGTTGTCGGCGACCTTGTCTCCCAGGTAACCGCGCAGCGTGGTCGCCTCGACGTCGCGGCACTCGTCCGCCTTGGACCCGAGGATCTGTGCGAACTGTTTAAGGGTGGCAGACGACGACATGTGAGGGTTTTTTGGTTTTTGGTTTTGGGGGTTTTGGTTGCATCTGACGTCGACGGCCTTCGCGGGCCGCCTTCGCGGCGCTTTTTTTTTCCCGCGCATCCCGTACAAGTCTCTCCCGAGCCGACGAGCGCCATGACCGCCGCCGTGCTCTACGTGTTGCCGCTGCTCGCGCGCGCGGGTCTGGGCACCGTACCGGACGCCTGGTGGCGCGTGCCGTTGTCGCTGCTGCCGGTGGGCCTCGCGATGCCCACCCTGCTGCTCCCGCGGTGGGTACGGCACGAGGAGCGCGAGCACGTGTGGCGCCACGCGATGTACGCCTTCGCCTTCACCGTCGCGGCGGGCACCAGCGTGCGGTGGGACGTGATCGTGGACTCGGGCCTCGCCGCGCGCCGCGAGTGGGCCACGGCGCTGCTGCTCTACCTGGCCGTCGGATCGCTCGCGCTCTGGTGGTTCTGCGCGTCGCACGTGATCGAGAACTACGGGTTGATCGTGTCGGGCATGCACACGCACCACGGCGACGTGGCCGTGCTGCCCCTCACGCTCGTGGCCATCGCGACCTTCGCGAGCGACGTGCCCGATGAGGCCTTCCAGTACCTGCGTTCGGTGCCCTTCTTCGTGCCCGTGCTGGTCGCCTGGGCCACGCTGCACTTCGTGGCCTTCAACGACTTCGCCGTCTCAAGGACGACCACGCTGCACCGCCGCGGCTTCGATTTTCTCGCACAGGCGGCGCTCGTGATCGCGAGCGCGCACCTCACGCTCCTCGAGTTGCGCGCGCCGGCCGCGGCCTTCCAGGCCTTCCCCTTCGTGGCGGCCGTGCTGAGCCAGCTCATGCCGCACCCCGACGAGCCGCCACGGGTGCGCCCGGGCCGCGCGTGGGGCGCGGCCGTCGTCGGGGGCGCGGCCGGCGCCGCCGTGGGCGGAGTGTTGCAGGTGCGCTTCGCGCCGGCGCGCGTCGTCGCGCCGGCGGCCGCCGTGCTCGGGGCGGCGCTCTGCGTGGCGATCCCGCGCATCGTCGGCCGCCGCTGGCCGGTGCCCGCGGCGCTCTACGCGGCGCTGCTGCTGGCGACCTTCCTACACGCGCACGACGACGTGGCGACCGCCGTGCGCGTCCAAGACGCTCTGGCGATCGCCGCGGGATTCGGCCTGGCCTTCGCATGCTGCGAACTCCTCGCACCCGCCCTGTCCTCGTCGCCGTCGTCGCCCGCGACGGTGCCGACGGCGACGCCCGGCGCGACGCCGCAGGACGCCGCAAGTTGCTGGGCTCCCTCGAAGCTCATGCGCCCGCTCGCGTGCGTACCCGTCCCCTGCGCGAGCGGCGCGTACGACGCTGACGGCGCCTTCCTGCGACGCTTCTACCGCCGCGAGCCGTCGAAGAACTGTCCCGACGAGTTCGTGGGCGTGTGGTGGATGTGCGGCAACAGCTTCCCCATGCAGCTCACGACCGTGCACCACGCCGACTGGTCGTCGGGCGCCGAGCCCGTGCTGTGGATGCGCGCACACACCACGCGGAGCGCCACGCTCGGTGGGTTGTTGCTCTGGATGGGGCAGTCCCTGTGCTTCTTCCGGGTGGCGTCCGCGCGGCCCTGGATTCGCACCGACGGCTGGGTGTTACCCTACCTGCGCCTGCTGCCGGACACCTACTGGCTCTACCGCGTCTCAGACGACGAGATGTTGCGGCTGGTCTACGACGCACGCGGCAAGGTGGTCTGGCAGTACCGCATGCTGCGCATCGCGCGCGGCACCGAGAGGGAGCGTACGCGCCACTTCAACGCCTTTGTGGCTGCGCATCGGGGTCGCCGGTACTGGTACGGCTAGTGTAGGTCTGATCCACTACGGCCCTGGTACACCTCTTACAATCGGGGCCGGGTTCCTCCGAGTTCTATCGCGCCAAGTAACACACCTGTGTCACTTATCGAGAGCATGTCCTTCATTTTATTGTAAAGTCCTCGGGATCTCTGCCCCATGGCCCGTGCCGCTCCGCCACCGAGACGCGTGGCCTTGACGAGGACCCCGTCGACGTGTCCACCCACGTCCGACGGCATTTGCACCGTCGGATGTTCCCCTGAGAAGATGATGCCCGACTCACCTGCTCGCCCCGCACCGGCGCCGGCGGCGTTGCCACGACACCTTCGCCAGAACGAGCGGCACGCACAGGCAGAGGTAGAGGCCGGCCAGACACTCGGACTTCATGCGCCGCTCGTTCGCCGCGCGCGCTTCGCCGGGGGCGGGGGCGTTCTGACGGGCCGTTCGCTCTCGGGGCGGTGCGCGCGCGCACGGTCCTCCGCGCGGACGCGCGCGTAGGCGGGCGGGCGGATGGCCACCGACGCGATCGCGGCGCGCACCTCGCAGGCCGCGGCCGACGACCGGTTCGACTCCGCGTCGATCGCCTCGAGGAGGGCCCGCGTGGGGTCCGCGGCCGCGGCGGCGTCGTGCAACCCCGCGTCGCGCGCGATGGCGCGCGACGCCGCGTCGTACACGCTCCGCCGCGCGTCGACCACGAGCACGCGCGCGACGGCGCGCGGCACGGGCTCGGACGGGAACCGGTACGTGACCGTCACGCGGCGGCCGGTGAGCCAGTGCGGGCGCGGCGACGACACCATCCGGCTCGTCGCCTGGTGTGGCACCTTCGTACCTACAGGGCGTGGTGTTTTCTCTCTCTCTCTCTGAACGTTCTCTGAACGGCCGATCGAAGACGACGCACGAATTTTTTTGCGCCGCGTGTGCTGCAAAGGACCGTCCGCCATGCCCGTGGACGTGCAGGCGGCCATCGCGGCGCAGACGCGTCCGCGCACGATTCGGGCGTTCAGACGGTTCCTCGCGTACCAGGACGCGCTCGCCGGCGTCGTCGTCAAGTACGTATCCGGCCACGAGCTCGCGCGCCGCGTCGCGGAAGGGGAGTCGGGCGACCCGCTGCGTGCCGTGCTGCGCGACGCCGACGCCACCAGCTTGGAGCGATCGTGCTCGGCGCACGGCATCGACCTGTCGTCGAGCCTCGCGGCCCTTGCCGCGGAGCACGAGGTCGACGGCGCCGCGGGGCGCGCGGGGGTGCTCGTCGCGTGGCACGTCCCTGCCTGCGGAGCGTCGCCCACCGGCGGGCGTCCGCGGTGCGTGGGCGTGGCGACGCTGTACACCTTCAAGCCCGCGCGCAACTTCAATACGCTACCGGAGAGTATGGACACAGACGACTTTGCCACCCTGCGGAGCTACATGGACGGCCACCACCTGTACATCGACCATCTGTGTTCCGTGCGGCCCGCAGTAGGTCGAGTGCTCGCGCTGCACGCCTACGCCCGCGCGATCGCCACGGACGCGCGCGGACTCGTGGCCGTGGCCTACGCCTCGACGCCGCGCGCCACTCCCAGCACGAAGCGGATGTACACCGCGTCGCTCGGATTCACGCCGATCGTCGCCTCCGCGCAGTTCACCGTCGCCGATATGCACGGCGCGTGGATGCTCAGGACGACCGAGTCGGCAGCAATCGCCGACATGGTCGGACGTTCGGTGCACGCGTGCGTGCGCGGCGGAATGTCGATGCACGCGGCCGGTCGGCTCTTGTCGCGCCGCTAGCGCCCGTTCCGCGTCCTAGCGGCTGTACACGCGCACCATCGGAATGGGACGCGAGTTGTCGCGCGTCGCGCGCGGCCGGAAGACGCGCCCGAGCGCCTGCGTCAGCACTCGATCCGGGATGCGGCCGACGGCGACCACGGCGTCGACCACGTCCAGGTTGGCGCCGACGAGGAGCTTGAGGCCAAAGGTGGCCAGGGCCATGGGGGCGGCGTCGTCGACGTCGTCGAAGGCGGCCTTGAGGGCGGCGAAGCGCGTGCCATTGCCCGTGAGCGTGCGGTCGTCGACCTGGTGGATGCGGCACCCGGTCGCCTGCGTGAGCGCGGAGGTCGAGAAGCCCACCATCTGTAGTCCGGGCACGATGTGCATTGGCACCTCGCACACGATGAGCAGGCGCCGGTGGCCGTGGTGCATGAGGCAGTGCACCGCCACGGTCACGTTGTACATCTGCTTCATGTGAGGGCGTACGGCATCTCGAATGGACGCGGCGAGGGTGCCACCGAACACGCGCGCCTCCCGCAGGCGCGTGACGGAGGGATAGTTGGTCTCGCCGGTGCCCCACTCCCCGTCTTGCGCACCGTCGTCGCCCTCCAGCGCGTCGTCGACGACGATGGCCTCCGACGCGCGCGAAACGAAGGCGATCGGCGTGCGGCAGAAGGGGCAGCGCGTGGTGCGGTCGAAGCACTCGGCGCACACGCACATGCCGCAGCAGCCGTACATGCGCACGTTCGATCCGACGGATCCGCTGGCGGCGGGTGCCTCGTCCGCCTCTCTCATGCAGATGGGGCAGCATTCGGCGTCGAATTCGCGCACGCGCGCCACGATGCGGTTGCGACAGGCGTCGACCTGCGTGAGATCGCCGCTGGTCCGCGTCGAGCACATGCCCTGGATGTGGTCGGCGAGCGCCCCGGGCCGCACCGCCTGCGGCGTGAGCAGGAAGGCGTGCAGCGCGTCGCGACTCTCTCTCGTCGGATAGAAAGTGCCAAGGGCCTCCACGAGGGTGCGCAGCAACGACCGGGGGACGAGGTCGTTGTCCGAACGGGTGACGTGCGAGGCCAGGGTCAGCCGGCGCGAGGGGGCGTAGAAGATCTCGATCGCGGGCGGCACGAGGTGCGACAGGTCGTTGCGAATGTGCTCGCGGAAGTGCGACAGCGTCATGCAATCGAACTTGCACAGCTGGCGGCAGGCGAGCTCGGCGTCCTTGTACGCGTGGCGCCCCACGAGTGCGCGAATGGCGCAGGGTGCGAAGAAGTAGCCCTCCATGTACTCCTTGAACCACGAGGTGGACCCGGTCGTCGCGTCCTGTAGCGCGTGTGGAGTGGCGCAGAGGATGAGGTGCTTGGCCACCGACGAGAGTTGGCTCTTCGACCGGTCGCGCGGCGTGTCGACCGTGTACTCGTCGGTGATGCACATGGCCACCGCCACCTCGGGGTCCTTCTTGAGCACCGAGTTGAGCTTCGACACGGGGATGACCCAGAACGTGACCACGTCGTCGCTGCCGCGCGCGGCCTTCATGATGGACAGGTTGGCGCTCACGCCCGTCCACAGCTGGAAGCGCACCCGCGGATACTTGTGCTTCAGGCAGGTGTCGATGAGCGCGCGGATCGTACTCACGAAGTGGTCGAAGACCGTCGCGCCCACGGCCACGATGGCCATGCGCGCGACCTCGACGAAAGGGGACCCGCACACGACGGTGTCGAGGCGGTCGTTCCGGAACGCCTGTACGAGCGCGGTCCAGCGATCGCCGCAGCCGAGCGTCATGCCCGCGAGCGCCGCGGACCACCCCGACTTACCGCCGGCCGTCGGGATGTCCACCACCGTGACCTCGAGGAAGGACCCACGCATGACGCTCATGTGCGCCCGTATGGGTTGCGAACGCCGGTGCGTCACGTCCGTCCTGAGCGACAGGGCACTGATCCCTTGGGCGTCGATGGTCAGCGAGGCGGTCGTGTCGTACGGGGCGCACGCGACCACGTGCATGCTGAGTCGCTGCCAGGGCGTGAAGGTGTAGCCGGCGCTCGCGGGCGTGGCGTCGATGCACGCGGCCAGGTCGTCGACGGGCAACGACGCGATCCAGTCGCGCAGGTGGTCGTGGCCGTCGAAGGAGTACTGGACGAGGTCCCTGTTGCTGGCAGAGCGGCCACCGGCGTGCACGTCGCGCCACGATTCGAGCTCTCTGTCGGCCGCCTGCGCGATGTCGCGGTACGAGACGCAGTGCACGTCCTGCGGGTTTCCGGCCCTGGACCACACGTTCGCGTCGAGGGCGGCCGCCGGCGCGGCCGTCGCCGCCGCCGCGCAGGTGGCCTTCACGTGCCGCGCCTGTGACAGGGCCGTCTGGGACGCCATCCCGGCCTTTTGGTTCGCTCAGACGACAGCTGTGAAACCAAAAGGCGGGTCGCGTGCGCTCGCAGCATCCGGCGAAGCCCCACATGCGTGTGCCGCTGGCTCCCCTGCCGGTCTCCGCCGAGGGCCCGGAGCTACCCTCCATCGACGAGTTGGTGTCCATCACGGACGACGACATATACGACGAAGAGCTCTTCAACCTCGTCTTCGATTACCTCGCGCCCGACGCCGACGTTCCGACGCCCACCCTCGCACTTCCGTCTTACGAAGACGTGCTGCGCATGATGAACGACGGCAGCGGCGGCGGACGCCTCCCCCCGACGCCACCCGCCGCACTGCTGTCGCACGAAGACGTGCTGCGCATGATGGCCGACGGCGCTCGACGCCCACCGACACCGATTCTCGCGATCCGAGTTGCCACGCGGCGGCCGATGCGGGTCCGCGCGACCATCCGGAGGCGGGATGCCCGGGCCTTGGCGGTGCGCTGCGCGCGCGCCGCCGTCGTGCTCCGCCACATGCGCTGAGCGGTCGGGGCGCGTGCAGCGCGGACGTGTCCCTCCGGGAGCCGATGTATGAGAAGGTGTTTTGGTGCGCGAGTGTCCCGCGGCCGACCAAAACAAGGAGGAGACTGGGAAGAAGAGACCGTCCGGACGCATGAACCCCGCGCACGACACGCGCACGCCGCGCCGCACGCGCCGCGTGGCGCTCCGCGGGGTCGCCGGTGCGCGCAACCAGCAGGTGTGGGACGCCGTCGTCCGCGAGTTCGCGGCCATGGGCGCCTCGCGCGCACAGGCGCGGCAGGCTGCCCGGCGCCTCCGGCTTGACCCGGCGTTCCATCACGAGTGGGCCTCGTCGATGCCCGAGTGGTGCCCCGGGCTCGCGCACTACGAGCCCTGCGGCGAGTCAGAGTAGCGCGCGGACGCCGATCTCGCGCGTGGGGCCGGGCGCGTGGCGTGTTGCGGTGGGATCGAGGGAGTGGCGCCGGGGAGGCTGGGTCGAACTAAACCAAAAACGAGAAAGCTTCGCGCGGCATGCTCGACGACCCGCGTGTGCTGGTGCCGCTCTCGCAGTTTCTGTCGACGGCGGAGCTCTTCCGCCTGGGGCTCTTCGTCTTGCGCGAAGAGCCTCCCCCCGAGGTCGTGTCGCTCGTCGCCACGCGCATGGGCCTGCGCCCCGGCCGCCGCCACCCGACCCTACAGTCGCTCGCGCACCACATGCACGCCAATCGCTGCGTCGAGTGCGGCGTGCGCACGCGGCGGCGGCCGCGCGTGTGCGAGGCGTGTGGCGATCCGTCGTCTGGGACGCGCGTGGCCATGGTCACGCGCGTCTACATCCGCGCGCACCGTCCGCAGGGAGCCACCGTGCGCGCGTTCGAGGCCTTCGTGCGCGCGCTGCCCGTCATCAAGCGCACGTCGGGCACGGGCGCCTTCCTGTACTGGAGGCACGTCGTCGACGGCGCCCTCGAAGTCCTCGTCGCGCTGCTGCAGCGCGGCGGCACGCACCCCTGAACGCTCCGCGAAGCGTTCCCGTTCTCGCGGCCACGATGGCGGCGGCGCGCGGCGGCGGCCGCCTCCTGTGTGCGTATCGGCGATCCGTCCGGATCGTGCGCGCTCGCGCGGGCGCGGCGAAAAAATGAACGGCGTGGTCGACAACGCGCGCGCGTGTGCACATGCCTGCCATGGACGACAGCGGCATCGACGCACTGGTGAACAGGCTGAGCGAGATGACGTCGCGCGGATCGCCGGCGCAAGAGGCGGCGGTCCGCCGGGGCATGAGTCGCGCGCGAAGCAGCTTCGTGTTGATCGCAGTGGCGCTAGTGGCCTTTGTGCTGGGCGCGATGTGCGCCGAGATCGTACCGCGCGGCGCGTGGGGTCCGCCGCGCGACCCACTGTTGTACCTCCTCCCCAAGTAGTGCGCGCGTGACAATGATGACAACCGTAGTGAGATTCGCAATCGACATCGGAGTGAACATTCGTTTTCTTCGGCGTTCTTCATGACTGGTGTTGCGACCACGACAAAGTTCAAAAGCCACCGATGACCGGGACGAAAAAAAATGGGATGTGTTCATGGCAAACACGCCCCGCGCGCGCCATGGGATCGTCCACCGACTTACTTTCCGTGTGGGACGACCTGTCCGCGGACCCGCCGCCACCGCGCCCCGTGAACCGAGCGGGTGCGCCACCGCCCTCCGCGTCCGCGCCCGCGTCCGCCGCCGGCGCGGTGTCTGCGCGCGCGGTCCAGTACGCGGCGCCCGAGTCGACCGAGTCGGCCGGGTCGGCCGAGTCGTCCCAGGCGCTCAGGTCGGCCGAACTGCACGCGGTCATGGAGGGCTTCAGGGCCGAGACTGCCCAACGCCACACCATGATCGCCGTCGGTGGCATCCTGGCGACCGTCGCCTTCATACGGTACCTGGATCGCCTTCACTTTCGGATCCGTCATCTGGAGGATACGGTGTGTGCTTCCGTACAGATCGACCGCCACTCGCCGTTCCCGCCAAGGCGTTAGCCGTCGCGCGAATGCACTCGCCCAGGCCCGCGTAGAAGCGCCGTCCGAAGAGCAGGTCGAGCGTGGCGTGGTGTCCGCACTGCGCGAAGTGCTGCAGGGCGTCGGCGGTGAGGTCGAGGTCGAAGCTGTCGTGTGCCGGGGAGATGCGGTCGATGCCGACGTACCACGGCGCGCGCGCGCGCAGATCGCGCAGATCGCAGCGTTGCGCGTACGTGCTGCTCCCGACGAATCGATGCAGGAAGTCGCCCCAGTTGCGGAGCGCGAACACGGTTCCTTCCGCGTGGTCTTCCACGGACACGAAGAGCGTTTGCGCCTCGGGGAAGACCATCGGCAGCTTGCACGTCGAGCAGCCGTCGCAGAGCGCGTGGCCGTTCCACGTGAACGGCGCGAACACGAGCGGCATGCAGCAGGATGCGTACACCGCGTCGCACACGAGCATGTCCGGAAAGGTCTTGGCGCGCAGGCAGACGGGCGCCTGCAGATTGAGGTTGGTCGCGAGAAAGACCACGTCGATGCGCAACAGGCGGTGCAGGTCCGCGAGCGTGGAGTTTGCGCTCAGGCCACCCTGCTGCAGGACGGTCTGTACGAGCCCGCGGAACGCATTGCCATCCTCCATGCCGAACCGCTGCAGGAGCAGCGACACGTCGGGACAGCGCACGATCGCGCGCACGTCGGAGAAGTCGTGGCGCAGCAGGTGGTTGCGCTGGTGGCGACCCAGGCCGAGGGCGATGACGAGGGCGACGATGGCGCCCGCGCTCGTGCCCGCCACGCCGAGGAGCGAGTCGCGCCACTGGTCGTAGGTCATCCCGTGCGTGTGGGGCAGCGCGTCCTCGAGCGCGTCGAGGACGCCGGCAAAGGCAAATCCCGTGGTGCCGGCAGACGAGAAGGACGCGTAGCGCGGGAAGGACCCCGTGGTCGCTTGCGCCGCCGGCGCCTTCGGCTGGTCGCACATGGATCGCGTCGCGAAGGCAGACTCCGTTGCGACCGTCGCTGCAAAATCTTCGTTCGCACTTTTGAACCTTAGAACTCCGGTCGCGTCCCGTCGGTCCGCATGAAAGAACATCGACCAACCCCTCATCAGTGCAAGCACCGACCCATGCCCCCCGCCGTCGCACCCCCGCACCGAGGCGCCACGATGATGCCCCCCCCCGCCGCACCCCCGCACCCAGGCCCCCCGATCGCTGCTCGC
>Ga0181388_1000381_pt1 | contig 15210 bp, 17 predicted proteins | sample 11SPOviralmetaG_FD_130120 | JGI IMG/M metagenome (GOLD analysis project Ga0181388, IMG submission 130120) | Marine viral communities from the oligotrophic San Pedro Time Series (SPOT) site, San Pedro Channel, CA, USA - 11 SPOT_SRF_2010-05-17 | ecosystem: Environmental > Aquatic > Marine > Strait...
AATATCCATTGCATACTCATTTCACTCGTCTTTCTGTACACTGCATGATGTTACTCTTGTTATATTTAGTAACGCTACAGCTAGTTAAAAATAATGTTAATGCTACTATTAATATAGTGTAGTAGTACACTGCTAGAAGTTTTAATACTTGTTTCATAGTTTAATTTTTTTACCAACCACCGAAAGTGATTACTGGATTACTAAATATTAGGTGACCGATTAGATTAGTAAAACCTAGTACGAACGTTACAAGTAGAAACGCTGTTAGTGCTTCGAATGATAGTTCAATTATTGATTTACCTTTTACATAGTTGTACGCTTTATTGTACACAAGTTTGATTTTGCTCATATTATTTAATTTAATTTGTTTTTCTTTTTTGTACTGTTTCCAGTGTTCTATTGCTTCGTACATATTATTATTTATATATATTATCTATACACTATCGTATTTATATTGTATTAGTTGTAGTGTGAGAATCGAACTCACAGAAACCATTACTACATTTACTTGTTCATATTTGATTTACGAGGAAACAAGTGGAACTAACTCGACTACTATAGTTTACTACTCTGCGTAGTTTACTACTTCTCTTGCTACTACTGGCACATTATTGCTAGCAGTGTAAGATTTGTACTTGATAAAACAAGCCATTGCTTCTAGTTTATCTTTCATTACTTCATACACTTCATCGTGATTGTAAGTTACTTGTTTACCATTTTTGAAGTTAACAGTAATGTTTTGATTTTTGCCGATTAAAGATTTTCTTATTACAAATCTTTTTGAAATTAAATTGCTCATAGTTTTTATTTATTAATTATTATTTAGTTACGTTATTATTATCTTTTGACAGTCGTATTTACATTGTAATAAAAGTAGATTGTTTGTTTACTTATTATTTTTGTTGTTAGTATATTCCGCACTGTTTCTCAATTTCTAGTTGTTTATTAGTTTGTTGTTACATTATTATTATCTTTGTCGTCTCGTATTTAGTATGTAAGAATAAATATATGAAAGTTTAGAACAAAATGAATATCAGTAATTAGTATGTGAATGAATAATGACATAGTGTCATGTCAAAACGTCATATGCAAATGTAAATGGTGGGGCGGGGCTGGGTAAATAAATTGCGTTTTCCTACAGAGCAAATACGGGTGGGGGAGGGGGGAAATGCAGTACCTCTAAATATCTAATATTTTTTTTTGTGACACTAGGGTATTAAGAAATATATAGTAACTAGCTAATGTCACACTTTAATTAAATAATATTTTAACTATGTAATAATAGTAGTATGGCGAAGAAACAAGCAGGAAACTCACAAGGATTATCGAGAGAAGCATTAGCTGCAAAGCGTGCTAGAGATTTAGCCGCGGCGAATAGTCCGGTTAGAAAGAAAAAACGTGCAGAAAACCAGCGTATAGGCCAGAGATCTGACAGCGATATACATCATTTAGCTGACGGAACTACAAGAAGAACATCGATAGCTTATAATAGAGCTACGCATACAAGAGGAGAAGTAAACTCATAACCACAGCATAGAGCGTAAATAAGATCCGCTTAAACCAATGTATCTTATATTAAACTAAATACCAAAATAATGACGTATTTTTATTACAAGACTAGCACAATGCCTAGTCAACCACAAATCTCCAAAGAAACCATAAACCTTTGGAAACACCTCTCAGAGAAAAAGAACTGGAGGATTGTACAACTACCTAACGGATTCTTTCAAACAGAACACTTAGGCATCAACACTGAAGATGTCTGGCATGATGTTACAAGAAGAGAAACTATGGACGGTGCAGAAGCTGCTATTGATGGCAGTATCGAACACTACACTAAAAAAGTGGATTTCTTAAAAGGACCTAAAGTAGTTAAGACATTCAAGTAAAATCAATTTAATCTAATCTAATTTAATATAATAAAATGGAATACAATCTACCAAGCCAGATTGTCAAAGATTTAAACTTTGGTGACGAGGCAAAAGATAAGATTACAACAGGGGTCAACAAGTTGGCCTCTGCTGTTAAATCAACACTAGGAGCATCTGGAAAGTGTGTAATATACGAAGATGCTACAGGTAAACCGGTAATCACAAAAGATGGTGTAACAGTCGCAGATTCTGTAGTCTTATACGATCCGGTTGAAAATATCGGTGCTACACTAATTAAAGAAGCATCGAAAAATACAGTGAGAGAAGCAGGTGACGGTACTACTACAGCTATTGTCCTTGCTCAATCACTACTACAAACTGTCTATAAAAACGATGTACATATATCTACTAGAGATATTAAGTCTGGTATAGCCTCAGGTTTAGACAAAGTGAATAATTATTTATCAGAACACGCTATACCTGTTTCTGGTACTATGTTAGAAAACGTATCTGCTATTAGTTGTAACAATGATAAAGAGCTTGGAAGCATAATAGCTGAAGCTTATGAAAAAGTAGGTAAAGACGGTACGGTATTAATGGAGGAAAGCGAAACAGATCAAACTTTTGTTGATATAGTAGACGGTGTTCAACTAAAAAGTAGCTTAACTTCACCACACTGGGTGACAGATAAAGAGAGACAAACAGCGGTATTAGAAAACCCAGTGGTTTTACAAGTATCTTCTGAGATTCCAAATATAAGGAGAATACAGAGTATACTAGAATATGTTATAAAAAACAAGAGATCACTGCTAATTGTCGCAAATGTTGACCAACAAGTAAAATCCGCGCTCTTAATGAACAAGGTTAAGGGTAATATAAAGGTTAACATCATAGATCCACCTGGCTTTGGGCCAACAAAAGGTGATACTATGGAAGATTTAGCAATTTTAACTGGCGCAAAAGTCATAAATGAAGAGTTAGGAGACGATTTAGATCTGATCCAGCCAGATTGTTTGGGTGAAGTGGTGAAATCTGTAACAGATAACAGAACTACAGTCCTTACAACTGGTGTTACTGGTGAAAAATTAGACGAAAGAGTCAAGCAAATTCGCAAAAAGATCAAAAAAGAGAAAAACGACTACATAAAGAGCAAATTAAAAGATAGATTAACTATGTTATCTGGCTCTGTTGGTGTCGTGAAAGTTGGTGCAGCCTCTAAGGTTGAGCTAAAAGAGAAAAAAGATAGAGTAGAAGACGCTATTTACGCTACTAAAGCTGCTTTGCAAGAAGGAATTGTTCCTGGAGGTGGTGTAGCACTGTTTGACGCATCAATGAACATTGAAGCTGCTAATACGGGTGAAAATATACTACTAGAAGCTATATTAGCACCATTTACTACGATACTAGAAAATGCTGGTATTGATGATAGCAAGAAAACAGGCATAACTAAAGGTTACGGCATAGATGTAACTACTGGTAAATACGTTGATATGATAGAAGCTGGTGTTATAGACCCAGTATTAGTAACAAAGACAGCATTAAAGAACGCAGTTAGTGTTGTTTCTACTATAATTTCTGCGGATTGTGTAATCTCTAATACAAGAATAGACAATGCAAGCAGTTAATTATTATATAATCGTAGAAAAAATAAAAGAAAAACCTAAAACAATAGGTGGTTTGGAATTAACCGAACAACTAGATGTTGACAATAGGTATTTAAAGGCCAAAGTAATAAGTGTTGGTAACTTAGTAGAGGGTGTTAAAAATGGCGATACAATACACCATGATTCACATGCTGGAAACGGTATGACCTGGAAAGATAAGTTATATCACGTTATTACAATACGAGATGTAGTTATCGTGGAATGAAGCTAACCGCATCAGATATACGAGACATACAATTACTTAAGTATTACAGGCTTGTTAGAAAATGGGCCTGTAAAACTTATGGTCTAACAGATGCAGATTTAGAACTTTTAATCTATTTAGATTGCAAATCGCGATTTACACGTAATGACTTTATAGACGGCACTTATACATATTCATGGGATAAGAACCGATGGGAACGATTACGCAAGCAAGAATGGATAGAAGTTTGGAGGCATCGTAACCGCACTACAATCAAATACAGCATTTTTAAGACATCATTTAAATGCTCCCAGTTAATAAGTAGGATATATCGCATATTACTAGGCGAAGAAGATCTTCCTACATCCGAACGAAATACATTTTACAATAACCAGTCATACACAGATAAAGTTTATAATAAAGCTATAGATGATATGACAAAAGACAACGAAAGATAATATGGGACCAAAAGGAATAGGACCTCAAAGACTAGGAGCAGGAATGAGTTCACAAAAAAGTGATTGCTGTGGAGTACCTAACTGCGGATGTAGTGGGTCACCCGCTAAACTCGCACCAGTACTTGGTATGATAGCGAAAAAAGTAATAGTTGATAAGGTAGCTGAGAAAGCTGCACCTGGTAAAAGGAAAAACTGCAGCTACTAGTGGGTTTTAAGATGAAAGGTATTGATTTTGGTACTAGTGACCATGATAATGCCCCTATTGTTAAAAAAGACTTAGAAGACGGTGTATTGGCTGAAGCTAACAAAGATGGTAGCATATATGTCGATAGATCTGTTAAACTAAATACTACTCGTGCTACTAAGATAATAGATCATGAGAAAGTACACCTCGACCAAATGGAACGAGGTGATCTTGATTATGATGACGACAACGTATACTGGAAAGGTAAAACATACTCAAGAGCTAATATGAAAGAGGGGGCTAAAAACTTACCTTGGGAAAAAGAAGCTTATAATAAAACAACATAAAAAAAATGGGAAATATTTTTGAAAGAATAAAAAAGAGCTCGGTTCTTAAAGCTAACGCAGCTTTAATAGCTGGTGCCGCTGATGCTGCTCCACAGTTTCAGAGCTATAAAACAGATGAAAACGCTCCATCTCAAACTCCACCTCCACCACCTGTAGACACTAAAGAGGAGAAAAAAGACGACACTAGTGTTGACGAAGTAGTAGGAACTGATGATTCTACTAGTAATGAAACACCAGAAGAGTTAACAGAGGAACAAGAAAAGATTAACAAGGTTAAAGAAAAGGGTGGTATTTTAGGCGCTTTGTTTGGTAGTAAAGGTGGTCCTGGTAAATTTGCATCTCCTGCTAAATCAGCTACAGATGAAATTAAAAAGAACATGGGTAAAGGATTTGTAAATGATGAGTTTGGAGATGTAGTAGAAACTACAAAAACATCAAAAGGAGAAGTTGGTGATTTTGATAAAGAGTGGGATAAAGAAGCCGCTGGAGGTTTAGATTATGCTGATTGGATAAAACTTGAAGGTAATAAAGAAAAAGAAGATAAGTTTATAGACTCTATAACAAAACCTGGCAAAGAAACTAAAACATACGATGTTACACCTAATGTAGAAGAGGTGACAGAAACAACTCCTGGTAGTAAATCTAACTACAACATGTCTTACAAAAAAGCTTTATCAGCTAAAATGTCTGAAGGCGTACAGAAAAGAGACGCTAATCAGGATATGAGACAATTCAATAAATATACTAAAAAATTCAATAAAGGTAAAGCCGATGGGAAAATAAACCCTGCAACAGGTAAGCCTTTTGCTAGTGCAACTGAATATGCTGATTTTAGAATGGGTAACTCTGCTGAAAGAGATGCTGATGGTAACTTTAACTCTAGAGCAGAATACCAACAAGCATTAAACAGTAGATATGGTGTTGATAAAGAAGGTACGTCAAGCACGAAAAGTGAAAAAGAAAAATATGATAAAGAAAAGCATGGTGACAAAGAGTCTATAACTTATTCTGATTCAGAAACTACTCTTCCTGCAAAAACAGAAACTAACACTGCTGAAGTGACAGATAACGAGAAGAAAGATCCTCCTACTAAGTTCACTTTAAGAAAGAAAAGTAAAGCATTAAAGAACTTTAAATATAAAAAATAACCCAACTTAATAATAACAAAAACAATGAAACGATTTAAAAGACCAATTACGGAAGTTGCCAAGGGCATGTTCCACGGTGGATCAGAAGGTCCAGTTATACCTAACCTAGGTGTAAATAGTAAAAAACCTGCACCTACAAAAATGACTTCTCCAGCTAAAGGAATATATCCAGAACCTCCAAAAGAGAAGAAAAAAGAAGAATCATTCGTGCCTTACAAGTCTAAAGACGCTAAAGACACTGCTGAACAACAGAACAAAAACAGACAAACTCGTAAATCAGGTAAAGCTGTATCTTACAAAGATGCTTACGCTGACGCTGACAAAAAGAAGTATAAAACTTATGAAGAGTTTGAAAAAGCTGCTAAATCTTATAATAAGAAAAAGTATAACACAACTAATCCTACTGCTGACGCTAAGAAAGCTGGTAAAACCAAAGCTCAGTTGGCTAAAGATGTAGCTGCTAAAAATAAACCAGCAGAAACTACTAAGCCTGCTGAAACTACTAAGCCTGCTGAAACTACTAAGCCAGTAGATAAGAAAAAAGTTGAAGTAACAAAAGCTAAAGATAATTTAAAGAAAACTAAGAAAGATAACAAGGTTGAAAAAATTAACGCGAAATCTAAAGTAGCAGAAGCTAAAGGTAAAAGTAGAAAAGCCGAAAGACTTGCTGATAGAGCTGAAAGAAAAGCAACTGGTAAAACGAGAAAAGAACAAGGACGTAATATTTTTGGTGGAAAAACTAGAAAGCAAAAGAAAAAAGAAGCAGCTGAAAGACTAGCCGCTAAAACTGACTCCGCTGCTAAGTACGGTAAGAAACACAAATAAAATGTCAAAGAAGAAATTCTCTGAAACAAAAGTTGGGAAATTTTTATCAACAGCTGCCCCTGGAATACTAGGGGTGGCTGGCGATATTTTACCTGATGCTGGTGTATTAGGTATAGTAAAAAACCTAATATCAAAAGACACTACTTTGCCTCCTGAAGATAAAGAGAAAGCTATGAAGCTTCTTGAGCAAGACATGGTTGAGATGCAAGAAGTATCTAAACGTTGGTCTAGCGATATGAAATCAGATTCTTGGCTTAGTAAGAACACAAGACCTTTAACTTTAATATTTTTAACAATATCTTTAGTTATTTTAATAGTGTTAGAAAGTGCTAACATGCAGTTTAGCGTTGATAGTGGTTGGGTTGATTTACTTAAATCGCTTTTAATTACTGTTTATGTAGCTTATTTTGGTTCTCGAGGAGCTGAAAAATTCAAGAAAATATCTAAGTAAATTATGGGGAGAATAAGTAATTATACAAGAGACACTACTCTATCTAATAACGATAAGTTTCTTGGGTCAAATTCTAATGGAGACACTGTTAATTTCGAAGTGTCTGACATAACTAAGTTTTTAAGACAGACTAACGCTGGTGGTTCAGGTAATCAAGCGGTGTACGCTTTTAATACTTTAGAAAAAGCACAAGGTAGGTTTTTAGGAACTTTTTCAAGCGGAGATCAATTTGTTAGATTAACATCTATAAAGGTTAGCAAATACCCTAGTGGTAGCTCAAATGCGGCGGTAGAATTTTTAAACGCCCTTGTTAGTAAGGATATCGTTTTAAGCGATATTGACAACATAAATAATTTCGGTATATACACCGTATCATCAGTAACTCAAGATTCTAATGACAATGATTATTACGATATTGCTTTAACAAGCAAGTCTGGTAATGGTGCAATAGTAAATGAGCAATTTTATTCAATTATATTATATGCAGGTTCAGGGGACAAGTCGTTCACACATACACAATCTAACGCGGCTAGTTCTTGGACAATAAATCACAACCTAGGTAAAAAACCATCCGTATCAGTAACAACAGCAGCTACTGGTGCTCAGGTGATAGGTGAAGTAACATACACGAATAATAACACTCTAGTAATTTCATTTGAAGCTGCCTTTAATGGAATTGCTCATTTAAACTAAAAAAATAAAAAATGGCATTAAAATACTTATCTAATATAGATCTAGGTGGTCTACAGATACAAAACGCAAAACCGTATGTTATCACCAATGCGGATCAAACAAATTTAGGTGATTCAAATCACGCTAGCTACTTAGGTAGTTCAGCCGAAGGCCAAATGTATTACAACAGTCAATCAGACTCTTTCTTAATATGGAAAGGAACTGCATGGCTTGCTTTAGATGGCGCTGGTGATATAACTGGCGTAACTTTAACCGCTGATTCTGGTAACGTAAGTGATGCTAGTGGCGCTGTTAGTTTCACGATATCAGGTGATACTGGTATTTCAACCTCAGCTTCAGGTTCAACTATAGAGATTGATCTTGATGACACGGCTGTTACAGCTGGAACATATGGTTCTAGTACTTCTATACCAAACTTTACAGTAGATCAACAAGGTAGAATAACAGATGCAGGTTCAAATAGTATAACTGTTGGTAATGCTACAATTACAATAGCTGGTGGTGGTGATTTAGAAATAAACACAGGCAGTGGTGCTAATGGAGCATTTACAACAAACCAAAGTTCAAATGAAACTATAACATTAGATCACTCAACTGTAACAAGAACAAACGCAAGTAATGAAACTACGGATGTTGAGTTCGGCGAAACAATTACAGGTTTCACGTCTATAACATCATCAACAACAGGTCACATTACTGGAACTCAAAAAACAGTTTATACATTACCTTCTTTAGGTACTGGTAGTGGTGATGCTTTAGCTGGTAACACGGTTATTGACAATGTTTCAAATAGCAGGTTACTTACAGCGTTAGCAAACTTAGAGTCTTCTGGAGGCACTGCTAATGAAGAAATAGCTATAGGTACTGATGCTGGTGATACAGTTGCTTTTACCGGTGCTATTAAAGTTAACGCAAGTTCTTCGTTTTTATCTTCACAGTTTACATTTGAAGACCCAACATCTGGTAAACCTTTAGTTGTACTTAAAAACACAAATAATGATGCTGCAGGTTCAACTTTAAGATTTACAAAAGAAACAAGCAACTCTGCTGCTGATGACGATGAAATCGGACAAATTGAATTTAAGAGTGATGATAGTGGTAACACACAACACTTATATGCTTCGATTAAAGGTATTGCAAAAGACGTAACAAACAACGATGAGATTGGTAAGGTTAAAATCGGTGTATCTACAGGTCACTCTACAAATAGTTACCAAGACGGTATTGTAATTGAAGGTCATACAATTGACGACAGAGTTGATGTTACTATTGGTAACGGTACAGGTTCTGTTACAACAATAGCTGGTGATCTTACTGTTACTGGTTCAACAACTACTGTTAATTCAACTGATGTATCTATACAAGATGTTAACATAACAGTAGCTAAAGGAGCTACGACAAGTGCAAATGCAAATGGCGCTGGTATTACATTTAGTAACTGGGCTTCTGCACCTGTATTATCTTGGGATCATTCAAACACAAGGTTAAACGTAAACAAAGGCTTTCATGTTGCTGGTAACATAACTACCTCTGGAACTGTTGATGGTATTGATATTGCTACTGATGTTGCAGCTAACACTAACAAAGTATCAAACGTTACTACAGATTTAAGCGCAACTGCTAGCGGTACGTCTTTAAGTGTTAATTCATCTGATGGTGCTAACGCTTCTTTACCAGCTGCTGATACAAATAACTGGGGTGTTATGACAGACGAGATGTTTGATGATCTTGCTGCTGCTCAAAACTCAACTGAAGTAACAACAGCTATCGAGACTTACACTAAAATTCTTACAGTAACTGGTAACGATAGTACAGCATCTTTTGATTTAGTTCACGACTTTGATACTAGATATGTTGCTGTTGAAATATTAGATTTTGGAAATAACGGTTCTGGAGCTACTTACGCTACTGTACATGCAGATGTAACTAGAGAAGCTGACACTTACGTGACTATTGATTTCGCTGTTGCTCCCGCTTCTACTCAAGATTATAAAGTGATGCTACGCAAGATAGTATAACAATAATTAAATAAAATTCTTAATATGGCGCAAAAGTTTTTACATGGGATTGACATCTCAGGAAATCTTACCGTCGACAGTCATAGCGCAGTCGATAGTACTGTTTTTGACATACAAGGTTCTCAAGGCCAACTCTTCTCTATAACAAACGGTCTCAGTGGAGACTTGTTTTCCGTTTCTGACATATCAGGTATACCTATATTAAACATAAATTCTTCTGGAGCTATAACTTTTGATGGTTATGTACCTGATAATAATAAATTAAATTTTGGTAATTCTAATGATCTTCAAATATATCACAACGGCGGAAACGCAGATAGAATTGATAGTTCATCGTCTTATTTAATATTAGAGGCTTCTAACGTTATTCTTAGAAATAATGGTGGTACAGAGGATTACGCTAAATTTATAGGAAATGGTGGCGTAGAATTATATCATAATAATTCTAAAAAGTTTGAAACCACAAGCACTGGTGTTACTGTAACAGGAAACATATCAGCAACTAATTTCTCAGGATCATCTGAAGGCACAAACACTGGTGACCAGACTTTGCCTACTGCTAGTTCACTTGGCGCAGTAACCTTGACCGGTACACAAACAATATCAGGGGCTAAAACTTTTACTGGTGAATCAACTTTTGAGGGTGGTGTTGTTAAGAAAGGTTCAGGTGGTTATTATTTACATAATAGCTCTGGGACTTTTAGAGCTGCTTTTTGGGATAATGGTAGTGAAACAAGACTTTTTGCAGATGGTAATGGTTCAACAGCTACTATAGTAATAAATGATAATGATGCAGCTTTTGCTGGTGATGTAACAGCTGCTGGTGAATTAGAAGGTACTAGTCTAGACATAAACGGTAATGCTGATATATCAGGCACGTTAAATGTTACTGGTAATACTACTTTTTCAAATTGGGTTCATTGGGATTTAAATTCTGGAGAATACTCTGGAGATCCAAGAGCACTTGTTATGGGTTATAGTGGTAGTCAATATGGTGGAATAGGTTATAATATTGCTTTTAACTCAGATGGAACTCATCAAAGAGCGTTTAATGATATTCCTACATGGATTAATTTTCACAATGGTATAGTTCTTTATGCTTCTGCGGCTGGAAGTGCAGGTTCAACTATTAGTTGGACAGAAATTTTAGAAGCACAAACAGACGCTTTTCGATACAAAGGGCAAGATATATACCACTCTGGTAATAACAGTGCGATATTAAATTCAAATGTAACACTAACAAGTTTAGGTGCAGCCGCGTCATCTCACAACCACGACGATAGATATTATACAGAAACTGAAACTGACGCAAGATTTACAAGCACAAATGGTACTGAGAACGACTACACTTTTAAAATAGCTGATGAAGGTAATTTTAGTGGTAATAAATGGTACCACGTCGCAACAACATCTAGTGGTAATGGTGGATTACATATTAGAGGTTTCATGTCTAATCATGTAGAAGCTTTTGCATCACAAAAATTTGATTTAGCAATACAAGTTAGAGAAGGTAATGACGGTGGTCAACTAGAAATAACTGGTAGCCTTGATGTTTTACATAACGGAACATCTGGCACAGATAGATGTGGTATTAGAGTTATAAAAAGCGCTGAGAACGGAACTTACGATGAATTTAAAGTATATATAAGAACTTGTAGATATTCTATGGTTACCCTCAGATTGACAGAAGAGGGTGTTACTTCATTTAATACAAACCATTCCTCACCTTTAACTACAGAACCAGCTCCAGTTTCAGGTGGTCATGTAGAAATAGATACTAGTTCTACAGTAGAAGGCAACTATGTTGTAGATAATAGTACAATTAAAGAAATATTTCACGAAGGACACCTACCTACGTTAACTGAGTTAGGAGCACAAGCTGCTGGAAGTTACCAAGCTGCTGGAAGCTATATAACTGGAACAGGAAGTTTGTCAGCGCAAGATTTAACAGATATAGGTAATTTATCTGGTACAAATACAGGTGATCAAACTTTACCAACGGACTTTGTATCTGCTGCAAACGGTGGAACATTTAGTGGTAACGTACTTGTAAACGCTCAGGTAGGAGTAAACACCACATCTGTTAATTCTGCTAATAAACTAGAAGTTCATGGCCAAGCTAGGGTAAGCGGCACTATGATGATTGGTGATAGTAGTATATCTAACACTACAGCAGGTGGACAATTACATATAAAAAATACTGGCGAAGCTGTTATTAGATTAGAAGACTCAGACAACAGTAATTTAGGTTTTGATATTAAAGTAAATGAAGGTGAAGGGTTTGCTATTACAGAAAGTATAGGTGGTGCAAGTGGCGGAGATAACGATAGACTTACAATAGCAGAATCAACTGGTCTTGTTAATATAGGTGGAGATTTAACTGTTGGTGGTAACCTAACTATAAGCGGTACAACTACTACTTTAAAAACTGCAACAGTAGAAGTTGAAGACAATATACTACAACTTAACACAACTCAAGCTTCACCAGACACTGCAACAGCTGCTACGTCTGGTATATCTATTTATAGAGGTGATGGTGTTACACAAGCAAGTTTAATATTTGACGATGCTGATGATACATGGGATTTAACAAATAATGCAAAAGTTCATGGGAATTTTAGTTCTACTGGGGCTATAACTGCTAGCGGTCATATAAACGCAACTATTTTCTACAATTCTAGCCACATGAATGTTTTAAACAAAGCAGGTAATGGTTGGTTGCAATGGGGAACTAGAAACACCACTGCAACAGAGGTAGTATATGATCTAGCACATATAGGAACATTAACAGCTGCTGGAGAGATTGAAGGTGGATCTTTAGACATTAATGGTAATGGTAATTTATCAGGAACACTTACAATACCCGGTGGTTTTGCCACGACTATATTAGATGGTGATAATGTTGTTGTTAAAAAACCTGACTACTCAAGCGGTGGTTGGGCAAGGTTTTTTGCGGCATTTAAAGAGCATGACGACACGATACTAACAGGAATAGGAGCTTATGGTAGTGACAATACTTTTAGTTATGGATTTATAGGTGCTGCTTATAACAACTTTGCTTTAAAATTTGAATCTAATAAAAATGTTACTTTTGGTGGTAACGTAACTGCTGGTAGTAATTCACTAACAGCTGGTAGTTTGGATATAAATGGTAATGGCGATGTTTCAGGTACTTTAACTATTGGAACAATAAGTGCAACAAATTATGGTTTAGCTTCTGCTGACATACCAAACAATGCCGCAAACACAAGTGGTTCTTCTGGATCGTGTACTGGTAATGCTGCTACAGCAACCACAGCGTCTACGGCTAACGCTGTTGCTTATGATAACGTAACAAACAAGCCTTATATAGAGGTTAACAATGTAACATCAGCTACATCAACAGAAACTGTTATAAGTGTAGCACACGCTACATATACAGCTGCTTTCTTTGATTTTGTTATTAAAAATGGAAGTAATGTTAGAGCAGGTGTTGTATATGCTTGTCATGATGGAACAAACGTGGAATACGCAGAATCATCAACAGTAGATTTAGGTGATACATCAGATGTAACATTAAGCGTAGATATATCAGGAGCTAATATGAGATTAAGAGCAACATCAACATCTAATACTTGGTCTATTAAAACTTTAATAAGAGCAATATAATGGGAATAGTAAGAGGAACAAATATAGTAAGAGATAGTTTAGTGTTTGGATATGACACAGGATATGGTGTTGCAGATAAAACAAGATCTTTGAGGTTTTATAAAGGTGAACCTGCTACAAACGCTCAAGATTCTGATATATCCGCAATGACTCAAACTGGTTTTAATAACTGGGGAGCTTATGACGGAAACAACACACCGCATCACACTTATTCTAGCACCACACAAACAAAAACTTTAGTCAATATACCTGGTCCAGATGGTGAACTTACAAACGCAATGTTGTATCACAATGTTTCTGGAGGTAGTTTTGGGCCTACGAACTGGAGTGGAGTACCACAAGCTAACTTAGCTAATGGAAAAAAAATTACTTTACAAGCTTGGGTTAAAGCAGCGGATTCTTCATTTGTAGGTAAATCAGTTAGACCTCACCTGTATTATAATAAAGTAGGCGGAGGAGCTTATTCAGCTTCTACTAACCACAGTTTAACAATGGAATGGCAGTTAGTAAAACACTGCTACACAGTACCAGAAGGATCAACAGGTAATGGAACGTTTTATCTTTTTACTGGAAGTGGAGAAACTAAAATGTACGTAACACAAACAGCAATAATTGCAGACAAGTTGGATTCAGTAGTGTGGCTAAAAGGTGGTACAACTAGATCAGATACAGCATCTCTAATTGATTTAAAAAGAACAAATAATATAACTTTAGCTAATGTATCTTTTAATTCAACTGGACAGCCTGATTTTGATGGCACTGATGATAGATTAGATAATATAACTGGGGTAGGAATATCAAATTACTCTGCGCCGTTTTCTATGGAATGTGTCTTTAAAGTTCCAACAGATGGGACGTGGGCTAACAGTATGAAAAGTAATGTTTTCTCAATAGCAGGAAGTTACGCAGGCCAGTATGGTATTTATAAAAAAGGAACCGATACTATAGGATTTCAAATTAGAGATTCAAGTACAGGTGGGTATTGTGAAAATACGGGGCATTCAAAAAACGTTTATCATCACGTTGTAGTAACGTTTGGTGGGGGTTCGGGTATGAGTTTATATATTAATGGTGAATTCAAAACTAGTAACTCTACTTCTTTCACAGGAACGCCTGATAACACAAATCTCTATATTGGTGGCCAAAGAGCATTTGGAGGTAATGTTGGTAGTTGGTATGAAGGAGAAATACCAGTAGCTAAATACTACAACAAACAATTAACTGCTGTAGAAATTAAACAAAATTTTGACGCATACAAAAATAGATTTAATATATAAAATTATGAATAGATTTGAAAATAGAAGATGGTTGGTAATACCAATAGAAAAAATAGATGATGTAGACTTTAGTGAGGTTTTAGAATCTAACGCTGAATCTTTAAGAAGCTCAGTTGATGGAACTAAAACATTTATAAAATATACAATTCTTGAACATAAAACAGATCACGTTGAAACGTTTATAAATGCTGAAACAGGTGAAGAAGAAACCAACACTATACCAGCTGGCGTATACGGAAGACCGAGGGTATATAGCGACGAGTATACCGAATATAACCACGCGGATATACTAGCTTTATTAGCAACAGAAGAATGGACTAATCCAATAGGGGAATAACATGGGTATAGTATTAGGAGTAAATACTGTTAATGAAAACTTATTGTTTGGCTTTGATACTAACTATGGTATTGCCGACAACGATACTTCAACTAGATTTTACCC
>Ga0181388_1000384_pt1 | contig 15157 bp, 22 predicted proteins | sample 11SPOviralmetaG_FD_130120 | JGI IMG/M metagenome (GOLD analysis project Ga0181388, IMG submission 130120) | Marine viral communities from the oligotrophic San Pedro Time Series (SPOT) site, San Pedro Channel, CA, USA - 11 SPOT_SRF_2010-05-17 | ecosystem: Environmental > Aquatic > Marine > Strait...
CTAGAGCTTGCGGACATTGGCGTAATGGCTCGTGGCATTCAAGGTGGTAAGGATAACCCCGCCTACAAAAGACTTGAGGTTCAACTGGCTGGACTTGAGGCTGGAAGCGGAGAGGGCATAAGCAGCGAAGAGGCAATGAAGATTGCTCGTGCTGCCGCTGGTGCAGCTCCCCAACAGAAAATATTTAGAGCTAAAAAGCGTGGGTCCCGTAACCCTAGAGCAAAATCTAGATATGTCACAAACAATAAATACGCCGCACAGAAAGAAGCGTATGATGCAGAAGTTAATAAGATTGCGGCTTCCCTGGGAGGAAATCGTGCTTCTCAGATTGCTTCCGTCAAAGCTCAAATGGCGCAGCTTGAAGGACAAGGCGGGACTCCAGGATTGTTTGATTTACTAGAAGAACAGGCAACCCGTGCAGGTGCATTACAGCGTTCGGAATTAGAGTTACAGCGTGAGTCCGACGTATTTGCACTACAAGATTTTGCACCTCAAGTAGTCGAGGCTTACCGTGACGCTGATCCCTACAGTACAGGACTAGCCGAGCAACAGACTGCAATGGCAGAGGATCTTTATCAGCGTTCGCAGGGTCTTAACCCTGAGCAACAACGTTTAGTCGATCAGCAGGCACTAGGTATGGCGCAACGTCAGGGCCGTGTAACGGACCAGAGTTCAGTTGCTGGACAACTGCTAGGTCGTGAAAACTATCTAGCTGGACTTCGTGGTCAAGCGGCGGGTATGGGGCAGCAGGCTTTCGGTATGAACCGTCAGCTAGCAGGTGACGTCGGTATGACTATCCTAGGTCGTCCTTCTTCTTCTATTGCTCTTGGTGGTCAAATGCTAGGACAGGCACAGCAAGGCGCAGCGGGACCTATGGGTCCTCAGTTATTCGATCCTAACGTAGGTATCAATATGGCCTTGCAACAGCGAGGACAGGACGTTACGTTCCAGGGTATGCAGGCTCAGGCTGATGCGGCCAAGAGTGCTGGTATGATGGGTGCAGCTGGCAGTATTGCTGGAGCAGCAATTGGTTTGTGCTGGGTAGCCCGTGAGGTCTACGGCATCGAGAATCCTAAATGGCTAGAGTTCCGTGAATGGATGCTTAACGACGCACCAAGCTGGATCCGTAATCTATACTTAAAGTATGGCGAGCGAACAGCTAAGTTCATTTCAAACAAGCCCCGTGTAAAATCAATCATCCGCAAATGGATGAATACAAAAATCAAATAATATGGCATTTCAATCAGGATCACAAGTTCGTCCGGAACTAAACAACGCAGACTACAGCGGCTTTCAGAATGCCGCTAACATACAAGCGGAGTCTATGGCTAACTTCGGGGCGTCCATAGCTTCGGGCATCAAAGGCTACAAGAAGAAAAAGAAGGACGAGAAAATTGGTCAAGCAAAGATCAATCGAAGTATCGCCTTTGGAGAGTCAATGATCGATATGCTTGGGGAAGACCATCCCTTGTCTGACAGTATAGCTGATGCGCTTGCTATGAACTTCGGGGCGGAGGTTCCATTTGATCAAGCAGTTGCCGCTACGGATAATTTGAGTACCGAGATTACTAATATGTTCCTGATGAATCAGAAGACTCAAGCGCCAACGGTTACGAATCTGCCCGGAGGAGGTCAAGTGGTGAACGTCGGTGGAGAGCAAAAAGTTATAACGCCTTACCAAATGGGAGTTGGGGGAAATCCTTATGCAGCGATGATGGGATTAATAGATAATCCACCAACTAATATACCCGCCCCTCCAACAGCAGACGACTTAGAGGAAGAGGCTCGCTTGATGCGCGAAGCAGGATTAAATCAGTAAAACAATATGGCTCTTTCCCTAGAACAAGCCAGACGACTTGAGGAGCTTCAAGCCAAGAGGCTTGAATACGATAATTACCAACAGCAAAAAGCTGCTGGCGATGTCGCTCTAGCTGTAGCTGAAGAGAACGCAGGTCAAGATACAACTCTTGGCGAAGAAGCGACTGCTATAGCCGCTGAAATTGCTATCTCTGAGGGCGGAAGATTAGCTAGTGCCGCAGCGGGAACTGCTGTTCCCATCGTCGGGACAGCCGCTGGCTGGGTTGTTGGAGGTCTTGCTTCTGGCGCATTAGGTGCTTACACAAGGCAGAAAATGCTTGGTGAAGAACTGGACTACGGAAATATCATTGCCTCCGCTTTCATCAACATTATACCTGTTCCAAAGGGGCTTACTGCAGCTGTTCCATTAGCAAAGAAATTTCCAACTATTAGCACCACCGTTGTCCAAGGTGGGGTAGGTTCTGGAATAACTACAGCTGGAGAAGTTTTGCAAACTAGAATAAACGAAGATAGGCTTCCGACAATGGAAGAGCTTAAGGATCCAGCTATGCAAGGTGCGGCACTTGGTGCTGGACTCGGAGCCGTAGGTTCAAAACTAGAAGAAGCCTATAAGAAGTTTGCAGGAGTAAGTCGTAACGACTTCAACGCTGCGCTCCGTATGGGTGACCCTGACGCAAAGATACTTGTGGACGGTGTAATGAAAAACGCACTACGCCATCAGCAGGATGTAAGAGATAATTACGCTGACCTTCGACTGGGAATAAAGGAAGCCACTATGGACGGAAGGGCTAGGCTTCAAGAGCTACAGCTAACTTCCGCTAATGGACAGGTAAGATCCAAGCGGGGAATCTTTGAAGTGCTGGACGACGACGTGGATTACAACCTGAACTCTAGACTCGCCGAGGCTTCCATTGCCGGAAAGAACGCAGAGCTTCAGAACATCTTTGAGCTAGATGGTCAGTTCATCGTAAGCAAGGCAGACGAACTAGGCCTTGGCGCATCTGATTTGTCACAAAAGATAGATCAGTATCTGTATGCCAAGCACGCAAAACGATTCAACAAGGTTAAGTCCAAGAACTACCAGGGTGAAGGATCCCCTGCGGGGATAAGTGACAAGGAAGCTGACGACATCATCAAGGGCTTTGAGGCTTCTGGATTAAACAAAGAACTCGATCAAGTAGTAAAGAGTCGTTCTGACTTATCCAAGCAGATACTGGACACACTTGAGGACGGAGGAATCGTAAGCTCTAAATACGCTACTAGCCTAAGAAAACAGTTCCCAGATTATGTCCCATTGAATCGTGTGATGGACGAGGACGGAAAGTTCAGTCCTGGATTATTTACTGCTACTGGTTCTGATAGGTCAATCAATGACGTGTCCGCTAATATACTTGGTAACTTGTCATCAGCCATTAGGATGGCTGAGACAAACAAGGCTAACCAGTCCTTCTTGAGGCTTACTCAAAAAGCAAAGAACAAGAAGGCGGCACAAGATGTTGTAACTATTTATAGACCCAAAAAGGTAAAGGAAGGAACAAAGCCTGGCGGTAAGCCAGAGGTTCCTAAGAGCGTAGACCGGGACTCAGTAGTCACAGTGTTCGACGACGGCGTAAGAACTTCAATGGCGTTCAAGGACAAGAGACTTGCCGCCGCTATGAAGGGAACCAACAAAGCTATATTGCCTACGTATATGAAGGCCGCCCTCTGGTATAACAGAACAGTTGGCTCTTTGTATACTCGGTTCAATCCAGAGTTCGTCATTCCCAATTTATTTCGAGACAGGTCAGAGGCTATAGTAAACGCATCGGCGAAGATGGATCTAGGTAATGCTCTTAAGGTTGTTAACCCAGTTAACGATATAAGAACCATTCGCCGTAACATTTTAAATAAAGGTAAGATTTCTAGTGACCCTGAGCTAGCCAAGATGGACGCACTGTATAAGCAGTTCGTTGCGGACGGAGGAAGCACTGGTAACTTAGGCGCATCAACTGTAAAGGATCCAGAGGAAGCAATCAAGGCTCTCCAAAAAACTCTTCACAAGCCAAGCGCCAAAGGCATTGCCAGAAAAGGACTTGATGCCCTTGAGCGAGTGAACTCCTACGTTGAGGACTCAACTAGATTCAATGTCTATCGCCAAGGACTTAACAGTGGTATGACCAGAAAGCAAGCTGCGCTTGCTGCTCGTGACAGTTCCTTTGACCCACTGGTAAAAGGCTCACAAGGTGATTTGATTCGTGCAACATACTTGTTTGCTAACCCCGCAATTCAGGGCGGAAGAAACTTCATTAGATCAATGTCGAACGCGAGGATCGCCGGCGGAGTAATGGGAACAATGATGGCTAGCACTCTAGCCTTGGATCTTTACAATCAAAGCATTGTGCCTGACTGGAAAGAGAAACTCAAGGACTCAAGTGGTAGTAGTTGGAAGACCGACAAGACCCTTACTCTTGTTACTGGTCTAAAAGAAAACGGAGACCTAGCATACATACAGGTTCCGATTGGATATTCTATAGCGCCATTTAAAAAGATGGCTGACTATCTCCAGCAGAGAGTGATTCAGCAAGGTTTAATGGGGATCCAACCAGCGCAGTCAGAGATGGACAAGTCCAAAGTTGACAAGGTTGGAGAGCTTACCAAGGCGTTCATCGACAGTTACAATCCGATGGGTGGCTCAATCGTGCCTACGCCCCTACGGCCCTGGACAGAGCTAACTAAAAACGAGGACGGTCTCGGAAGAGACATCCGTCCCTCTTGGCTTGAGACTAAGAACATAAGTGAAGTAGAAAAAGTTTTCCCTTGGACTATGGACACTCGTGGCGGAGAGATGGCTATCTCTTTTGCAGAGCAACTGGACAATATGGGTATGGAGGTATCTCCAGAAAATCTAGAATACCTTTACCAGACTTGGGTAGGAGGACCAGGTAACACTGTTCGCAGATTGTTCGAGGCTGGTTCTCGTATATATAACGGTGAGCCTCTTCAGCCCAAGCAACTTCCCATTGTGAGAAGGTTCTTCGGCGAAAGCCCAATGAAAACATTTGAGGCTCGCAACTATGACGCTGAGGTTGTAGACAACTTGGATAAGGTATACTCAACGAGACGCCAGAAAGCGTCTCGGATAGCTTCTAGCACATTCAAAAAAATAGAGAGCAAGGAAACTGCAGCGGAGAAACGCTTGGTCTTGAGAAATGCTTTAACAAGTGTAGACGATCCATTGATGGCGGAAGCCATACTGAAGTCAATCAATACTAAAGCTAAGGACTCAATGCTTGGCATCACTTCGGCTGACAAGAGAATAAGATCCCTTCCGTCGATGGCTAAAGCTGAGTTCTTCTTGGACAAGATTGATACAATGAATCCAGAACTCATCAACGAATACTTGATGACTATGCAGCAAAGAAAACTCCTGACGCCGAAGGTAGTCCGGTTAATCGGAGAGATGCAAGCACTACGAAGTCAGTAGTTTAACGCACGTTGCGTCCTTCTCGTATACGTATCCTATATCTTTCTTGACCCACTCTCTCCGACTGAAGTCAGTCGTTCGAGGCAGGTTCTTCTGGCACCACCCGAAGTCATACTCTTTTTCGAGCAACTTCATTATGTTCCAGACGTGAGCTACTCCTTCGTGTTCTGAGACGTATAGTATTTCTCGCCCAGTCTCCGTGGCTAGGTCGTAGTTTGAATCGACCTTGCTTTTCTCTATGATCCAGGGATCATATCTTTTCCGTCGGGACTTAACCTCGATGAGGTATCTTTTGTTGGAAAAATCAAAGGGACTAAACTGATCCACAGCTTTCTCCACCCCAGCCATTGCTTTGGGGAATAGGATTGTCAACCTCTTGATTATCTCTGTGTCTTCCATTTGAAAGGGATGGTGAAGTAGGCGGTTGAAAGGGTATGAACGAAAACCCACGAGCCTCTTAATAGCCCGACTACCTAAATCACACTTAATAAAATCTACCTATGAAGTGACGAAACTTGAATATACCCTTCACGTCTCGTTCGCCTTCTCGGTTCTTGGCAACATTATACATCATCTCAATGTATGATCCATACTTGTCAACCTTTTTTGACTCCTCAATGTCACCTTCCTTTGGCCACATAAGTAGGACTATGTCCGCATCATTCTCTATGTCGCCGGAATCCTTGAGGTCATAGAGCATAAGCCCACCAGGGCGCTTGGCTCCCTCTCTACCTACTTGACAGAGTAAAACTATGGGTAGGTTAAGCTCAAGTGCTAACTGCTTTATCTTGTGGGACACGTCCGCGATTGCATCGTTCTTGGACATCTTGCCCCCAAATGGTATGAGCTGTAGGTAATCAACGATAAGCATCTTGATTCCCTTGTTCCGCACTAGGGTGCGGACTTGCGATGCCATATCCTGCACGCTCTTCACGCTGTGAATAGTGTTTATATTGAGTCCCTGTAGTGTATCCAGTGCGCCGTTAACTGCTACCATATCTGCCTTGGTCGCTACACGGTCTCTAATGCGCTTGATCCACACCTTTGATAGGCAGGATACAAAGCGCTGTGTAATCTGTTTCTGGGGCATCTCAAGGGAAACTATAGCCGATGGGACATCGGACTTCATAGCCGCTCTGAGAGCAAAGTTAAGTGCGAGCTGTGACTTACCGCAGGAGGTTGGTGCCGCAAGCACCATCACTTCGCCTGGAGCTATGCCTCCGTTACCTAGCTTCTCATCAAGGTGATTGATGTGAGTCTTGACGGCCTCGGAAACGTAGTCACCGGACATCATCTTCTCGTAGTCATCGCGGAGTTGGTCAACTGTATTGCCCAAGTCCATAGCACGATCACTACCCTCGGACATCTCAACCATCTTGGACTCCACGCTAGATCGTATAACGTCTGGGTCAACCGTCTCGGACAAGGCGCTCTCGGCTGCGAGCTTACAGGTTCTGGCAAGTTCTCTCAGCTGGGACTTCTCCTTCACCAAGTTTGCAAAGTATTTAATCGAGGTGGGAGTTTCCACCTTGTCCATAACAGAATAGATGGCTGATATTCCGCCGACCTCGTCCACCTTGGACGCCTTCTTGAGTTCCTCTAGGAGTGACACTTCATTAATGTCCTCGCCTCTTCCGGCGATGGACACAATGGAATTAAAAATATATTTGTTTCGCTCTAAATAAAAGTCATCGGGATCTACTATCCCGGATATTGAGTCATAGGACTCAGTCCCCTCGCCCTTAAAACAGCAAGATATGAGACCTTCTTCGGCTTCAACATTGTTCGGATGGATGATTTGATCGTTCATTTATTCGTTCTTTCATTGCTTCGAGGCACTGACCGAGGAACCTTAACTTCTGTCGGTAGATCTCTGGGTTTTTTTCTTTTGTTACTGCATCATAGGATCGTATCGCTACGTCTATGCCGTCGTTTAAATCTTCATAATTGTCTATCATAGTAATAAAATATAGCACGCTTGTCACACAAAAAGGGACGCAGGAAACCCTGCGCCCCTAAACATATAGACAACAACTACTTCGATCTCTCTATCATTCCAAGGGCAATCAGGCTGTAGCCAATCAAGTCCCTGTAGATGTCTCGAATAGTATCTCCGTTACTCTCAACTGACAGGTGACCATCGTTGCAAAAGGACTTCATCCGTTGAAACTTATCCTGCATACGCAGGGAAAGCCCAAGCAATGGATCAATTCCAAATTCCCTAGAACCATCAAAGTTCTCGAAGGGATTATCGCAACTCGTTCCACCAGTGTAGTCAGAGTTTTTCTTTCCAGTGAGGTCGAGTATTCCTTCAACTTCGGCACGGCGGAATTCCTCCCACCAGGACTTGTTGTAGAAAGACTGTTTAACCTCAGGCGAATTCGCTTCCATCATTAGAATGGGAGGTCTTCGCTTGACTGAGCTACAGCTGGGGTAGCCTCGGCCTCACGTGGTTTGTCAAGGGAGATGCTGAGGTATTTCTTGCCAGCCTTGGAGACTTGTGACCAAGCGGAAAGATAAAAATCTTCGCCGTTCACGTTGAGCTTCCCTTTAAGATCAGGATGCTTGTCTGTTTTCTTTTCCGAGGGGAACAATGCTCCCCGATTTGTATCGTCGTATTTTTGTTCTGACATATTATTATTATTATTATGGTGGGTTAGATTAGGTCATCAAGGGCGGGAGCTGCCGCCTTTGAGCGTGATGCACTTGGCTTGGACTTGCCGTGAGTGTTGGTAGCGTCAGCGTCCTTTGTATCGTCGATACAGAAGAGTCCATTGAGCGCATACTTGCGAGCGTAAGACGAGGCACTGCCGGAGATCTGAGCTACGTCCATCCCCTTCTTGTCCTCAGCCTCACGAGCATAAGCGGTGACACTTAGTTGTGCGCCGATTGAGTCAATGACTGCAGCGGATGACTTAACATACACTCGACCGCCGACCTCTACCATTTCATCGGTAATGATCAGCGCTAACTTCTGCTTGTTGAGAAGTGGTTTGAGTGCCTCAAGGATGTCCTCGGCGGAACGGTATCTGTAGTTACCGAACTTATTAGTTTGTCCTTTCGGAGCCTTAAGCTCCGACTGAACAGCTTGTAGTCTTTCGACTAGCGTAGTTGTATCTTCATTCATATTTTGTTTTGGTTAGTTTGCGAAAAAGTTTCGCTCTGTCTTTCTGATTAGAACACAGATCAAGATCTTCCTGGGTCGCTCCTATGCGCTCCAACTCTGCCGACTGTTCAGAGGATGTCAAGTCCCGACTGAACCTTTTAGTTAATTGCGTAAGTCCAACTGGGTGAAGGACTTCCGTGTTGCACTCGTCCAGGTATTTAGCCATAGCCTCAAGCGTGATGGGCAGAAATTCTTTTTCACCCTTGCACATTTTAAAATAAAAGTTCTCTACCTTTCCAAGCAAACTGTTAGCTTGCCGAGACAAAACGCCCCGGACCATACCAGTATCGTGGTCGTGATCAAGAACCCAGTCATCAGTTCTTATGTCCAAGATAGGACACCTCGATGGCTTGTGATTCTCTCTGTATGTTTTTATTTTATCTTGAGATAAGTATGTCATAATTAAAACCCGCGAATTCTATTTAACTCGTCGATGGCACTCTTGAGTTGAGTGTTCTTTGCCATAAGTTCCAAGCCTCTATCTTTGTAATAATCGAGCTGTTGTTCTAGCTTTTCATTGTGCATATCTGCGACTGCCGCCTTTAGCTTGACCCTTTTGTTGCGGGCTTCCAACCTCGTAATCTCTCTCCTTAAAACTTCTAACTCTGATTTTACGGAGGCTAGGTGTGTGACTAATTTCTCGCAGTAGGCTTCTTGATCCCTCATATTATTTTTTCTTTAATAGGCTACGGCGAACGTGTATGGCAGCCGTTGTGCGACCTATCTTTTTAGATAACTCAGAGTCGGGCATCGCCTTACTGCGAACCAGGTTGTCCTCTGATTTTGTCCACGTTCTCCTTAAGCTGGGCGGACGTAGGGGAGTTCCCATAGGGTCGTTGAACAGCTCAGATATTGCGCTGTGAACTCTTGATTGTTGAATTCTCAAGAAGACGTAGTGATATATAATTACTGACGCCACAGAGCAGGCTCCGGCGAACAGGTATGATTTGATGACGTATGTATCCATTGTTTTATTTTTTTTTTAGTTGATGGCCTTAGCCATTTAGATTTCTTTAACGCTTATTATTTTTGCGGTGGATCCTCTCTTTAATCGACAGGTTCCAGTTTTGTCAGGAGCTTTTTTCGTGATAAGTTTAACGGCGTCCTTTTCATTGTGCGCCCACTTGATTGCTTTGCCAGTGTAATCGTCTGGCATATCAAAGTTCTTGTAAGTTATCTCGTATCGTTGCACTAACGCTTGGGCTGTATACACATACGCTCAGTCCAATATAACTTTGCGGCTTGCTTGGCGGCATTGAGATAATGCTTCTTGGCTTTGTCGCTCCACCACAAGTGGTAATGCTCCGCTGTATTAGTGCATATGCTGACGGACAAACAGTCCGGAATGTATTCTAATCTAAGCAGTGATTGTAGCATCCAACTCTCTACAATTAATTGCTTGCAGTCCTTGGGGTAAAATACCCCAGAACCTTTGCAGTTCCTGGTCTTGTAGTCAGCTAAGAATATGGTGCCGTCCTTGCGCTTACCAACGAAGTCGATGCTACCCGCTATCTTAAGGCGAGGGTGACCGACTACATACTCAGTAGCCATAAGTTCAATCTCTTGTTCGTTGACCCACTTGACAAATGGTATAGCCCAGTCGTCCCAAGGTGTAGCTTCATCCTTGCCATTGCCTTGCAAGATGTCCTCGATCCGCTTGTGTATTGCCGTGCCGAACTCGGAACTAGGGATGTCTTCTCCAGTCCACGGGTGCTTACGGAAACCATAAGTCATATCTTTAATCTCCTGCCAAGGTCTGTCCTGTAGGTTCTCATCCCTTGCTAGCTCTACAATCTTAGATGGAATATATATGGAGTCCAAGAATGAATCCTTAACTAACCCTAGAACTGTAGTGACGGAAGGCCAAGCGCTCTTATGTTTACGTGCTTGGGATGGAGTTTCAACTTCCTCAATGAACTTGGGAAGTTTTTCAGCTGTATAGAAGTGTGCCATAATTATTTCTCTTTGGGTTTACGTCCAGGTTTTACTGGCTCAGGTCTAACGATCCATCCCATAGTCTGGAAGAGCAGGGCTGCGTCCCTGCCCTCCATCATTGTCTTCTCGTTCTCTTTAACTTTCTCGAATAGATCCGAGAACCTGTCAACTGCATTCGATGCTATTGATTCCATTACAGTTGATCCTCCTGTATAAGTTCGGAGATCGCTTCACGGAAGACTCCTTTGCTTAGAGCTTTATCGCTTCCGTCGAAGTCAACGGATCCGATCAACTTTGAATCAGCGAAGAAGTAGTAAGAGCGAAAGTCTCCGCCCTTCCAAGAAGGAGAGTTCTGCCAACTGATACTGTGTTCGATGAGATAGTCGAGGATCTCAGTATCGGACTCGTTCTCTAGTTCTGCTTGCTCAGGGATGATGTAAACATCTCCCTCGCACAGATCGTGGAAGTAAGCGTCCTTGAACACAAGCCTTGATGCAACCTTCACCTGGACTTGAACCATCTCTAAGTCAGCTAACTGCTGACCTTGTGGGAATGTATATGTTTTTATTTCTTTCATATTTTGTATTTGGTTTTTTTACTTGACACCGGAATTGGTGATAATTAAAATTAATTCTTAATCGCTTAAGAAGCAAGAACAAAGTAAGCGCCCAACAGCCTAAGCTGTGGGGCTTAGTTAGCCCCCGCATAAGTTAACGATGCGTCCTATAACGTAAAGGATAGAGAACAGACCTAAGCCTACCACTGTCCCGCCAACGAAACCGACAAGGAACTTAAGCATTGTTCAACCTTTGTATGAGTGTAACAAAAGCCTTGGTAGCGGTAGCAGGAACTACTCCGTTGCCCAAGAGCCTAAGTCTGTCCACCCTGCTGGAAGACCCATTAGGTGTTCGACCCAGTCTGGATTGAGCTTGCCCTGCGCTGTTCCGCAATGACCCGCTATGTCCTCCTCCAGATTGGACTTCCCTCGATTGGCTAGATGGTCTCGGTTCTTCTCCGTGATCACTGGATGAACCTTGTTGGCTCGTGGTGTCGCCCACTGCTGTGACTCTTGGCGCTTCCCAGTCGTGCTGTCGCTCGCCTGGTCGAGAAGGCCACCCTCGGTGTGAGCTTGAACAGCTACGTCCAACGTGTCCATTGACACCTTGCCGTTGCGTATCCTGCCCCCCGTGTATCCGCCCTTGTGATCCCTCGTCGATGCGGTCGGCCAGTTCTTGGCTGCCTTGCGACTGTGATCCATATCTGGATAGTGAACTTGCTCCCTGAGGTTCATACACCCCGCGTTCTTCTCCGCTCTGGTCTGTGCCAGTTTCTCTGGAGTCCGCACTAGATTGTTGGAGTCGAAGGTCTGAGGTGTTGCCCAGTTCTTCACTTGACCGCCCAGATAGTTGACCTTCTTCCCACTGCTGTATCCGTAGTCGCTCCCCTTCGCATCGTTGGCTATCGGAGTTGCCCAGTTCTCCTCGTGAGTCTCCACTGCATCCCGCAGTTTCGCTCCGAAGGTTTGATTGCTCTTGTGCCTCTTGCTCTTGAAGCCCCCGCTTGTCATCTCCGTCTCGATGCGTCCGCCCTCGGCGTCCGAAGTCCTCGCCGTTGGCCAACCCAAGGATGAAGACTCGCTTTCTCTGGTGAGGTGCGCCGACTTCACTCGCTGAGAATATTCCTGCCGTTGCTCGGTAACCCAAGTCTTCCAGCTCTCGGAGGACATACTTGAGAACTGATTCTCCGTCGCCGGTCTTGGCTGAGATGATTCCTGCAACATTTTCGAGGAAAACAATTCGAGGTTTGCAGTCTCGGATGCCGTCTCGGATGTATGGGAACAGGTGTCTTGGGTCATCAGTTGCTTTACGTTGTCCCGCACAACTGAATGGCTGGCACGGGAAGCCTCCAGATAAGATGTCCACTTGTCCACGAAACTTTCCGTATGGGAATTGTTTAACGTCCGTGAAGACAGGTGCCGCATCCAACTCTCCCGCTTCAATCTTTGAGACCAGGTTCGCGATAGGGAATCCTTCCCTCTCCACGTAAGCGATCTCTCGCAGATTTGGGAGAACTCTTCTGAGTCCAAGCCCAATTCCTTCGTATCCAGAACATAGGCTGATGTGTGTAATTGCTTTGGTAGTATCCACATTTTATCTTTCTATTTTTAGTATTTATTAGTCTAGCACTCCGCCGTGAAGTAGCAGGCTCCGTCTTCCTCAATGCACTTGAGAATCTTTTCACCAAGGGCCAAGTCAGCGTAGTCACTAACCTCTTCGCGAGTGATGTTGTTCTTATCCAATTCATCTTGGTTATACCAACCCTTGTCCTCAAAGAATTCGTGAACCTTCTTGTAGTTCAGTCGATCTTTAATCTTCTTGATACCTTCCTTGACGAAAGGGATATGCTCGGACTCAAACCCGTATTCTAATTGACTTGGCTCAACCCCCTCGAAGCCGAACTGGTCGGCGGCATTGGATGCTTGCACAGCAACCCAGAACTTTCCTTCTATATCTCCATTGTAGTATCGTCCCATTTTATTTTCCTTTCTATTTAGTTTGCTAGTGTGAACCTGAGAACAGTTGACTTGGGAGCCACGTATTCCTGGTTCGTTATTGCGTCCACGATAATGAACGGGCGCTTGTATGAGCGCTGTTTGTATCCTCGTAGATAGAAGAACTTACCCTTCGGATCCTTGAGCATTGCGCCGAGCCATTCCTTCGGTATTTCGAGGGACTGGTGATGGTCGTTGAGGAAGGTCTCTTCCTTTGAGATCGGTCGCCCTTCATCTGAGAGTAGTTCTACCTCCAGCTTGATTGACGCACTCGTTGATCCGTATCGGCACCCGTTAGTCCGGATTGATACGCCCAGCTTCTCCCCAAGAGAAGCTAGTGCAGTGTTGAGTTCGTTAGTGATGTCCTTGCAGACAGCACGATCTAGTTTCTTTATTTGTTTTGTATTCATTTTATTATCTATGGTTTATGGTTATTCGTAAAGGTCTTCAATCTTTTTCTGATTTTTTCTTATGTGATACTGAGCTTCGCTGACCTTGTCCATCCAGTATCGAATGGTTCTGAGGTAGCTTTGCTCGGCGTCTTCCTTTTGTGATAGCGTTTTACTGCTAGTGATCGGTGGGTTTTCGCCGAATATTTTTTTCAGCTCGGCTTGCTGATTGCCGATGTTGTCAATGATCTCTGATATATGTTTTGTATCGCTCATATTTTTACTGTTCTGATTCCAGGAATTCCTGTTTCGCTGTTTCGATTACTTCTTCCCTCTCTTGGGCGCTCAGGAAGACGTCGCACTCTTCGTGCGTGTCTTCGTCGTAAATTTCGTATCTTATAATGTCCGAGTCCGTAACGATTGTCCGTTGCCATTTCTCGGTGACCCACTGATCCCCGCATTCTGAACTGCACTCGCAGTCCTCGATCTCAAAGTCAATCTTGACTGTTGCTATGCATAGGTTGCCATTGAGTAGTTCGCATTCTGTTTCTGTATATACGCTTCCGTCCATTATCTGTTCCATCCTTCCTTGATTGTTACCCATATGATAGCTTGCGCCTCATAGGCTTTTAGTTTGTGATCCTCGGCAATCCTGGCGGTGATCGCCTCGATGCGTCTGTATTGAGTTGCGGTGATTGACTCTACAGTATCCACGATGCCCTCTCTAGGCTTGCATAAGCAAGCCCTGATGTGCCACTTGTCGATGGTCACGTGCTTGTCGCTGAGTCTTCCGATATTCATTGCGAACGAGTGAGTCTTTGGACTCTTTGCTACCAGTGTGACATCCTCGTGCAATATTGCCCACGCCTTGCGCTTGTTCGCATTGTATGTGCAACACTTGAAGCTGTCGATGCTACGGCCTGATTTGAAGGCGTCGATCATTGACTCGGCGTCTTGCTTGTTGCGTTCCCACTTATTGTTAGGCGATAGCGCACTTACTACGGCAGCCACGATGTATTTGTCCACTTTGTATTTCTTACTTACCTTTTTGGTAAAGGATTGAGCTTCTTTATACCATCGCTTGCCTAGGCATATGTTGCGCCAGGTCGCTTGTGATAGCCAAGCATTGAGGTTGTTGGCTATGATTCGATCAGTTGTTTTCGTTAGTGTTCTCTTCATTTTCGATTAGGTGTGGTTTGTCTTTATACCAGGCTCGCAGTATTGCGGAAGTCCAGTTTTGGGGCGGGCTTTCAAGCCAAGCCCTAGTTTTCTTTTCGTAGTGAAGGATCTCGTGAGCGATCCGTTTATTTTTTTCGTAGGGTGTTTCCATTTTTAAAAGAATTCTATAATGTAATCAGGTTCTAGTCCGAAGTATTCCAAGCATATGTCTTCGGCACTTGTTATGTCTCCAACATTTAAGTATGAGTTGAATTGTTGCCTTGCCTCTTGGATCAGGTCGTCTGCCTCATCCGAAGTCATTTTATCCCGTCTAATTAGGATTGATTTTATTGATTCTTTTTCTTTCATAGTTTACTTTCTTTTAGGGTTAAAGTTATATCATCAGTTGCTCCAGCATACCTGATCGTCTAGTGATTGAACACGTCCACGGGTTATAGGAGACGCCGTTTGTGTATCCTTCTTCCCATTGATCGAGTAGTATTTCCATAGTTTCAGCTGGAAGACTAGTGAAACATCCGCTTTCAAATTCGACTCGGATGTTTTCCTTTACGATATTCACGTCGATTGCCGTGATTAGTTCCTCGGTAGCCATTCCTGGCGACCCGTGCCAGCATTTACGGCCGACAAGTTTGTTCATTTTTTCTAGTAGGTTCATA
>Ga0181388_1000386_pt1 | contig 15116 bp, 16 predicted proteins | sample 11SPOviralmetaG_FD_130120 | JGI IMG/M metagenome (GOLD analysis project Ga0181388, IMG submission 130120) | Marine viral communities from the oligotrophic San Pedro Time Series (SPOT) site, San Pedro Channel, CA, USA - 11 SPOT_SRF_2010-05-17 | ecosystem: Environmental > Aquatic > Marine > Strait...
AGAGGCGAATGGGATATATTTGTAAAAGGTATAAGTGCATTTACAGGCGACAAATGGGAATGGGTAGACACTGTAAGTCAAAGATGGAATGCTATCGCACGTGTCAAAGGACTATCAGAAAGCACTGAAAAAGAAAAAATTGCTTTTGACTGGTTAAGTGAAAGTCGTGCATACAGAACACCAAGACAACTTAACGGACTTACGCAAAAAAAGATAGGTGAACAACTTTTTGAACAACTGTTAGCATTGCAAATATTAGCAAACAGTGATCCGGCATATGCGGCTAGAATCAGTGAAAACATTATGAAGTTGCAAAATTGGCCAGGCTTTCGAACCAGTCAACCAGACCTATACAACATAATAGCAATTGCAATGAAACCAAACAAATTCAAAGATCGTATTGCACAAGACGTTGTTATTACTGTTCCTGAATTGCGTTTGAAACGGAACTTACGTGCTATTGCAAAACGTGACTTTCAAAACAGTGATTACAGTTACATGATGCTTATGTTACAACGCAATATGAATGATTACTTGCCTGCACCACTAATACAAATGCGTCGACAAATTGCAAACTGGCAACGTATTGTGCCAAGAGACAAAAATGTTATCCGTGATAGACTTATGTTACAGATGCGTAAATCAGGACTACAAAATGAATTTTACGAATATTTACGTCGTACAAAAACGGTCAAACAACGATAACAACCGGTAAAAAATCCTCAATCTCTGCTAAATAAAAGTAGGAACCGAACAATCGGAACCACCATTAGATATAGGAGATTAAAATGGCAGAATTTACAAGAACTCACGGTAATGCTCAACAGGTATTCCACATTGATACAGCTAACGGATCACTTTCAGGTGCATTAGCAGCATCAGCACCAGTTAACTTTACTGGACCAAAATTAGACTTCTTCAAAGTAATCGTAGAAAACGGTTCAAACTCAGCAAGAGACTTACAAAGCGAAGTTGGTACAAACGGTGCAGTAGAAGCAATCATACAGAAAATCAACAACGGTGGCGCAGGTGTTTACATCTACCAAGTTGAAGATTCAGCTGCAGGTCAAATTTCATTAGGAATTTATCCAACAGGTGCATACACAACATCAACATTACAAACTGCAATCAGAACATTAACTGCTGCAGGTTCAAGCAGTGTTGACTGTTCAGGTTCAGACGTTACTTCAGGTAACTTCAAGTTAGCATAATTTTAGTTAACTATTAAAAATAATAACCCTAGTTTTTATTAACTAGGGTTTTTTTACGACTAAATATTGGCATGAAAAATTATTTAGACGATGCTAGTCATAAAGTCGCATGGATATATGAAAGTCCTGATAAAGGTGATACAGTTTATAGACGGCGTCAAAATAGCACTGAACGTGAACTTGTAATTAAAAAGCCAGACGTTCATTCAATTTCAAAAGATTTCACTGAGATAGTAGCAGAAAGTGCTAACGATCCTGCACTTAAAGAAATGCTAGACAAACTACAAGTTTATTGGAGTTTACGCAATGCAAATAATTGATGTTGTAACCTACTTTGACTGTACTCCAACTGGCACAAAAAGTTACAGAAAGTTACAACCAGATAGTGTAAATGCAGTAGGCCATAAAATATCTACTCTTGACGATTGGAACTATAGTCGCAATCAGCAACGCAATTGGGAAACTATACTTCAAGTTGTTAGTTTAAAAACACAAACAATCGATATATCAAATCCTGTGATAATGACACGTGAAGATAAAAAGGTATGGCAATTTCATTTTAAAATTGAACACGAAGGTATCTACAATGACGGTAACGACAAACTTGGCCTGTTAAAGGCAGACGTACACGGCGTGCCGATGATTGTTGGACTAGGAGAAACACACAAAGAAGGATTTCTCATGCCTTACTTACTCGCTACCGGCGAAAATCAAAATATAATGTTCACTTTATTAGATGATTTACCAGCCCCTGATATTGCTTAATTAAAATAAATACTTTCAATAAAGGAATTAGAAAGACTACGATGGTAGACACAGCACCAATCGAAAAAAAGAGTTTAGAAGCACATGTTGATTTATGTGCCGAGCGGTATAAATCTATGGCACAAAACATAGAAAACCTTGATAAAAAGGTAGATCGCTTGGAAATGATGATTAATGAAGTTCACGGTATGGTTGAGAAAATGGCTCAACGAAGGACTGACCAGCTACTTGGCTGGGGAACAGGTATAATTGCAGCTCTTGTAGGAACGGTTGGATGGCTAGTGATAACTTACGTAGTCGGGTAACAGAAAAAGCCTCCCGATTATTAAACAAAATTGCAGATGAACTTCTGAACTCAAACCCCAATGCTATTTTTAGAAACGGTGATAGCATAATGGCGTTTGCTGATTATGAAATTGTAAAAGAATCGCAGGATGAATATTCTATTTACAAAGATGATATTTTTATAACGTCTTGTGGTACATGTAGAATTGCACTTAGTTATTGTATACTTGACAAAAATAACATGCCGACTGATGCTAAAAACCTGGTTATACTTGAAGATAAAATATTAGGTCGACAAAATGAAATGATGCATTATAGACATGTTGCTTCTAGTTCAAAAGTAGATGAATTCAGACGTGAAGTAGTTCTACATCGGCTTACAAGTGCAAAAGCAGAGTATCAAAACTTACAAAAACAATTGACTAAAAGTATAAATGTTGCTAAATACTGTCAACAAAAAGGATTCGACAATGAAATTATTTGACTTAGATTCTCCACAAACTAAGCAGTCCAAAAAAGTTCTTGAAAGCTATTTTGGTAACAGTATTGACTTTGCCGCTATGAAGCCTCAGGCTGCAAGTGACATGCTTACAAAAGTTCGTGGGTTGATATATGAACACCGTACAACTAAACCAGTAGTGCAAAGCGAAAACGATACCACTTACATGAAACTAATTGTAATGGAAAGAGGATTGAATGCAAGATTGCGTGAAGCAAACATTACACTTGAACCACAAACTGGTGCAACACAAATCAAGAATGATGGTGATGTAATTGGTTCAACAGACGATCAAGCAACTGCTATGCAGTTCAAAAAAGATGTTGATGATGGCAAAATTAAAATTGGCGAAAAAGCAAACTACAGTGCAAAGAAAGCACGTGCTGGCAAAGACATTGGCAAGCCAGGCAAGAATTTTAAAAAGATAAGCAAAGATGCTGCTAAGAGATATGGAAGCAAAGAAGCTGGCGACAAAGTAGCTGGTGCTATACTTGCAAAAATGCGTGAAGGTTACACACTAAGAACTAAGTCTGGACGTTTCCTAAATGAAAGCGAAGTACAACAAGCACAAGTTGTTTTGGCTGCACAGGACATGGTAGACAGAATGCAAAAAATGTTAGAAGACGTGACATCAATGCAGTTTAAAGATTTACCTGCACTAGCCGGAAGTATACAAACAACAATAGGCACTAATGAAGCACAAGCATTTAATGATGCAGCCGGACAAAGTTTAGCAGTGTTAGTTGATGCAATACAGGCTTCAAAAGTTGAAATGGAAACTGCACAAGGAACACTAACAGGTGTTGCTCCTGTGGTACCAGGACAAGAAGAAGTTGCAGGCACTCCAGCAATAGATGAGCCAGTAGCCGATCCACTAGCCGCAGATCCGATTGACGCAACAGCAGACGTAAATGTTGATGCAGAAGCAGGCGGTGAAGCAGTTGATGTAAATGTTGATGTACAAGATGGAGCTCTTGGTAGAGCAAGAAGATAAATGCGTATACTTGAGTTCACAAGTAGATCTGACAAACCATCTGCACAACAACTAACCGCACTTGCTGAATATCTGCTAGGCAGAGCTGATGACGAAGATACTCAACATACAGTACCAATTGACGTTTTTCTTAGCATGGCACACAACATGGGCGTGAATATAGGTGATCAACAACTACGTACCCTTGCAACACAAGATCCTCTTAAAAATATTATACAAAACGTAGATGCAGACAATATTGTACTTGTCGGTGCAGGAGTTACAGGTGAAGAAGGTGCAGACACTATGACAGTGGATCAAGCACAAGATACAGTTGCTGGTATGGCAGATGCGGCAAATCCTTTAACCTAAAAGCATTGACTTTTAAGTTTTATCTTGTATAATAGATAGATGCTTATAGAAAAATATCAATACAAAAATTTCTCCAGAAAACAAGTTGACGGCAAACGACTGTATTCTACTCCTGATGGCAATGCCGTGCCTAGTGTAACTACCATACTTGGTGCCACTCAATCAAAAGAAAAACAAGAAGGACTTGCACGTTGGAGAAAACGTGTTGGCTCTGATCAGGCTCAAGCAATAGTTACAGAAGCAGCCAATAGAGGTACACGTATGCATACCTATTTGGAAAACTATTGTATTGATGGTACAATAAAAGAGCGTGGAAAGAATCCTTTTAGTTGGCAAGCACATGCAATGGCACAAACTGTAATAGAACAAGGCTTATGCAATGTAAACGAAGTATGGGGAGTAGAAGTACCTATGTACTTTCCAGGTATATATGCAGGTACTACAGACTGCGTAGGTGTACACAGTGGCGATGATGCAATTATGGACTTTAAACAATCAAACAAGCCCAAGAAAGTTGAGTGGATCGAAGATTACAAACTACAACTTTGTGCTTACGCAGAAGCACACAATGAAGTGTATGGAACAAAAATACGTAAAGGTGTAGTGCTTATGGCAGTGAAGCCAGCAGTTGACGAAATGGGCCATTTAAAAGAAGAACCACTGTATCAAGAGTTTATTGTTGAAGGCGATGACTTTGAGCACTGGCGTCAGCAGTGGTGGAAGAGAGTTGAACAATACTATATCTCAGGCTAAATACAGCTAGATTACGGAGTTTCAATAGATGGCAATAGTACAAGTATCACGGATTACAAACCGTAAGGGTTTGAGTGAAAATTTACCTCAACTAGCAGGTGCGGAATTTGGTTGGGTAATTGATCAACGTAAATTGTACATTGGTAACGGTACAATAGCTGAAGGTGCGCCGGCTATTGGTAACACAGAAATACTCACACAGTACAGTGATATTCTTGCTATATCAGCGGCCTATACTTATAAAGGCGAACATGCTGGATATACTGTACAAACTGGGCCAACAAGTAGTGATCCTGTTGCACAAACAGTACAAGCAAAACTAGATAATTTTGCAAGTGTACTAGACTTTGGTGCAACTGGAGATGGAGTTACAGATGATACAGATGCAATAAACAGAGCACTCTTTCAATTGTTCTGTAGACAAACAAACACAACTATCAGACGTAGTTTATTTTTTCCAGGTGGCACATATAGAATTACTGGTTCAATAAAAGTACCTCCTTATGCAAAACTTTTTGGAGACGGTCCTGACAGTGCTATACTTGAAATGGATGTAGGATCAGATAGTTCTTTTGGTGCATATGTAATTCAAACTGCAGACAGTTTACAACAAACAGGTGTAAACATAGGTAGTAATAGTGCAGTCGCTCCAAGAGATATAGTTATCAGTGGCATGAGCTTTACAAGTTTAGAAGCGGGTGTTGACATGATGCTTATTGATAGAGCAGATGGCGTAAGTGTTACTAACTGTAACTTCAAAGGTAGCCTAACCACTAATCCATCAAGTGCAGGCGCAGACATTGCAGGTGTACGTTTTGATAGCACTGCATCAAATACCTGTAAACAAATAGAATTTAACAACTGTAAGTTTAGTTTTTTATCATATGGACTCATCACTGACGAAAACATACAAGGAGTTACTGTACAAAATTCACAGTTCACTAATTTGTATCAAGGTGTAATGCTAGGCACAGGCACACCAGATAATGGCGGTCCTGAAGGTGTAAGAATTGTACAGAACTTGTTTGATAAAATTGCTAAACAAGGCATAAGCATTGGTGCAGTTGCATACAACATCAGTGCGTATAACATTTTCTTAGACGTTGCAAACGACTACTTAGGAGCAGGCAATCAAGCCGCTGCAGTGATCGAATTCAACGGTGATAACAATGTATCTGTTGGTGATATGTTTGAACGCAGTGATGCTGATGACAGATTACAACCTCGTGTAAAGAATAACGACAAAGCCTGCTATGCATTAACAAACGGCGATGAAATTGAAATTGGAACATATCATAGACTTGCAGGTGTCAGTTCAGCACTGACAGTACAAGGCAGTGCAACAACAATTTTTACCGTAAACACTCTTAATGCAACTGCTTTTAATGTAATATATCAGTACAAAGAACCAAGTACTAATGTGATCCGTTTTGGAACATTAAGAGTTGTAGGACAGGATACTGATGATAGTGCTGGTACACTAGCATATGTCGATGACTTTTCAGAAGATAACCCAAATGCTTTTGTACTAAGTGCAGTACAAAGCGGATCAAGTATAAGCATCCAATATACAAGCACCATAGCGGCAACCTTTAAATATTCAATCGAACATCTTTCTGTATAATTAGTGTATAAGATTTTATTTCCAAAACCACCTATTGTGGTCTTGCAAAAGTCTGCCGCATATGTTATACTTTATAATAAAGTTACTATATAGTCCAAGTAAGCACTATATTATACACACTTAATTGGAATGTAGATAAATTAGTAAATATGAAAACATTAGACAACACAGAAATTACACGCAACATAGACTCTGCTATGTTTGCACACAAGATTCGATAGAAAGGCCCCCTCAAAATGATATTACAAGTTACTAAACGTGACGGCAAAAGAGAACCATTAGATATAGAAAAATTACATAAAGTTGTTTGGTGGGCATGTGAAAATATATCGGGAGTAAGTGCAAGTCAAGTAGAGATTAGTAGCAATGTACAATTCTATGAGGGCATATCAACTACAGATATCCAAGAAACACTAATAAAAAGTGCCGCCGATCTAATATCAGAAGAAACACCAAACTATCAAACAGTTGCTGGTAGACTTATTGTATACCACATAAACAAAATGGTGTATGGCGGAGCAACACCGTGGCATGTTTATAAACTTGTTAAGCACAATGTTGAAGCGGGTTTCTATGATGCAGAACTGTTGAGTGAATACACAGAAGAAGAATGGAACACTATCAACGGTTGGATCAAACATGAGCGTGATGAACAACTTACCTATGCGGCAATGGAACAGTTTAGAGGCAAGTATCTAGTCCAAAATAGAGTAACTAAAACACTGTACGAAACGCCACAGATGTGTTACATGCTGATTGCGGCTACACTGTTTCAAGACTATGATCGTAAAACAAGACTGCGTTGGGTAAAAGATTATTATGATGCAATCAGCACACACCAAATAAGTTTACCTACTCCTGTTATGGCTGGAGTGCGTACACCACAAAGACAGTTTTCAAGTTGTGTTCTCATTGAAGCAGATGATAGTTTAGATAGCATTAATGCAACTTCTAGTTCAATAGTGAAGTATGTTTCGCAAAAAGCAGGCATTGGTATTAACGGCGGACGTATTAGAGCATTAGGTTCACCAATACGTAACGGTGATGCATATCACACAGGTGTTGTGCCATTTTACAAAATGTTTCAAGCGGCCACACGTAGTTGTTCACAAGGTGGAGTACGTAACGGAGCGGCTACACTATACTATCCACTGTGGCATCTCGAAGTTGAAGATTTGCTTGTACTTAAAAACAACAAAGGTACAGAAGACAACAGAGTTAGACATATGGACTACGGAGTACAGTTTAACAAATTGATGTACGAAAGACTAATGCAAGGTGCAGATATTACATTGTTTTCGCCAAATGATGTGCCTGGATTGTATGATGCATTCTTTCAAGATCAAGACAAGTTTCGTGAACTATACGAGGCCGCAGAACGTAAAACAAGCATACGTAAGAAGAAGATTAGTGCTACAGAACTTTTTTCTGCATTTATGCAAGAACGCAAAGACACAGGCAGAATTTATTTGCAAAATGTAGATCATGCCAATGAACACAGTAGTTTTAAAACTGATGTTGCTCCAATCAAACAAAGCAACTTGTGTTGTGAAATAGACTTGCCAACAAAACCTTTAAACGATGTAAATGACAAAGAAGGTGAAATAGCATTATGTACATTAAGTGCAATTAATTGGGGCAGTTTTACAAATCCAGAAGATATGGAAAAAGCATGTACTCTTGCAGTACGTGGACTTGATGCATTATTAAGTTATCAAAACTATCCTATTATTGCCGCACAAATGGCAACAGAAGGTAGACGCCCATTGGGTGTTGGTATTATTAATCTTGCATACTTTTTAGCAAAGAACGACACCAGTTATTCAGATCCAGATGCACTTAAACTAGTGGATACTTGGGCACAACATTGGAGTTACTACTTGATAAAAGCAAGTGCAGATCTTGCAGAAGAGTTTGGTGCATGTCCGCTGAATGATGAAACAAAGTATTCTGATGGAGTATTACCTGTTGACACATATAAAAAAGATGTAGATGAATTAGTAGTACATGTTGATACAGTTGATTGGACAGGACTTAGAACACAGTTACGTAAAACAGGAATACGTAATTCAACACTGATGGCTCTTATGCCTGCTGAAACTTCAGCACAAATAAGCAACAGTACAAACGGTATTGAACCACCAAGAGCATTTGTAAGTATTAAACAAAGTAAAGATGGCGTACTTAAACAAGTAGTGCCAGGATTTGCACGTTACAAAAACAAATACGAATTACTATGGGATCAAAAGTCACCTGAGGGTTACTTAAAGATTATGGCAGTCCTGCAAAAATATATTGACCAAGGCATAAGTGTAAACACGTCTTACAACCCCGTACACTATGAAGATGAAAAGATACCAATGAGCGTAATGCTACAACATCTGCTACTATGTTATAAATACGGCCACAAGCAGTTGTATTACTTCAACACTTTTGATGGTGCTGGAGAAATTGACATCGATAAAATGAACGAAACACAACAACAAAACATAACTATCGAGGATCCTATGTATGAGGAAGCCTGCGATAGTTGCACAATATAGGAACGACAATGAGTGTATTGAATACAGCCAACAGAGATCATACGACTAGTTTAGCATTTTTAGACCCAGCAGGCGGAGTGGGCATACAAAGGTATGACACACTAAAGTACAGACAGTTTGATAAACTTACAGACAAGCAGTTAGGATTCTTTTGGAGACCTGAAGAAGTAGATGTATTGCGTGATGCCAAAGACTTCAAAGAACTGACTGCAAACGAGAAGCATATCTTTACAAGCAATCTCAAAAGACAAATCTTACTAGACAGTGTACAAGGCAGAGCTCCTAATGAAGCATTTTCGCCAATTGTTAGTTTGCCTGAGTTAGAGAACTGGATTATCACTTGGACATTTTCAGAAACAATACATTCAAAAAGTTATACACATATCATCCGTAATGTATATTCAAACCCAAGCAAAGTGTTTGATGAGATGATGGACATACAAGAGATTATTGACTGTGGTGACGACATTACTGCATACTACAATGACCTAATTGAAACATGCAGTTACTATAATTTACTAGGTGAAGGAACACATACTGTTAACGGCAAAAAAATAGTTATTGATATGTACGAACTGAAGAAAAAACTTTGGACATGTCTAGCAAGTGTAAACATTTTAGAAGGCGTACGTTTTTATGTATCCTTTGCTTGTAGTTGGGCGTTTGCTGAACTTAAAAAAATGGAAGGTAATGCTAAAATTATTAAATTTATTGCACGAGATGAGAACGTACATTTGGCAAGTACACAACAGTTAATGAAGATACTTCCACAAGACGATCCAGACTTTGTTAAAATAAAAGCAGAGTGTGAACCACTTGTGATAAAAATGTTTGAAGATGCAGTAGAACAAGAATGTGCTTGGGCCGACTACTTGTTCAAAGATGGATCAATGATTGGACTAAATGCACAGTTACTCAAAGAATATGTACAATGGATTGCAAACAAACGTATGATTGCAGTTGGTGTACCAAGCAGTTACAAAGGTGCAAGTAATCCTTTGCCTTGGACACAAAAGTGGATTGCAGGTGGCGATGTACAGGTTGCTCCACAGGAAACGGAGATAACTAGTTATGTTAACGGCGGAACAAAACAAGACGTAGATAAAAATAGCTTTGCAGGATTTAGTTTATGAGTATTGAAATTTATACAAAAGACTTGTGTGGTTATTGCGATGCAGCCAAAGACTTATTTGATCACATGGGTGTACAGTATAATCAATACAAGATAGGCACAGACGTTACAAGAGAACAACTATTAGAAATTGCACCTAATGCAAAAACTGTACCACAGATTGTCATACATGGACAACTAGTTGGCGGGTACGATGATCTGTGCGAATATATAGAAAATACAGGGTTCAACGGCACCGGATACTAATTAAGTAGTAACCTCGGAGAACACATGTTTGAAAAAGATAAAATTTATTCACTAAGACTCAGTGATAGCAGTGAAATCATCTGTAAAATTGTAAGCAGTGATGCTGAAAAAACTATAATATCAAATCCTTTTAGTTTACTTCCAACACAAAATGGTGTACAACTTTTGCCTGCAATGATGAGTGCAGACTTTGCAAAAAATGTAACCATAAATACAAATAATATAACACTTACATGCGAAACTAGTATGGATGTACATGCAACATACATACAAGCAGTAACAGGTATTGTTACGCCAAAGAAAACTATATTGACAGGATAAAAATGCCAGGGGCAGTTAGAATAGGTGATGTAAACTCAGCAGGTGGCGCCGCAGTAGGTGCTGGTGCAACCAGTGTGATCATCAATGGTCGACCTGCTTGTTTAATAGGAACATCAGTAACACCTCATCCATGTTGCGGAGCTCCAGGTTGTGGAATTCATTGTGCGGCAAAGACCACACTTGGATCTATGAGTGTAATTGCAACAGGCAAACCAATTAACTATGTCGGATCACCAGATACTTGTGGACATTCACGAGCTAATGGTAGCACTGACGTAATTATACCGGCAGGTTAAAATGGCTTGTGGTGGTGCAATTACGGCTACAGTGCTTACTGCTGGTGCAGGTATGGTTGGCGATGTTGGTGGACAAGTTTTAAAATCTACAAGCGGAATAACAAACAGTATTAAAGATGCCACTACCGGATTAACTGGTAGTGTTAGTATGGCTAGTTTTACAAGCAATCAGGCTGCCTTTCAAGGTTTAGCGGCGCCTAGTGCATTGACTAGCACAATAAGCAAAGTAAGTGCATTAGGTGGCACAATGCCACAAACATTCAGCAACATGGCAAGTGGCTTAGGCGACAACGTGTTCAGTGCAGGCTTTGATGTATTCTCAGGCGATGCACTGTCAGTATTAGGTCCAGCAACAGGCATAGGAAGTGTACTTCCAGCTGGCTTGACAGAGGCCGCAAGTGTTATGGGAGGCAGTGTCTCAGGCATAGATATTGTAGGAAATGCTAAAAAGTTTGGAAGTACATTTGCTAGTGCAGATGGCTTTGTCGGAAGTGTGAATTCAATGATATCTGCCGCAACTAATAGTGCTAGTGCGTTTGCTGGCGGAACATTTCCAGGTATGGATAGCATTATGAGTGGTAACCTCACTGGTATTACAAATGCTCTGCCAGACTTTGGTGCTGACTTAGGCAGTCTCGGTAGCACAATAAATTTAGAAAGCATAGGTGATCTTGGTTCCCCAGGACAATTACTTCAAAATATGGATCTTGCTGGTAACTTAGGACCTATGTATGATAAAGTTGCTAACATCACAGTAGATCCACGTATTGCCAGTAGTTTAGGTGGTGATTTAAGTACAATAACCAATGCAGTGAATACAGGCACAAGTGGGATTTCGATCGGCAGTCTTGGAGTTGACATTAACAAAGTAGCAGAGCTTGGGCCTGCACTTCCAAAGAATATACAAAGTCAAGTTTTTGATGCATTTGATGGGTTAAGCACAACAGAATTAGGTGATGTAAAAGGCATATTAGGAAATACCCAAGCGGCAATAGCAAAAGGTGGAGATCTTATGAATCCACAAAAGTTATTTCCTACAAGTTTTTCAACACTTACTGCTCCTCTTAGAACAGCCAGTGTGGGTGACCGGGCAATATACACTGCTGACGGATCTGTAAATGCAGAATTTGACAGCCTTGGAGATGCTCTTAAAGGATCATTGCCAGATGATTTAGCAGTTGCTAATGGTGCACTTTCACGAAGTTTTGGACAAGTTAAAGGAATAGATGGAAGTACTTCAAAATTATTATCTACTGCGGCCGCAACTGCTGAAACATTTAAAGACTTAGATCTAATAAAAGCTCAGACACAATATGTAACAGATGATGTAAAAAACTTTTGGACTACTACATATAAAACACAAAGCGGTATTACACTTGCAACCGGGCCAAACGGAACATATACTATTAGTGATGTAATTGGCTATGCCGCTGGATATAACAGTGCCGCTCCTCTTCAACAGAACAAAATTGAAATGGAAAAACTTATTGCATCAGGAGCAATGGATGTGTTTACACGTGATGATGGATCAGGAAGTGCAAACACAGGAATATACAAGGTAATAGATTATTTTTGTGATGGTGCATATGATCCAACACCGCCAGCAGTTACACCTTTTGTTATTCCAGCAGGTGTGTACGGTGCAGGAACCTATGCAACACAAACTGCTGCCTTTGAAGCTATCATAGCCGCCGCTAAGACATTGATGCAAAATTTCTTTACTGCAAATCCTGGAGCACAGATTATACAAAGAAACTTTAAACGTATGCAAGAACAACAAGCAAGAGAAAAACTTATACGTGCAAAAATGGATTTAGACTTATCAGTAGTACAAACACAAGATAATAATGCAGTACAACTAGCAAGTAATTTGCCAGCATATGCACTTGATACAAGTGCAGGTGGAGCAAGTGAAGTATTAGAACGTGTAATGAATTTTTCAAGTACTGGCGGACAGGCTGCCGTTGGTGCAATGCGTGAAGCTAGGAATGTAGACAAACTTGCGACTGCAAATATTCAATCAGATGCGCCAATACCACAAACACTTCCTTCTAATCCTGGACAAATAGCAACTAGTACATTTACGGTTGCAGAAGCAGATGCAGTAATTGTAAGGTCATAATGTTTAACACTGAAAAAATTACACAAGCAAAAGCAGACTTTGCAGTAAAAAGATATTGTGTAATTGATAACATACTAGAAGACAAATATATTAATGCCTTATATAATGCTGTGCCTAATATGCCATATCAACTTCGAGCAAGGGCCACTGGCACAGAAGTCCGCACATATCCAGAAGGCTACAAACAAACTACTGATTTTAGCAATACATTAGAAGAATATATTGACAAGGCAAAAGACTGCTTCAGTTACTTTCATCATGTGTATGTGGCAGCAAGATCTAAAAAGATGCATGATGATGGATTAGTAACAGAGTTCAATCATGTTGTGCAAGAAGATTATACATATGGGAAACCAGACTACACATTTCATGCTTTGGCAACTGCGATTACAGGCTTTCCTAACATGATAGCAAAAAACGGAAACTATGGATACTATGATTACCAAAGTTGGTTAAAAATGCACAATGATGTACGTAGATGGTGTGCTTATATTTTTTATTTTAATGAAACGTGGGAACCAGACTGGGGCGGACAACTGTGTATTATGCACAAGGATGGAAAAGAAATTAAGGAAAGCATAATACCATATGGCAACAGGCTTGTGTTAATGGATGTAAGCAAAGTAGATATCAACTCACACTTTGTTTCGCCAGTTAGCATTGGAGCAGACCATCCTCGTTATAGTCTAAGCGGTTGGTTTTATGCAAAAGAAAAAGATGGTCCACAACCAGAAAATAGGTTGACAATCTAGTAGAACCGTAGTATATTAATAGTATGATATGTAACAGGAATGGAGACATCACTCGTGCTAAACAAAATAAAATACACTTCAGAAAATTATAATGGATTACAAGTGGCTTGCGATTGGATACAAGATCTTGAGGAAAATAATAGTCGCATACACAAAGAAGGTGTAATCGAAAAAGCATTAGTAGCGGCTAGACTAGGTAGTCATAGTGCAGAATGCTTTTTATACAATTGCTACCTTGCATACAATCCATACTTTATGTATAACATTAAACAGGTTCCAGAAACACAAGGCAACGAACACAGAGAAAATCCTTGGGTAGCATTTTGGGGATTGTGTGAAAGTCTACGTACTAGAACTATTACAGGTAATGCGGCACGAGAAGCAGTAGAACTTATGAGTGAAAAGTTTGACAGCGATCAATGGAACCTTTTAGCAAGACGTGTGCTTATAAAAGATTTACGTTGTGGTATTACAAGTAAAACACTTAACAAAATAGTTGGCAAAACTGAATGGAAGATTCCTGTATTTGAAGTGCAACTAGCAACAGATTCAAAAGGCCATCCTAAGAAACTTGCTGGTGAAGTTATGATTGAGCCAAAGTTAGATGGTGTAAGAACTATTGCAATCATCCATGCAAACGGAACTGTTATGCTTTACAGTAGAAATGGTAAAGAGTTTGCAAACTTTCCGCACATAGCAGAACAGTTAGGCAAAATAGCCGCAACTTTTAGGTCGCATGACACTGACGATATAGTTATTGATGGAGAAATAACTGGTAAGAGCTTTCAAGAACTGATGAGAGGTGCTACTAAAAAAGATCACACTGCAACTGATAGTGTGTTTAATGTATTTGACTTTATGAAACTAGAGGACTTTAAACGTGGCTTTTGTAACACAAGCCAAATTGATAGGCTACTTGCATTAGAAAGTATAGTAAATAGAGTAGAGATGCAAAATGTTGTTATGGTTAAAGGTAAGCAAATTAACTTAGATGAACCAGAAGCACATAAATTTATGGCAAAGTATGCAAATGACTGTGTTGCAGAAGGTTATGAAGGCATTATGATTAAGAAACTGGATGCTCCATATGAATGTAGACGTAGTACATTTTGGATGAAATGGAAGCCAGTTATAACAGTAGACTTGGAGGTAATTGACATTGAAGAAGGAACAGGAAGAAATGCAGGACGTCTGGGAGCTCTTGTATGCGAAGGTGTCGACG
>Ga0181388_1000387_pt1 | contig 15095 bp, 36 predicted proteins | sample 11SPOviralmetaG_FD_130120 | JGI IMG/M metagenome (GOLD analysis project Ga0181388, IMG submission 130120) | Marine viral communities from the oligotrophic San Pedro Time Series (SPOT) site, San Pedro Channel, CA, USA - 11 SPOT_SRF_2010-05-17 | ecosystem: Environmental > Aquatic > Marine > Strait...
CAGTTGGCTTATATTTTCAATGGGGCCTAAATCATTATCCTGCCAATCCCAGTAGCGCAATGCGCCTATTATATCTAAGCAGTCTGTGTAGTACATAACTGCATTATCTATCTCGTGGTGTATGTACTCCCACTTATCGCTGGGGTTGTCTGTTTTAAGGTTAGCCTCAAGTTCTTCTAAAAATGCGTATTCGTTAAATGTGCTCATTGCTCTTGTCTTTAGTGGTTATTTACTTAAAAGCTGTATCGTTTGTACAAATTGGTCTGCTGTGATTTGCCCTGAGTTGTAAAGGTTTTGCAGGTCTTGCAAAGTTTGTTGGTTTATAGTTTTCATTGCTCTTTTATTTTAGTGGTTATAGTGGGAGGGTTGCCCCTCCCTTTGGTTTTTATTTAAAACATCTGCTTTTGCTAACATTGTTAGTCAATACACCCCATTCGTTCTCGTACTTATGGGCGTGCTGCCATCTTTTTCCGCCTGTGCGGCTAATGTAAAACCAACTAAAAGTTTCGTAAACCTTACCATCTGAATCTTTGTATTTCAAGCCAGTTGGTTTAGCCTCCTCAAGTCTGCGCAATGCGCATTCAGCGTTGTGTAATCTAATCTCTTTGCCTTCAGCTTTTAATTTTGCAATTTCGTTGGTTAGCATTTCTCTTTGTTGTAGTAGTGTAATTGTGGTTTCCATGTGGTGGTTGTTTTAGTGGTTATTGTTTCAACACTCCAAAGGAAAGAAAATTTAGTTATTGACAAAACTTTCTTAATAATTATTTTGATTTTTTTTTGAGATGGCCTTTTCTACCTCAAGTTTATCTATCTCAAACTCTAAGAATGTAAGGCACTGCCTCAGGGGCAGCGTTGTTATTTCATCAACCTTGAGTAGATTCCCTCCAGCGATTTGATAGATAGCGCTATACCAGCCCCACTTTTTTGAGAAGTTTGTTTGGATGTCAAAGGTTGGTTCTTCATCTCCTGCTGGTTCTCCAAAGATTGTAGGGTAGCTATCTGCAATTTGATTTCTAAACGATAAAAAAAAAGCAGGCAACCTAAGAAAATGTCTGCCCCTAACTCCTGAAATGTTTGTCCTGTGTGCTTATCAGGGTCATATACCTCTATGCTGTGCCTGCCGTACAGCTGCTTAGTAATAGGCCTGTACAATACACCTAATGCTTTTTCAGCATTCTTGTAAGGTTCCTTCAGGTAACTTTCCAAGTCTATATACTCGCCTAGACTTATATCCTCTAGTTTTGGGTGGAAGCCATACTCTATACCTCTGTGCTTAAATGTTTTTACAAGTGCTGGTTTCTCGTTTAGCACTAAAGCTAATTGATTTTGCACCTCTAATAAATCTACCTTACGCATGCCTTGCTGTTGTGTAGGCGTTAGACCGCAGAAGTGGTACACAGCTAACTCATCGCTGTTCTCCTCGCCTACCATTAGCATAAACTTTTTATAGCGCTCCAGCGTAATGTCGCTTAGTGTTTCTGGTATGGTAATGTTAACGGATTGTGTATCTCCCATAATTAGGCTTGCTTAGTTTATTCCACACCCCATAACGCAGGGCATCTATTGCGTGATTGTATTTATCCTCTGGTTTATTAAGTAGGTTGCCATTCTTATCCTCAAGCCACTTATAGTTCTCCATCTCCTTAACTAGGTTGCTGCCATTTACATGCAGCTTATAGCGTTTAAGCATATCAATGCCTGCATTAACACTATCGGCACCCTTAGCTGTAGGCTTTACATTGAAACCCATTCTGTGTAACTCCTCAATACTTTTAGGCTCACTACTATCAGCAAATACCTCATCATACCTGCCTACCTCAAATTTAGTAAACATCTGCGACAAATCCTGATTCGTTAGGTTGGTGCTGTACAGGACTTCCTGAAAGTATAAGTTATCACCCCACTGGTAACAGGCTACTAATGCACTAGGGTCATTGGTAAAACCAAAGTCAAGGCCATAGGATAGGAACTTAGCTTGTGGTGGTAGTTGCTGGTAGGTACTAAACTGGAATACCTGCGCTCGGTTTGTCCCTCGCTCACCTAACCCATACACACGCCAGTAATGCTCATCTGTTTGCTTAAGGCGTTCTATCTCTGCTACAATGGTAGCATCTAGAAAGGGGTTGTCTTGATAAGTGGTTTGGTAAAAGTCTGCATCATCTCTTGGTATAACTCTATCGTATATCCAATGAAAGCTATCACTAGGGTTATAGTCAAGTATTATCCTGCCGTTGGTACGGAATACAATTTGTTGCCAATCCTCAAATGTCAACTCATTAGCCTCATTCAGGAATGCTAAGTCCCTTTTACGCCCCCTAATCTTTTGGGGTTGGTCTAAACTAACAAACTCAACTAGGTTGCCATTAAGTACATACTCACTATTGGACTTGTTGTGTAAGTCCTCGTTATACAACTCGTGCTGCTTAAGTATATCAAAAAAGTCCCTCATAACAGAGGAGCGCACAGCAGGGAATGTCTTGCGTGCTATTGTTATGGTCTGTCCAGTATACTTAGCGCAGTAATGGAATATAATCCACAGCAATATGTTGTATGTCTTTCCAGAGCGTGTACCGCCCTGTTCTACTACAATTTTCTTTTTACTGCGTTTAAGGTGGGTGTATACCTTGTTGACTCTAATCTTGGTCATCTACCTCCTCAACCTCAAATGTCCTTAGCCCCTCGTGCTGTATCTCTTGGCGCTCTACATAGCCCCTGCCCTTACCTTTTGTCTTCAGGTAGAATATAGTGCTGCTCGGGTTGCCACCCTTTATCTGCTTATGCAACTGGCTCTCTGCAAAGTCTAGTGCTACATTAGCTAAGTCTGCAACACCTGCCTTATATGCCTCATCCTCACGCATCCACCTGTAATGAGTCTCCCTGCTAATACCTACTGCCTTACAGGCGCTAGTAACTATGCCTAAGCTTTGCTCAAGTGCATCTAGCATAGCCTTTTTTGTTATGTCATTATTTGCCATTTGTTTTTTCTCTAATGTTGTTATATATTGTCATCAGTTATGCGGTAGTAGTGTAATAGTAGCACATCTGGCATCCAGCTAGAAGGTGAGGTGCAAATCCATCCTACCGCTCTAAGTAGCCCTCCTCTCTTGGAGGGTTATTTTTTCCCCCTTGTACATACCAGCACCCCTAGCATCTATCTCGCTAAATGGTATCTCAGGTTTGGTAAGCACACAGCTTTTATCTATTAAGTAGACATACTTCATTTGGTAGCCCTCAAAGGGTTTCCATTTACGGAACTCGGTAGACATCTTTAAGTGGTGTGCTTGTATTACATGCATAGCCTCTCCTGTATCAGGGTTTACCCTTAGTGCTGTGTTTTCTGCTATGCCTACAAGTTTAAATCCACTTGCTCTATATATGGTGCCATCACCACACTGCGTTCCATCTGCAAAGCTTATTACCCACTTTATGTGGGGTGCATTCTTTTTTATTAATCGTATGCTGACAGCTATGCATCGGCTCTCGCTGTACTTAGGCAGGTAATCATCAAAGGCCATGCGGTTGAGTTCTATAAACTCATTCCACCCTGTACCCTCAACTAGGTTGATTGTGCCTTTCTTGTTTATGCTTGGGCCGTAGCTTAAAACTCCGTGTAGCTTCCCATCAAGAAAAGCCCCAAAGTGGAGCTTACTATTTGGCACTACCTTACCTGAGTAGTGGTGTTTCTTTACAAAGGCGTTAGCTACCTTTGGAGGTATTACCTTAACCTTTATTTCTTTTGCTCTGCCCATTGTGATACTATTAAGTAAAGTGCGTTACCATTGCTGTTCTCATTACCAAAGGTTTCTACATACTTGTACTCCTCTGTTTTCTTAATATCATCAATAGCATTTTTAATAATCGTTTGCTGCTCATCTGCCATTGTAAATGTCATCTGCTGGAAAGGGCTTTTATCCCCATCAGGCAACTCAAAGCTTTCATCAAACTCATCAGGGCTTAAATCAAAGCCGCCTATATCCATACCCCATTCCTGAAGCTGGTCTACATCCCACTCATTAGCTAGTAAGTCCCAATCCCACTCGCCAAAGCTGCTGTTATCCTTTATAATAAACTCACGCTCTTGCTCAGGCGTTAGGTTCTCAGCAAAAATAACTGGCACCTCTGTTAGGCCTGCAGCCTCACAAGCCTTTAATCTCATGTTGCCACCTAGCACTATCATATCTCTATTAACTACAACAGGGCGCAACTCTAGCATCTGTGGTAATTCGGTAATACTCTTGACAAGCTTCTGGAACTTGCCATCCTTTATTACTCTTGGGTTGTCAGGGTTTGGGCGTATCTGCCTAATATCTACTCTTTCCATAATTATAAAACCTACTTTTTTTGTTTTGCTTTTAATGCTTCCTCTCTAAAGATATCACGAATTAACTTTTGATTCAAACGCCTTTGGCTCCTATTAGGTGTTGTAGGCGCTTCTGGTAACTCTACAAACTTTGCTAAGAATGCTTGCTCATCTGCTGCCAGTTGGCCTCGCAGGTGTACCTGCGTTAGAATGGCAATAAACATCTCAAGGTTGTTTCTGTTTACCAGAATTGTACTGCTTTTACTTTCCTCCATTATAATAAGTCTTTAGCTTTTATTAGTATTCCTACAGATGTATTGTTATCGCCTCCTGCTACACCTAGCCTGTAGTAGTTTGTTTTACATAACTGCTTAAGGCGGGCAGTTGGTATTAGTATTGCGTGCAGCACATCACTGCCATCAACATTAGTCATATCAGTTTTAAGGCGCTGGCCTTTTTCACTTGCTGCAATTAGAAACCAGTAATCGGCCTGTGTTGTAGCCAAGCCACTTAGCTTACCCCTAGACTCATACTCTATGTAAAAGTTACCTGTTCGGTAACAGCCAAAATCAAACTTAACCTCAATTGTCTTACTGGAGAGTAGGTGGCCTAGCCACCCCTCACCTAATTGCCCTAAGGCTAAGTCGTATTTAAAGTCGTTATTGTAATCCATTAGTCGGCCTCTATGCCGTTATCTTTTAAATCTCTTTGCATTAAGTCTAGCAACCTATCCTTCGCTAACTCATTCAGGGCTTCCATCATTGCTAATAGCTTGTCTGTGTCTTTCATCTCTCTTTGGTGTTAAAGGTTTTAAGCAATTCAAGAGTGGATTTTGCCGCTATCCATACAAGACTTAAAAAACCTAAAACAATAGCCGCGTCTTTCGTAGACACGGGATAAGCAACAATAAGTGCAAGTAATCCAATAATTATCAGCGCAATTAGAGATGTGTAAATAGTATTTTTCATTATAAATTTATTTTTATTTAGTATTAAAGGTTTTATTGTAGTATTCTTCTGCGTTAGGCATCGTTGTATTATTGTAAAAATAGTAGTCCTTACCCTTATTGTAAGCAGATGTAATCACCTCCTTCTCTTTCTCAAGCATTGATTCAATCTTCTGCTCAATCAATCTTGGCGTTTCTAAATCCATTGGTAGGGTTGCTCTAACCCATTCTAATAGTTCTTGCACTGGTGTTTTCATCTCTCTTTGGTGTTAAAGGTTTGCGCCTACTTTTATATGTGTGCGCCTATTTTTCGTTGGTGTTAAAGGTCGTGTTCTATGTTCTTCCTCTCAATATACCTGCGCCACATATTAGCAGCCCAAGCCCTTCTCTGCATCTTGTTAGGGTACACCTTTCTTAATCTCGCATTTGCTATGCGTAAAAATTGGTTCATCTTGCTCATAATAAATTCTTTAATCTTAGACATTCTATGTTTAATTCCTCAGCCCTCTTGGTTTGCAACTTAAGGGCTTTGCTTACTGCAATATACTTTTTTTCTAAATCAGCATGCTGCTCACTAAATTTGCGCTGCTGGCGCTGTAGCTTCTTTTCCCATTCCTCCTCTAATCTATCTAAACTAGGGTTAACAATAGTGCTTCTAGCACGCATGGCTTTCTTTACCTCTACATCATACTCATCAACAATGTTAGCTATAGAATCGCTAATGCGCTCATAGCACATCCTGTACTTAGTATCGTAAGCGTAATTGCTCTCGTGTTGCTTCTTAGCGTGTATAATGGTTGCGTGATTCTTGTTTATTATCTGTCCTATGCGCTGCAGCGATAAGCTGGTTTGCTCTATAACCGCTACACTAAATGCGTGTTTCCATATTACATTACCTCGCTGCCTATTATCTGTAATGCCTTCCTGCTCCTTTAATTGCTTCCAAAGGCTTTGCAGCATCATCTGTTGGTCAATAACTACTATGTCCATCTATCTTATTCTTATGTATTGTTTTAAGCCACTCTACTCTGTTTGGCACATCGCCATATTTCAGGTGGCAGGGCCGACATACGGCCATTAAGTTTTCTATTACATCTTTGCTGTTACTACCACCAGAACCTCTGTTCTCAATGTGGTGTATATCTACAGCCCTACTACCACACACCTCGCAGGGTATAAAGTCATCAAGCACATAATTAAAGTGCTTCATATATACTTTTGTGTGCTTTTTCACAACTCGCCTACTATCGTGTAAGTATCTAAGTCTTGGCCCTTTATAAAAAAGTCTCTGTACAATGCAATGGCCCTGTTAAACTTAGCCTCACCCCTTTTGTAAAAGTCCTCACTAATTGTATAGATGCCTACATCTGTACTGCTTTTGTCCAGTGCAATAAATGTAAAGTCTTTGTAGCTAACCTTAAACAGGTTGCAGTAAATGTATGCTTGTAAATCATAGCCGTATTTATCTGCACTATACTTAAATGCCTTTAAATCTGTTGTTGTCTTAATATCAGCTATTCCAGTAGGTGTCTTTATATCTGCCTTACCTCTAAAAGGAAAGCCCCCTAATACATCTACCTGCGGCAACTCAAACTCACTGCCCTGCATATACTGCATCGCTAATTCGTTCCTGAAGAAAGCATCAGCCATCCGCTCGCCTGCCTGCATATCCTTTCTAGTAATGCAGGTCTTAGGGTTATCCAACTGGGCCTCCTTAAAAGCCTTTGTGTTTTTACTAGCTACCTCTACCACCTCAAAAATATCATCAAACTTTTCAGGCTCTAGTATCATGGTGTGTATCACCCTGCCCATTAGCAGCGCTGGGCTGCTTTCCTCTTTGCCGTACTTCATTACATTGTGGTAAGTCTTTGGGCTATCAAGTAGCATCTTTAAACTGCTACTGCTGTGGGCCAACTTGTTTAGTGGGCCGTAATAAAAGCTGTCATCTACAGCTTTCTGGACTAACCAATCTCTATCGTAATCCGTTCCATCTAGCATCAACATTGCACACAGGTTAAAATTTCTACTAACTCAAAGACTGCTATCATAGCAACCATCCCTAAAATTACCATAGTCTGCAAGAATGCTACTACCGCTACTTTGTTCCAATCAATCTTTTTCATTGCTCTAGTTTTTCTGTTACTGCTAAAATAAAATCATATGCCGCTGAGTGGCCACCTACATTCCAGCTGTACAGCCTTGTAGTGGTATACTCCTCATCATAAGTCTTCCAATCGTAAATAGTAAACACATTACCCTCGTAGGTGAACACCCACTCCTTTTGAACTTTGCCATCATCACTGGCCTCAGGGAAAGTTGGTTCCCCTAATACTTCTACAAGGCGGCTGTAAGTAAAGCCACCAATCTCTCCCTTTAGGCTTGAACCGCCTATAACTGCAAGGGCATCAGTTTCATTTAATAGTTTCATTGCTCATTGTTTATGGTGCTAATATAAACAATTTTGTAAATAACTACTCCTCCTCCTCAAAAAACTTTTGATGCAGAAACTCCTCTACATTATCTAAACGCCTCTGTATCTGTCTGTTCTGGTTAAGGGCAAAGCCCAAGCCTATGCCAAATAGTATAAGTATCATTCCTCTTTTATTTTATATGGTAGCACTTCAAATATCAAATCCTCAACATCGCTAAACTTTAAATAAGTGAACACATCCTGCGCATTCCACCTGCCTAGCCATTTGTACAACCCATCATCATAGGGTATGTAGTTTTTTCTAGTTACAACCTCAGGGCTATACACCTCACACATATCTAAAGCACGCAACCTTAGGTGCTTCTTTCTAAATATATAAAAGGCATCTGGAAACTGGAAGGCTATATATTCAGCCTTGCTTTTTTTACTGCACCAGCCATCACCACCCCATACATTCACAAACTCTAGGAGTATGTAGCCTGTGTAGTGCATCTTTTTAAGGCCCTTGACATCTACCTTCATATCGCCCCAATAAAAGTCAATGTGCTTCTTATCATCAGCTAGGTTAGACTTAAGCGCACCTGTTAACTCTTTAAACAGCGCCTCACCTGTCTTACCCACATCAACACATACAGCCGTGCGGCTCTCTGTTAACTTGCGTTTATCTTTTAGGTAGTTACGCAGTTGCATCTAACAACTCTTGTAATTGGCGCATCCATTGTAACCATATCTTAGGGCTGCAAGTGCAGGGGACATCAAACTTGTGATGAAACACTCTAGCGTGTATTTGCGCAATGCGCTCTCTTTCCTCGTGTTTAAGTGTGCTTTTACGCAGCACGCCACTGGACAAATAAGCTACCTCATCCTCCTCTAAGCACTCAGGAGTCCTGCTGTATGGGAACAACTTGTTAAGCATTTCTTTTCTAGCATCACAACCACAATCCTCACCTACTACAGCTTTAACTACCTTCTTAATTCCAGTAGCTGTAGTTATCTGTTCAATAGTATCACCTAATCCCTTAGGCTTATTCTTGCTGCCTTTTGGGCGGCCCCTTTTTTTAGATTTGGTTGTAGTCTCCGTTGGAGTAGTCTTCCCAATCTTCCCTGAGTCTGTCGTGGATTCTTGCTTTGCCATTCTTTATAGTGTTCTTAATGCTTGTTAAACCTATACTTGTCTCTCTGTGTATTTTATTCATACTGGTGCCCTCCATATGTATTCTCATCATCTTGGCATCATACCAATGAAAGTCATCCATCTCCTGCTCCATGTAATCTAGTAAGCGCTCCATTGCCTGTCGTTCTTCAGGTAACCCTGCCTCTTCCAGAAAGTCAAAGTCTAAATCATCAAGGCTAACTTTATTGACCTTGCGTTTGGCCCTTTGGTATTTAAGTGCTGTGTTGATACAGCTGCGGTACACATAAAAGAAATTGAGGCTGTCCTCCTCATCGTAAAAGTTTATCCTGCCCTCTGCCTCCATTTCAAGTAGGCGCAGGAAAACCATTTGTACTATATCGCCAGCTACGCTATAACTGCCATCAGTATACTCTTTGATAAAGCCTGTTAGGCGTTTAAAGTTCTTCCTGTAAAACCTTTCTATCCTGCCCATGTTATATTAATAACAAATAGGCCGCAGCATACCTGAAGTAGGTTAAGCCCATGCAACTCATCTGTAGGGTCATAGTAGGCGTAATTAACACCTAGTAGAACGCCAGTAATAGGACTTAACTCAATTTGCATATTATTTAGATTTATCTGCTTACAATATAACTACTTGATAATGAAAATGCAAGTCTACCTTTTGTAGGTGATTAGGCCTGCGTCATCCTTCTCAATTATTCTGGTAAAAGGAATGCGGTGTAGTTTACCTGTTGATGTGTTGCGCACTATGTAATAACTGCTGCCAACATCAATATCCGATTCCTCCCCATCTACTCTAGTTTGTAAATAAGCGTGTGTTTCTATACACACAAATTCCATTCCACTTACTACAAACCTTTGGCCGTTTAATATCCTGCGCTTAAAATTCATTCATGTAATTTTCTAGCGCCTTGTTTAGGCGTGTGTTTTCCTTTTTTAAATCGTACAACTCCTGCTTTAATTTATCATTAGTAATACGAGCATCTAGTATCATTTTGTCCAGTGTAGTAAAGTAGTCTGTAATATGCCTATACACTGCACTGGTATCTGCACAAATATGGAAAACCTCCCACATCTGCTCTTGTGTCATTGACTCCTTATCACTTAACTCATTACTTAGGTACTGGAGGGCTTTGTGTAACTCAGCCTCCTTTTCCATATAATACAACCTGTTACCCTCAAAATGGAGATTCATCTATTTGTCTGTCTTTAGTTACTAAATTTAAGCCATCTATTGTAAAGCCGCAATTGCCTGCTGTTGACCCTAGCCTTACTGGAGCATCTAATGGTGTTGGCCTACCACCACTTTCTAACTCTTTTACCTTGCGTACATTTATATCAGTGTACAGCCAATCTTGGGCGTGCTGAGTGTATCTATGGAGTACAAAGAACTCATCGGCCCTATTTACGAATTTACCACCTCCTTCAACATCGCTGGCCATTGGTGGCATAGTGTGCCCACTATACTCGTGGCTGCCCTTATGCACCTTTCTAAGCGCCTCTGTAGCAGGGTGTGTGTTTAGTATAGTAGTTACACCATATTCCTTACAGAACTTTCTTAGGTGGCTTGTTACCTCGTAATGGTAATCGTGTGTGCTTATACCTTTTAAATCTGCCTTTCGTATTGTAAGGCTATTGTAAGGGTCAATCATCATACCCTGAAACTCCCAAGCATCATAAACCTCAGCAGCAATGTCCAGTAACTCAAAAGCATTTACTATCAACTCGCTATCTATAAAAGCCCAGTGGCCCTCTACAAAGCTATGGTGCCGCCAGAAGGTTTGCTCATCTATTTGGTTTATTGGCTTGCCTGCTAGAAACTCAATTAGTTTCCGCTGTAAGCTTTGCACCTCGTTTTCGCTGCTGTATATAAGCCAGCGTGTGCCGTTTTCTAATGTGTGTAATAACTGCAGGTAAGTCATTGTGTGTGTCTTACCCACATTGGCATGTCCAGTAACTACCACAAAGTTCCCTTTCTTAAAGCGTAGGAAGTCATCTATTTCAGTAACCCCAAACCTAGAGGCCTCGCTTATCTTACCCTCTCTTGCTCTCTCTAAATAGCGTAGGGTTTGGTCGGATTTTATTATGTGCTTGTGTATCATATTTGTGAATGTAGGTATCTTTTTTTATTAGGTCAAAAAAAAGGGGCGGCTAAATAGCCAACCCCTTACACATACTTAACACAAGTAATTAGAATGGTAAGTCATCACCTACCTGCTCGCCATTGACTATGGCTTGCGCTGTTTCTATTTTCTCCTCTCGGCTGCTGAAATGCGTATTGTAGTTTGTTTCCTGCTTGGGCTGTTCCAGAACCCATTCCACAAACGCATCAGCAACCTTAAGTACATCTGTGCTTTTAGCACCTTTATCCTTAAGTAAATCAACTGCAGCTTTCAGGCAACTCTGCTTAACAATCATTTTCTGCTTCTCATCATTATTACCTGAGTAATTGCTTTTAGAGTAGCCACCTCCTGAGTAGTTACCACCCCCTCCGTTATATACTGGCTTAATCTTATTGCCGTACTGGTTGCTAGTAATCTCATACTCTACCTCTGCACCTGCAACGAATTTATCTTGGTCGGCCTTAACGCTGTTGTACTCACCGCTATCTCCGTTATCCATTGTTACAAAGAATTTGTAAAAGGTTTTGCCGTTAAATGAAAAGTCCCCCTTTGGAGACACTGATACTACTTTTGCTGTTTTCATAATGTTGATTGATTTTCTAAGTTTGCAATTTGAGCCTCTAGCATAGCTACTCGCTCTTTCATCCATTCGCTGCCAATGTTATTGGCAAAGGTTTCTAAGTCATCTAGGACTTGGTAAATGTTTTCTGTATTCATTGCTTTTGTTTTTTAGTATTCCGATTCGTCTCTGCCCCTTGAAGTTAGCCTACATTCATAGTCCATTGTTCTTAAATACTTCATCCAGTTTTTAGCGTCTTGATAATCTAAGGTTTCAAAATCAATTAAACCCCCTAATACTACTTGGTAAACTTTGTCTTGCATTGCTCTTGGTATTTAAATAAGGGCGGCTGTTACACCGCCCCTGTTGTTTGTTTTAACCTAAATGTTCTCTCATTTCTAGTTCCTCGTACAAGTATGTAATAGCTAAATTGTAATCACCTTTAGTATAAGCTAACATTTCTCTTACTGCTTGGTCTGTAAATGGGTGGTTGTTTGTTGTTTTCATTGCTCTTTGTTTTTGTTTAACAAGTCAAAGGAATAAAAAAAAGTAATTCTCCTACAAATTTTATTTAAAAATTTTACCCTCTATTACAATGACAGATGTGTCTTTGGGTAAATCGCTTGCTGGTTCTATGCGCACAGCCTTAATGAACTTCTTATTGTCATCTTTAATTAAGCCTGCCTCTACCAGTGCATCCTGTGTGAATTTAACTGCCATAATGCAGTTGTCTAAATCATAGCGGTAATTGACCTTAGCAGTAATTACGCAATACTCAAACTTAAAGTCGTAATCCAGCTGCTGCATAACCACCTCACGCCATTTGGTTTTTTCCTTACTACGGAATGTCCAGTGGGGTGAGGAGTAAAACTTATTGAGGCTAGGTATCTTACCTAAGTGTACCTCTATTTTAGTGTGGTCAGTCATGGTGTAGCCTATGTGCATACTCTGCATCTATCTTAGCTATCTCACCTATGTAAGCAAGTTCCTGAGCCTTTGCAGCATCACGCTGCATCTCAGTGCTATCTGTACCTATATTCTGGAACAACATTGCCATCTTATGCAGTATGGCATCTATCTCTTTATTTCTCATTGGGTTGTACATCTGCTTTTTTTAGTTCATATAATACCCCATCAAAGAGTAGGTTAACATGAAAGCCATCTACTGCCCAAGCGTGGTAGTTATCCTCGTTTAATAAGGCACTAAGTCTTTGAGCCTGTTTGAATGTCATAAGGGGTAGAGTAGTATTTGTTAAAGCCGTAATCGCTAGGCTGCTCATCGTAAAACCCAAAGTGAGATAGGAAGTGGTTATGGTAATCATCATCAACCTCTTTCCTTTCTATAGCTAGGCTGTATTGTCTTCTAGTCATATATCTTGTGTGTAACACAAGTAAATATATCTATTTATTTTCTAATAAATAATCTAATAAGAGCAAAGGTCGCTAGAATAATTGAGAGTATCAACACCTTGTCAATAAGTTTGAATTCATTTTCCTTATACACCACCTGCGGTACTTTAACCACCTGTGTTACTTGTATTGTATCTGGTAGACACTCAGCTGTTACCTGAATAGTATCGTGAATACGCATTAGCTGTACTCTAACGCCATTTCTTTCTACTTCTATGGTATCATACTGGCTAAGCACTAAAGTGTCGTGTACGGCCTTAATTTCTGTTACCACTATTGTGTCCAGTTTTACCGCAACCTGTTCTACTATCGTTGGGTCTTTTGCAACTGCACGCTTCAGGTGCCACTTCGCACCACAACCCTGAGTCAAAAAAAGCAGCCCTATTAGAACTGCTCTTGTTTTTACTACGCCCCACATGCTTCACAATCTTCAGGGTTATCTATGTTGCAACTAGGTTGCTCCATATTCTGTAACTCATCTACAAAGTCCTCAAAGCTATCTCCGAAATCACCCATTCATTTTGTCTTTAGAAAAGAATAACACAAACGCTACGCCAAAGAAAGTCCCTGCCTCTGTAAGGCTCGCTTTCTCCATAGCCACTAATGTAATACCTGCTGCAAATAATACAGCACCTACGGCTGTAGTTTTCCAATTCTTTGTAACTCTATCTATCATCCTCTTAGTCTATCATTTTCTTTTTTCAGGAAGCCTACCTCAGTGCGCAGGGCGTGTACCTCAGCCGTAAGTTCTAAGACCTTCGTATTGCTTTCCTCCAGTAACTGCTCCAATCTCGCAACTCTGTTTTTAAGGTCATCACGATACTGAACACCATCACTATTCTGCACTGATTCTTTTTTGTAGTCTGTTTTTAATTTGAGCCTAAACTCTAAGAACTTCCAGATACCTGCAGATGCAAGTATTGTGCCTATCGTGATTATTACCTGACTATCCATTTCTTGATATGTTTTCCCTTTGTACTCTTACCACATTCCAGCACGCAAATACAAATATGATTATCCAACCTGTACGGCTCCCCTCCATTAACCCTACCATTGATAAGTTTATGATAGTAGCCAATGCAACTAAACAAGCCAATTTAACAGCGTTTAGTCTACTTTTAAGGCTGCCGCTATACAATACAGCCCAAAGCTGGTATAGCCCAGCAAACAGGGCAATAAGTATAAGCCAGTAGTTAGGGCTTTCATACTCCATACATATGCTAAGTGGTAGGCACACTAAATGGCACATAGATATGAGAACCTCATTAGGCTCACTATCACTATATAAGAAAATACTCCTTGCTCGCTTTAGCCCCATCGCTTATAGATTGTTTTGCCGTTTTGCTTAACACAACTTAAAACCTCTCCCCTGTTGTTAGAAGCCTTATAACTAACATGAACCCAAGCAGGGTTCTCATCATCTCCAAACTCCCAAATAAGTTGGTCAAACTCAAGATTGTCTTTAATGTAGTTGAATAACTGATGGTTTTCTAAACCACCATACACATCTGCATCTAAGTCTAATGCCTGCCCTTTGCTGTGCTGACTTCCTGAAGCACCACCAATCAAATCATTCAGAGCCTTTGAGCGATAGCCACTGGTGATGGCAATTGGTTTGCCAAAGTGGTCTCTAACTGGCTGAAATACATTTTGTGCAATAGCCATAAGGTTAGACAAATGCTCACCAGTAGGCTTATTACTAATGCCATGCTTAATAGCAGTGGCACTTTTAGTTACCTCAGCTAATGTTAGGTTTTTACTCAGCTTCATTCTTTGTGATGCTACCAATGCCCTGATTATAGTAATTGCCCTCACAGCACTCACGGCTATAGCGCTTGCCATCTTTGCAAAGGCAGCCCCTGCGTTTGTCCTGTGGTACATTGTATCTGTCCTTACTCATTATACCAAATCTTCGCTTGGTTCAGGAAAGTATTCAGGATGCAATTCCTTACAGGTCTCAGTCCATTCGGCAATAGCAGTAGATGAACCGAAAGTATGAACGCCCATAGGCGCACACCATACCATAGCACTATCCCAAGACTCTACAGGCTCACCATCCCATAGAACATCTATATGGTAGGTAGAAGATAGTACAGGTGCGGTGAGTTCGTTTCCTTCATCATCGTATGTACCTTCAGTCTCTACCAAGTGTCCAAGATGAACAATAGCGTGGCTATGCGTAGGGTTA
>Ga0181388_1000388_pt1 | contig 15076 bp, 17 predicted proteins | sample 11SPOviralmetaG_FD_130120 | JGI IMG/M metagenome (GOLD analysis project Ga0181388, IMG submission 130120) | Marine viral communities from the oligotrophic San Pedro Time Series (SPOT) site, San Pedro Channel, CA, USA - 11 SPOT_SRF_2010-05-17 | ecosystem: Environmental > Aquatic > Marine > Strait...
CTCAAGAAATAACAGAGAAAAGTGTTAAGGATTATTTTGGTATTTAGTATGTTAGTTACTCGTATAACACATCCAACATATTACTTTCATTCATACTGATAAACGATTGCGATGGACGATATCTTGATTGTCTCATTTTATCGGTTATAGACAGTTCCATTTGTTGAGTTTGTATATTTGCATCGGGGAGGGATATGACATTGTTTTCATGAATACTTATTCTTGTTTCATGTAGTAGATGTTCTGCTTCTATTTGAATTGTCGTATTTTCTTTTTTTAAATAATCGAAATGTTCGTCTATGAAAGTTTTGATAAATATGTAACAATGGCAACAATAATATGAACCAACCGTCCCTAAACAAATATATTCAAAAGGCATTTATATAATATTATAATTAAAAGTAAAATACTTATAATATTATTTTGCAAATATTATGATTATTTATTTTTATATAAAATCAATACTTGTAATGAATACATATCACAATACAAATGAGAACTAGAAAACTATCTGATGATGGTTTAACATTATTTAACATAGCACTAAACAAACGGGTTGAAGCAAAATGTATAGAAGGAAGTATTAAATGTTATGGAAAAGTAAAACAATTATTATTAAATATGTGGACAACGAATTACGACATAGAATTAAATATGACAAAAAAGAATATGCGGAAATCAGCAAAATCAATGTATCATTATTTAAAAAATGAGAACGATGTTATTCCCGGTTTAATCGATAATGCTATTATAAACATAATTATGCTTATTTTAATCAAAGATTCCAAACTATGTACTTATCAACAAATCAAAATGAATTATGGATTTTACTGTAACTTGGCATTAAAATCACAAATGGAAAAAGACCACCATACAGCATTACTTATTTCTTGTGCGTTACAACATTATTGCTTTGATATATTAAAAATCAAACCTAAATATTATGAAAAATTACATAAATTAGCAGAATCGTATGGGTCTCCATTGACTTGTTATTCAAAACATATGAAGGAATTTTTAAAAGTAAATGATTATGAATATTTACCATCGGTAATGATTATGCAGATGCAACTTAAAAAAACGCATGAACAAACAAAAGGATTAAAGTTTGTAAAACGCAATTCAGAAATTTTAGATACCTTAACACAATCATTAACTCAAAAGGTCGATGATTATTCATATTATTATAAAAACAATAATGATATGATTGATATTTATAATATAAACCCTCTTCAACAATTTGATTTATTGTTGTCATCCAATGGAGATAAAATTACTACCAAATTGTTTGATTTAGTTGGTAATATTAAAATAAGAAATAAAATATGAAAAATAAAAAGGGGGAAAAATTGAAATAAATATATTGATTAATCGGTTGAACTATTAAGTTATTAAACATGAAACAAATAGGCGTCGCCCGGTTTACAGATGAAACATATGGTGAAAATCAAGAATGGAAATACAGAAAACAGCACAAAGGATGCGTGTATGGGTTTGACCGCGAAATATCAATGAGAGATTTCGATTGTTTAAATGAAATATATACACTAGACATACGATGTAGTAAAAATACCAAACAGTCGCCCCCACATATTTATGGCATTGGTAAAATAAAATGTATGACAACACCAGAATGGCGTTCTAGAATATACACTAATGAGATGTTTAATTGGTTTGTATACAAAGGTACAAAATACTTAAGTAGGGAAGAGTTGATGATAAATGAAAAAAATCAAGAAACTATTAAAGGATTGGAAAATTTATTGTGTTCTGGTCCTCGACATTTTAAAAGAGGGGATGGGTTAAGCAAGTTATCGTATGAACGCATAATGACGTTTGATCCAAACCGCAAACCAATCCCCCAACGATGTTTGAAATGTGGATTATTGAAACGAGGGCACGTATGTCAACGAAAAGATTCCAAAGTAAAAATATCATTTCCAAATCGATGTAAGATATGCCATGACCCTCTTAAGCAAAATGGAGGCAGAGCACACATATGTTTGGGTAGAAAAAAAAACAAAGAGTTCTTAAAAAGTGTATTACAGTTACTCGACAATTTTGATAAGAGAATCATTTTAAACAATAGTAACAAAGTTTAATTAATAGATTAATAAATTGTAGCGCGATTAGTTATTAAATAAATATGTATTATTTATATAATAAGATGAGTAGTGATAATACAGATTTTGATGTTAATAATTATAGTATGGAAGACCTGGTTCATATATTGAAATTACAATATAAAACCCCATTGACGAAGGCAGAAATCATAGAAGCAGTAGAAGGTATGGTAGAAACATTTGTAGGACAACCAAAATTTATTAAGTTTTTTTTAAACGTTCAAAGTAAGTTATTGGATGAAAAAGATTTATTTACAGAAACATTGGTAGAAAAACAAGCAGAACAAGACGTAGAATCCATATCAGAAATTCATGATTTAATTAAAAAGGTAGCGCCAGACACTGTTATACAAACTCCCGGGACTATTAACGGAACAAATAGCACAAACATAACAACACTGAAACGATTAATTAGTTTTGATAGTCAGTTTAGACCAATGTTAGACCCTGTGTCAGTTGCTGGATGTGATTCAATTACACAGGAAAATTCAAATAACTTGACTGACAACGCATCGGACTATACGGTTGATTTATCGCGTCCTGTAAACAACGTAACCAAAATAAAACTTGTAAATGTTTCTATTCCTATTAATTGGTATGTATTTAGTAGTGATTATGGTACAAATTATGTAGATATATCATATAATGGAGTCCATCACACCCTTACTATTGATGACGGGAAATATAACAGCAGTCAATTAATAGTTGCTTTAAATGCGTCGGCAACAAATTTGCCCTTGTCGATAGTGTTTTCGTATAATGATATTAATGGGAAAATAACAGTTACCAATAACGCTGGAAGCGATATGCATATAAATTGGTATTATCCTATGAACGATGTACAGTGTGGTTATGCAGAAGGGCAAAAAATGGATTATAACTTGGGTTGGTTGTTGGGATTTCGTGGTAGAAGCAACTTAATTGGGGGCGGTAATTCTATTACAGGTTCTGGATTATTAAACTTAAAAGGGTTTGATTATTTGTTTATTTCGCTGGATGATTTCGTGAATAACAAACCAAATCAAGATTTAATAACCAATGTTAAACAGACAAATATATATAGATTGCCAAACTATTACAACAAACATACTATGGACCAAGACTGTAGTGGCGCTAGTTTTCCAGACAATTGTTTGCCTGACCCATCTACTTGTGGTAATGTTCCTCAAAATCCCGACGATAGAAGTAAATTAACACAAAAACAGTTGTATACTGTAGACCAACTTAAATCGGCTATGAATGGTATTAGTGTTGATAGATATGGGGCACCTACTACTGCTGATTTATTGGTTAAATTATTGGTAGATTACGAGTTTAATGCCAAACTTATAATAAAAGATTCTGATTTTAATGTTACTGGCGAAAGAGAGTATTTTGGACCAGTTACCTTAAGGAAATTTAAGGTAAAATTGTTGAGTAAATACGGACATATTATTAATTTAAACAACAGCGATTGGACATTTACAATACAAACCACCGAAAAATATTAAGTTATTTAAACAATATTACAGCAATTGTATCGATATTGGTGTGGATTATGTAGATCAATCGTGTTATTGTATTTTTTTATACCATTTACTTTATGGGGCATGTCTTTTGTTTTCTCATGTATATTGTTTGTAAAATTTCGAAAGCATTCGTTTATGTTACATCCCGATTTCGCACTGGTTCCGTAAAATAAAATGTTATTATCGTCACAGTAATCGTGTATTAAATCATGTCTTTCATTTTTATCAAATTGGTCTATTTTATTAAGAATTACCATGAAAAATACAGTCGGATTTGTATTTTTTTGTTTTTTATAGTATTCATTTTTCCAATATTTAATATTCTCTAGTTGACTTGGGGTATTGTCATCCACTACAATAATAACACCAATTGCGTTTTTATAATACGTATTGATAATGGAACGAAATGATTCTTGTCCAGCGGTGTCCCATATTTGAATACGAATAATTTTGTCTTGAACCGTCATAGTTTTACAAGAAAAATCTACTCCAATAGTTGTGTTGTAATTATCACCATAATCATTGTATACATATTGTCTTACTATTGAGGTCTTTCCTACTCCTGCCTCTCCTATCACTACATATTTGTATATATAATCACATTCTATATTTGTTATTTTTTTATTCATATAGAATAGCATAACATAAAACTTTTAAATTTATCTTAAAGTAATCTATAAATATATTAAATATTTATCACGTAGAGTATATAATGGAAATAATGAGTTCAAATGTAAAAGAAAAAGCAGATATGATACTGGAACCGTTGCAGGTCATGATAATGTTAAGTTTGCTTTCTTATTGTGAAATAGGTACCAAATTGAGTGTTGATGAAAACTTGCTGACACTACATAAACCATCATATATTCAAGGTATAGTTAGATGGTGGAAAAACGATAAAAAGCAGGATATACATTATTTATTTCATGCAATACGCCGATACTATATATGGTATAAAACGCAAGACCACAAGATATTTAATTTTATACTGGAAAAGGCGATTATAGGTTTAAATAGATTGATAGAAACGTATAAAAAATGTGACGAGCGTTCTATACTACAAACATTATCCTTATATAAAAATGTACTTGATTTAGATAATTCGGAATTGTTTAAAGACAAATCAGATGATGCCGTCAATATGGACAAAGTGTTTAAAAATATAATAGACATATACGACGATAAAATGATACGAGTGGTATACAATATGATGTTATTGATGGAAGAAAATAAAAACTCCCAACAAGTGGTGGACTCGTATTTGGTAGCATTACAGTATTTTATGGTGCCAATCAATGAAAAAATAAGAAGTTGGATACAAGAAAACTTGGTAATGTGATAGAAATAAATTTATATATTAAATAAAATGTACATTTAATATATAATGGCATCAATTGTAAGTGATGAAATGAATGAAAGTGTCGATCTAAGTGATGAAATGAATGAAAGTGTCGATCTAAGTAATTTAAAACAGAAAATGTTAGCACAATTGGTTTTAAACAATGATATATTGAAACATTGGACAATAAATGAGTATTTAAATAATAATAAAACACCCGATGTAAAATCATATGAACGACACTTAAATAGTGTAATCAATCTAACTCTTAGTTCGTTAGATAATATGGGGTTGATTAGTATCAAAGGTGGGCAAAAAGGTGGAGCGTATAGTATTAAAGTATATGTTATTGCTGTGATATTGTCAGCATTGTATGGAGTATTGGATTATGGTCAAACACACCAAATAACTCTTGCGGTTAAAATGATGGACGAACAATTCGATAATATTAGTAAAGAGTTGGAAACAAGTGCCCCCCACACTTCCTTTGTATTGAAAAACATAATGGGTAAAATAGGAACATGTGATTATTACAATCCTGTTAGTACTAAGTTTGAATCGAAAAAAATACTTACAAGTCAATTGATGTTAAATGATGATATATTACAAAAAAACATAAAGACAATTACAAATGCCATTGTGGCGTTTAAACCAGTAGAATCTAAAAAAGCACCCATCGATTTAACTAAAGTTAGTAAATCATTGGATTGTCAAGTTAGTAATGTTATAACGGCAATAGAAGCTGATGCTATGTTGTCGGTAAGGGATATATTACAGGATACTGAAATAGTAGACCCTACGATTTGGGACAAAATATCAACTGGATTTGGATTATTGGAAAACCCAACCGCAACAGCAGTAAATCTTATGGATAAGGTTCAATTTATAGGAACGCAAGCTGCGAGACGATTGACAATCAAACAACAGACGACTAGTGTATTAACAAGTAAATTCAACATTGTGCTTAGTAATATTAACCAAATCGTGACAAACAATGCAGTGGTTGTTACCAATTTAGGATTGGTCAAAAAGGTAATATATGGTATATCAATTGCTGGTGTTAAAGCAGTTACGGGTGCTAGTGTCGATAGTATGGCATTGTTAGTTCCAACTGATATACCTAGTGCGATAACAACTGCTCAATCGACTGCTATTGTAGAAGCAATTAAAATGATATCGCTACCATTGACTTATGCAATAATGGATGGGACAACGCCATCTGAAATTGAAGACAAAAAGGGGGGTAGAAAGAAAGGGCGAAGAACCAAGAAAAGGAAGGTAATGAAGGGTGGACTAGGAGATAATACATATGTCATTGAAAACAATGAAAAACAACTTACACAATTTGAGAAAAATGTATATAAAAATGAAAAAATGCTACGTACTTTACAAACAATAAGGGGTTCTGGTATGAATGGGGGGTATTGGATAATAGATGTTTTTAATAATAATGGTGAACAAGGTATTTTACTAGGTTTTCAAGAAGAACCCCCAACTAGTCGTGGTCAACAAGAACCCCCAACTAGTCGTGGTCAACAAGGAGGTAGAAAGAAGAAGACCATAAAGGGAAAGAAAAGTAAGAAAAACAAGACCAAAAAAGGTAAGAAGGGTAAAAAGAAAGGTAAGAAGAAAACAAAAAAAAAGCGTCGATAAATATAATATCAAATATACTATACTTATCTTATAAAAGTTCACAGAAAAAATAAAGAAAAAAAGGCACCCTTAGAACAGATCGAAATTTTTCTAAGGGTGCCTTTTTTTGGAGACTTTTATCCAAATCCGGGGGTTTTCAATAATTTCAATATTCAACCATTACAAAGCATATATCGTCTTATTTCTGTTACGTTTTTCAATTCATCGTCTCTATTAAAGAAGTTCACAGAAAAAATAAAGAAAAAAAGGCACCCTTAGAACGATTTTTTTACTAAAAGTTTTTTAAGATTTCGTTTTGGACAATTCCAAAATTGTCCATTTTGCAATATTGAAAAAAAGTTTTGTAAAAAAATCGTTCTAAGGGTGCCTTTTTTTCTGAAACTTTTTATTTTTATGGTCACAACTGTTTGAGACGATGTATAAAATGACTTGATAAATGCTTTGATTTTCTAACAGTGCCTTTTTTTCAGAAATCGGCGAGTTTTTCTACATAATCCGTCCAAAATTCGAAAAAAAGGCACCATTAGAACAACTTTCATGAAAAAAACTTAGAGATTTTTTCTAATTTTATATAAATGGGAGGGAAAAAAATGCAAAACTACTCCAAAACTACTCCAAAACTACTCTGTTCTAGTAAATCGTATTATTGTTTATTTTGTGACTATTCATCGTCTAATAATTCAAATTACAACAAACATCTTCGCACTAGAAAACATTTAGAAAAAAAGGAAGAAAAAGAAAAAACTACTCTAACACGAAAATCTGTGGTCTCATCAAAAAACGTCATACACTGTAAATTATGTGACTATTCTACGTCACGAAAATCCAACTGGTCACGACATATGGTCAGCGTTAAGCATCTCAAAAACGAGCAAAACGAGCAAAAAACGAGCAAACGTGACGAGGCCTTACCATCAATTGAAGAGTTCAATGAACTGTTAGACGAGTTGAAGACGCTAAAAACTGAAAAGGTGTCGAAAACCCCACCTTTTTTCAAAAAAAAAGGTGTAAATTCAAAAAAAAACGTATTTGAATCAGTAAACGACAAATTTGATATTGAAAAATTGCAGAATCAAATCAATAAAATAATTGAAAATCAGAATGAGATAAAAGAAGAGGTAAAGTCGAGTGGGACAACTATCAACAATTATAATAATATATCGATAACCGTCTTCTTAGAAAATCATTGTAATAATGCTAAGAGCGTACAAGACTTTTTAAAGAATGTTAGTTTTGAATTAAAGGACATTATAAGTAACAATTCGTTAGTAGAAGATTATTTGTCTAAAAAGTTAATTAAGAATTTACAAGACCTTCCATTTACAGAACGTCCAATACATTGTACGGACAATAAACGAAAGAATTTTATGGTGAAGGATGAGGCAATTGGATGGGTCAAAGACAATGGTATGGATTCTAGTGGTTCTCTGTATAATAAAGTTAACCAATTACAAAACCAAGCATACATAGATTTTTTCAATGAATATGATAAGGCAAATCCTTTACCTCATGATACGGAAAAAGAACAAATAAAGTGTCAAATATCGAGCGACATGATATCGAGTAAAGATAAACACAACAAAAACGCAATAACCGACATCGCTAATACAATGTCTATTGTAGATGCGATGGACGTTTCATTGGCAGGTAATAAAATAAAAGAATAGTATAATGGGAACTGTGATGAGTATTATATCAAATTATAGTGTCGAAAAAAATAATAGAAATAAGGAAAATATATATAATAATAATAGTTATGATAATATATATATGGGAAATGTATTAAGTAAAATAAAGGTCAGTATGAAATCAGCATTACATAGAGTGAAAACACGGTTAAATAGAGATGAACGTGCTATGCAAATATATCAACAAATACATCAGGAAGATCATAATATAGAAATAGAACAAACCAATATAGTGTATTTATAACATTAGTTTCTTAATCATTTAAGAAGAATATATTGATTGTCGAATTATAAACATCTCTCCCTTTTTGAATTTGTAAAATTGAAGAATCTAATATATTTAATGATATTTGTAATTAAATTAATACAATGAATTATATATTAATCGACGGTAGTTATTATTGCTTTTACAGATACTATGCTATTCACGCCTGGATGCGTAATGCTCATAAGGAACTTGACTTGGGAAACCCTCTTGAAAATGAATTGTTTGTAGAAAAGTTTAAAAAAATGTTTATTTCCAAGTTAAAGGAACTCCCCAAAAAGTTGAAATTAGATAATTGCAAAATACTTGTGGGTAAAGATTGTTCAAGAAAAGACATATGGAGAAATGAATATAGCGCAACATATAAGGAAACAAGGGTATACGATGATAGTTTTATGGGGGGTCCGTTCTTTAAGATGGCATATGATACATTATTTCGCGAAGCAGGGATAGAAGATAATGATATATTGTATTTAAACCATCTTGAGGCAGACGATTGTCTTGCTTTATTATCAAAACATTTAATACAGCAAAACACAGAAAATAAAGTAACTATTATAACCGGAGACATGGATTACTTACAACTTGCGCATCCTCAACTTGACTTGATAAATCTAAGATTGAAACCTTTGGCGACAAATAAAAACTCAACTGGAGATCCAAAACAAGATTTATTTATAAAGATAGTCACAGGAGATAAGTCAGACAATATAAGCGGTGTGTTTCCCAAATGTGGAAAAAAAACAGCCATTAAATATTGGAACGACAAAGAATTGTTTGAAAGTAAATTACATAGTAAAAATGAATATATAGCAAAATATAACAACAATAAGAAAATAATTGACTTTGATGAGATACCTTTAGAATTAATTATTTCCTTAAAGAATAAATATCCGCAATATTTTAATTAAAATTGATATAAATTAACTACCTTATTTTTTAATGTATAAGAAACAAAATCAATAAATCACATCAAATAATTGCGAATTAACAAATAATAATGGAATGTTCAGTATGTTATGAGAATTTAAACCTACAGAATATTGTAAATACACGATGTGATCATGTGTTCTGTAAGGACTGCTTTTGGAAGTGGGCAAGCAATAATAATACATGTCCAATGTGCCGTTCCGGAGTAGTCACAAATGTTAGTTTAAACAAAGAGGAGTCTAGTTTAAGAGCCAATATATTTGAACTAACACAGGAAGAAACAGGATTGTATGATAATATTGATTACTTGCGATTTGAGGAGAGAGAATTGGAAGAAACTGTATTTCAACTTCAGAAATTTAGAAGAGAACCTCGAAAACAGATGAAACTGTACATGAAAAAAAGAAAAAAACACTTAAATATAAAAAAAGAGCAAGCAAAAATGCAGAAATGTAATGTATTGATACAATTGGATACATATAGTAAGTATTATGATAATTGTAGGGAGGTATTGGCTCAAATAAAATGGGAAAAAGAGCATGATACCTTGAATCTGGAGTTATTAAATATGGATTTTATACCATTGGAAGAAACTAACGAAGATTCATATACTACTCCTACTGCTCGTTTAGAAGCGCAATCGCCTCCTCCTATATATAGAAATCGTTTTGGAGGAGAAATAGAATCAGATGAAGAATTTGTAACATACTCAGTTTAATTTGTAAAAAAGTTTATATTATAAATATATTTTTTATACAAAGTTAGAATTGTAATGCTTCCACCATTTTATCAAATTCATCATTTTCAATCTCGACATCACTTTCCGATGACATATTTAAATGTGGTATAGGAGTTAATGGAATTTCGGGAAGATTGGTTGAACGCTGTAAAGTAGGTAGGGATGTTTCAAATTCATCGCCTGGATTAATAGCGCTATTAAACATATTAGGGGCAGATGAGATTCGTTGCATGGTTGAAAAGGACGAATCATGTGTATCATCGAACATTGTGCTTGTAATGTTGTCACTTACGGCACGAAATCCTTGGGACAATGGCGCCATATTGGTATCTTGGTCTTGATTATCATCTAATTCGATTTGAAGGGACTGTCCTTCTTCAAATCCAAATTGTGAACCTGTTTGTATGGCATCGATATTTGCTCCCATAAACATACAACTAACCCCTCTTTCTTTTAATGCTTTTATTTTATCTCTAAGATCTAATGATGGTGTTTGAGACAAGTTATCTTCTCCATCAGTAAGTAGAACAAACCAAGACATTGTATCTTGTCCATGTAACTCATCTAATTTCGTGTTTAACAAGTCAACTTCTTCAATAGCACTATCGATAAGTCTAGTACATCCATAGGTATTAAACTGAATATCATCATTATTCAATGTTTTGATATCACCAAATTCATTTCTTCCCCCTACTGGAAATACCGTATATCTTGTCACAGAGAATGTAGATAGTCGAAAGTAAGTTTTTACTGAATATGATGATGTTTGTTTTATTTCATCGAGAAAGGAGTGTAATGATTTTAAGAGAGTAGGTAGTATAGAGTTCATAGACCCTGAACGGTCTACAAGAACAGTGCCGACAACAGTTGTTGGAAATTTGGTGGGTGTAGACATGATAAAGATAATTAATAAAAACATTATTTAATTTTATAGTAAAATCAATTTATAGCAACATGTAAACCTTTATGATAATGTAAATAATCATAATCCGTACAAAAGTATTATTATTCAAGAAATCAAAATCTTCAATACGATATCCTTTGTACCAGAGTACTAATAATATAAGGAAAAGGTTATTCATAGTGTATATTTTATTTGTGTTATATTGTATTTGTGTTATATTGTATTATTCTTAAAATTTGTATCAATTTATATTTAACAATTACATAAAAACAATGTTAGTTCTTTATATGTATGGAAGAATTAATAAAATATCCAGAAGAAGAACATGATTATATTATAAAAGGTGGTATAATGATGTATGATTATCAAAAAAAGTGTGGAAAAAAGCAAAAAACAGTGGAAGAATTAAGGATAAATGTTCAAGAAAGCAAAAAATTAATGATTGAAAGAGAAAAAAACACCGAATTGGGAGAGAAAGTAGTTGAATTGGAAGGGAAAAATGAAGAAATACTAAAAAAAGTATATGAAATGGAGCGAAAAAGTATGGATGTAAGGGAACAGCATTTAAACAAAGAAATGGATATGAAAATGAAAATGTTAGATGAATATAATCAGAAAATTCAGAAGAAAGATGAACAAATCATGAGTATTCGTGATAACATTTTGAAGAAAGAAGAGATAAAATACAATTATATCAAAAAAGAATTGGAAATAGAGAGAGAAAACAGAAAAATTGAGGTAAATAGAATACAAGATTGGTTACATACAGAGAAAAACACCAATGAATATTTAAAAAAACGATATGAAACGGACTTGGAGAAGGAGGTAAACAATAAAATTCAGTGTTATAAAGAAGAATTGGAACAATTAAAACAGAAAAACCAAGAATATTTTAATAAATACGAGAACAAAAACAAGGGAAAGATATTTGAAGAGGTGTTTTTTAATGCTTTAGAAGAATATAACGATAAGGAGGAAGGCAATAAGTGGAATATTAGTCATGTAGGAAGTAAGTATGGTGGAATGTGTGATATCATATTTCAACATAAAGATACTGGACAGACAATTTTAGTGGAATCAAAGAATAATTTACACAAAAATCCAGTGCCAACAAAGGATGTAGACAAATTTTATCGTGATGTATTGGACAAAACAAATAACGCAATAGGAGGGATTATAGTATCCACTTCGAAAATCCAAAAAAAGAGGTCATATGAACGTGAGGTGGTGCAAAATCGAATATTAATTTTTCTCTCCCATTTTTGTTTGGAAAACATAGGACAACTATTTTGTAATTTGGAATATATTATTGGAGAAAACCAAATAAACAATAATGATTTGAATAAAGAAGAAAGAAATTGTCTTTTAGTAACACAATTTAATTATTATATAGATGAAGGAAACTTTCATAAGACAAGATCGAAAAGAGCATATGATAAATCAGAAGAAATAAGGGAAATATATTATAAATTAAATCAAGAAGACATCAAACTCATCAAAAATGATGAAAAAAAGGAGAAAAAAGAGAAAAATACGAAAAAAACACAAGAAATTAAGATAAAATATGAAGAGTTGGAAGAAAACTGTAATAAAGTAAAAAAAATAAAGAATGAAAAACAAACAAAGTTTTATGTAAAGCATAAAGATGAAAATGACGAGATAATATTGCAATATTTTTCAGATAATTATAAAGTGGAGAAAAAGATTGAAAAATTGGAAACAGAAGGAAAAATAATAATAATACACAGTAAGTTAAAAAAAAGGAAAAAAGTGTTAAAAAAAGAAGAATCTATAATAAGTAATATAAAGATAAATACGATTTTTGAACAATGATAATATATGATATTCTATATATTATGATTTCAAGTAAAATTTTAGTTGATAGATCTAAACAATTGTTACAAATTCATAAACAAAAATTTAAAAATGAAAAAGGTGTAATAGATCGATATGAACGTCAAATAAACTATTATAAGGATAAATTGTATAAAAATGAATTAATAATCCAGACCAATCTAGAAAATGTAGAAAACATTATGATAGTTGCTCATGCCGATGATGAAACAATATTTGGAATGAACGAACTACATAATGGAGAAAAATGGTTATTAATTATTTGTACTAATTCAATAGATGGTAGAATTGGAGTTACACGGAAAGATATACCAGGGGTAATTCAAATGAGCAAGGATTATAATTTTAATTTAATCGTGATTCAACATTGTGATATATATGAGGAAAAAGTTATAAACACAAGGTTTGATATTACTGTATACAATTATTTGAAAAAATATTTAATGAAACAAAAATGGAAAAGGATAATAACGCATAATAAAGATGGTGAATACGGGCATACTCAACATATATTAGTTCATCGAATGGTTTCACATATCTTATACGACAATGATATAATTTACAATACATTTAAGGTATTTGATTTTAGTAATAAAGTTACAAATGATTGCTTAGAAGCGAAAGATATCCTAAATAAATATTACTTAATGGCAGGAAATAGTCTACTTGATTTAAGATGCGATAAAGTGTGTACCAGAGACGAGGTTCCACTTGAGTATGATATGAGACATGTTTTATGTATATAAGCAAAAATAATAATTATATTTGATATTTAGTAACTTAATAAAGATAGTCTGTAATCTTTCTACACAAATCGGTGGATGGTAATCTAACCATAAGAGTCGTTGCAACAAATGCTTTTCGTTCGTAGTAAATATATTTAAACTTACGAAGATTTTTCACTGTAATTTCGAAATATCGTTTTTTTTTATTTGAAAATTTATGTGTAAGGGTTATTATTGGTATTTCATTTGCGAATTCTTCTGATTTTTTAAGCATATTCTTGAAAAGTTTTTTTAAACTTTCTCTACAATTTTCAAGAGCAAATTCATTTTCTTGAAGAAAACGATTCGTATATAGATACAATCGTCTTACTGATCTGATTCTATTATACATCATGTCGCTTAATTCGTATTCTGTTTTAAAGATGGAATAGTCGTCGTTGTTGGCATTTGTAAAAGTTAGGTGGGTTTGTAATACACCGTAGAGAAAATCGGTTAATTTTTTCATTTTGCGTTTATCATCCTCTTTAATCTGTTGTTTCGAGGGCATCGTTAAATCCATTTTTTTCAGAATCTGATATGCTTTTTTTTATTTTATAATTTATACATTTAATATTATATTCATTTATTCTGTCAATTTTGAAAATTAACCATATGCAAAAAGTATGAAAAAAATTGTAAATAATTATTAAGTTAATAGAGATAGTCTGTAATCTTTCTACACAAATCGGTGGATGGTAATCTAACCATAAGAGTAGTTGCAACAAATGCTTTTCGTTCGTAGTAAATATATTTAAACTTACGAAGATTTTTAAGCGCCACTTCGACCCGTGCGCAATCTCTGTGGGTAAAATGGTTGTCGCCTTGCATCTCCAAAAGAATGTCGGGTATTTCAGATGAAGTCTGTATTGATTTATCAAGCAGTGTTTTCCAAAGATGGTGAAAATCTTTATTACTATTCCCAATAATATTATTATTTTTTCGTATATATCGATTTGTATATAGGTAGATCTGTCTCATTAACTTAATTCTTTCATACATGAGAACTTTATGTATTTTTTCTTTTTCAGAGAGCGCTCGCCATATGCGAAGTTTCTTTTCTATAAAATGTTGTAATTTTAAGTATGTTTTATCTGTAGATAAAACTTTGAATTTTGTCATATTTATTGCATGTATTGATAATTTTAATTACAGAATATAAATAGTTGTAAATAATCGTCAATTTGTAAATAAAATAAAAATAAATACATTTTTAAATTAGAATTATATAGTATAATAATATCTAATAATGTTAAAAAAAGAAATAATTATTGATAGAATCCAAAATACTATTAATACTATTAAAAAGAAA
>Ga0181388_1000390_pt1 | contig 15028 bp, 21 predicted proteins | sample 11SPOviralmetaG_FD_130120 | JGI IMG/M metagenome (GOLD analysis project Ga0181388, IMG submission 130120) | Marine viral communities from the oligotrophic San Pedro Time Series (SPOT) site, San Pedro Channel, CA, USA - 11 SPOT_SRF_2010-05-17 | ecosystem: Environmental > Aquatic > Marine > Strait...
AACCTGAGCCTGAACCTGAGCCTGAACCTGAGCCTGAAGTCTCAAGTTCTCTTCCCTAAGTTGTTTGTTTTGCTCTTGAATTGAAATTAAGTGTTGGATGATTTTATCCATCCCCGGAATTAAATGTTCTGTCATGCTATATTTTAATTATCTGTTATTTTTTTATATTCTTTATTTAAAATGAGTGGTATTGTTCACGATCCTGAAATGATTGCAGAAATAATTGAAATACTAAAAAAAGAAAATAGAGGAGTCTTAGCAGATTATATTTTGTATTTGTCGGAGAAAATATTAATCTCTAAAAACTTTTCAAGCGATGAATCTTCAGAGGAAGAAGAAGTATATGGAGACGAAGATGTGGGAGAAACGGACGATGGTTTCTTTTATTTAAAATAAAAATATTATTATTAATAAATGCCTATTACTGCTCCTGGGTCTGATTGGGATGTTCATGGATGTATCTCCTCTGCTGGTTATAGTTGGTGTGACATATTGGGGAAGTGTATTAGAGCGTGGGAACAATCGTGCGATTATCCGCAGAATTGTTTGAGTTGGTTTGATGGTTGTAATACTTGCTCTCTCGTTGAAGGTGAAGAAGGATTAACCCTCGGAATTTGCACTGAAATGTATTGCCCCTTTTCAGGAGTTCCTTATTGTAGTGTTCCCAAGCCTGAGGTTTCAATTGAACCTTGGTTGACTGATCCTCCGGTTGTAAATCCTTTTATTGGGGGTCATCGATAAAAATAAAATCTAAGATAAATTAAATCTCTTCTTATATGCTTGAATTGCTTCTCTACGACTCGTCTTCTCCCATAGAACCCATCGAGACAACGCCCCAGCGGTCATCGGGGCATTCCAGTTTTCATTCTTTCTATGACGAGCTATGTATCTACTTCTTTGTTCTTTATTTTTCGTTTTCGTATAATCTGGGGCTCCTGCTTGACCGAAGTAAACGGTTTTGGTTCGCCCATTATCTAATGAGAAAACCGCCATCAACTTCTTCTCTGGTTTAGAAGACTTCTTTATAACTACTTTTATCGGGCGAGCCATTTTATTTTATGTATTATTTTAAAATGGTAACCACGAACAAAAATAAGTTCAATAGTAAATATGGTTTTAAAAAGGATGAGCCTCATAGTAAAGCAGAGTTGGTTAAGATTACAGGAGTCCCTAAGCGAATTCTTGATGCAGTATATGATCGTGGCCTCGGTGCGAGACGCAGTAATCCAGAAAGCGTTAGAAGCGTATCTGACGGAAAAAAAAGAGGAGGTAAGTCTCTTAAAGGAAAAATGAGCGGGAATGCTTGGGCAATGGGTCGCATCTATTCATTCTTAACCAAGCAGAAAGGCACGTGGTCGGGTGCCGATAAGGATTTAGCAGATAAAGTCAAGAAACTAAAAATAAAAGGTTATATGCGATAAGTTTTTTATTTGAAATTTTTTTATTTGAAGTTATTATAAATGAGTAGTTACGGAGGATCCGCACCTGAGCCAGCACCAGCACCAGCACCAGCAACACCACCAGCCGAAGCACCATCGAAGAAGAAACGCGTCGGGGTTAAGATGACAGATAAACAGAAGGGAGATTTAACGAAACACATGGAGAAACAGAAGAAGGCAGGAATGAGTGGAACTGAATTAAAGTCTCATCGAATGAAGATGATGGGTCGTATGCGAAAGGGAATGACTATTCAGAAAGCCCACAAAGACATCATGAAGTAATTAAATTTCATAATTTATAATTATTTTATTTCAATTATTATAAATGGTCAAGAAAGTTGTCAATGCTGATTACAAAGCCAAAAAAGATGAATTAAAAAAGAAAAAGGCTGAAAAGTTAGAAAAAGAAAAGGAGGTCGCCGAGCCCGTTGTTGAGCCAGAGCCAGAGCCAGAGCCGGTGGCTGAAGACTAATCAAAACTTATTGAGATAATTTTTCTCTCAAACTTATATCTGTTATTAAGTGATTTTTTATCATTATTTTTCTGTAAAATTTCTCTTTTAATCTTAGGAGAAATTTTTATTTCAATTTTAGTTCGTATTTTCTGATCCTTGTTTAATTCATTCACCGCTCTACGACACGTGGGAATATCGCCATGATTCGCTAATAAAATTCCTTTCTGATAAATTTCATCAATATCAATAAAATCAGTAAAAGCGATACTATATCCATCCCTTGTATATTTTAATACTTTCTTCGCAAGTGTAATCATATCGCTCTTCTCCTTGTAATTTAAATCAATATTAGGTTTCTCGGTTTTTAAATACATCATTAGATCCTCACAAGTATTAAAATTATATTCAGGATTGAAAGGAAGAGGATTATCATTATCTTGGAGAATCTCAGCCATACGAATCTGTAAATCTTTCTTACTTAAAGAATCTGGATCCTCAATTTCAAGTTCATAAATATCAATTAAATAAAGTAAATCTTTTTTTGTAAACGTTTTGTGAATCATTATAATAAGAATAAATAAAAAAAAAAAAATCTTTTCACCTTATATAATGAAAAAGATCGCATTCTGTGTCCCGACCACTTGCAATAAAAGAGAATGGAAATCTGCTAAGGAAACTGATCTATGGAAGGTCTTGCTAAGTGATTTAGAAAACCATCCTCCAAGCGATTGCGATATTACTTTATTTATTGGGTATGACTCAGATTGTAAGGTATGGAGCGATGTTGAAGAAAGAATGAAATGTAACGCAACTTTCACTAAATTCAAGATTGAATGGTTCCCATTTGGTCAAGAAGTTAAGGGAAAACCAACTTGGATATGGAATGAACTCTCTCAAAAAGCAATCAGTGAAGGATTCGAATATCTTCAAATCTTGGGCGACGATATTAGATTACCAAGAGATACTGCGTGGCTCTCTTGCTTCGTCAACAAGTTAAAGAAAAATAAAAATATTGGATGGGTGGCGGGATGGAGCAACAATAATGATATTCCTACTCAATTCCTTATCCATAAAACTCACCTAGAGATCTTCGGTTGGGTTTATCCCCCTGAGATTCCTAACTGGGGATGTGATAATCATATGCATGATATTTATCCTCAAAAATACGGTATATGGCTCAAGTCTTATCCGCTGTTGAATGTTGGAGGATCTCCCAGATATGAAATTCAATTTAGTGAAAAGTTCGTCAAAGCAATTGTCAAAAGATATAAACCAAAATTAAATAGATTTTTAAATTCAGATTAAATTCTAATATGAAATTAACAATGCCAAAGAATGTTAAATTTACAGAAGAGAAAAAATATAGTCTTCCAAAGAAGCCCATAGATATTGCATATGAAAAGATTGCGGAGTTAAAGATTATGTTGAAATCTTCTACTGATATTCAAAAAAAAATGCTTGTCATTATATTAGAGATGCAAACCAAAATTGATAAATTAGAAAAGACTCAATGTGAAGAAATTAAAAAAGCAGAAAAAAGCAGAGAAGGTTGGATCTTCTAAATTTTTATGTGAGTATAAGTAAATTATGATTCATCAAATATTTATTAATATTGGAAGAGGAGAACTAAAAGAAATTATTGAATTCTCTTGGCCTCAGAAGAACACTGAAATGTTTTGCAAAAATAATAATATCCCTTACACTCTCTGGAATAAAAAAGACATAGAAGATCTCCTTGAAAATTATCCCCAATATAAACAACTTTATGAAGACTTTAGATATGATATTCAAAGAATAGACTTTGCCCGATTGTTAATATTATATCACCATGGAGGACTTTATCTTGATTTAGATGTTCGTCCTTTTAAAGAAAATGTTAAAGAAATATCTGAAATATTCAATGAAAACTTTTTTATTGCCCGATGGAATAAAAGTCATTTACCATATAACGCCATATTATCGTGCTGTAAAAGAAATCCTCTAATGCTTGATTGTATCAAGGAAGTTGAAAGATCTTATTATGAAAAAAGTAAAATGGAAATTTATAATACTTGGAAAGCAAGATTTGTTTATCAGACATCAGGTCACTATTGTCTGCATCGTGTATTAAAGAAAAAAATTGAATACACTCCTTGTGTGAGTGTATGTAATCGTATTAAAGATATTATGGATATAGTTCCAGATAATAAAGCCTATTTTCTTGATACTTCAGCAAGTGTATGGTATTCAGATGAATTTAAAGGAACTAAATAAAACTGCGGAAAAATTAAATGGGAGTGCGTTTTTTTTCCAAGATTATTTTCTATAAAGAATGTATAATGACTATTGGAAGAGTTTACCGCCTTACTGCTGAAGGATGCGATAAATGTTATGTTGGTTCTACTAAGTCTCGATATGTTTCTATAAGGATGGCTCATCACAGGGAAAGGCACAGAAAGGGAAGACAAAATTATTATGGTCTTTTTGATGATGGAGATCCTAAGTTGGAAATTTTGGAAGAGATTGAATATGAAAAAGGTGAGGATTGGATTCTAAGAAAGGCAGAACAGAAGTGGGCTTCACTTAATCGTGAAACTTGTATTAACAGAAGGAGATGTTATATTTCTCCAAGTGTAAAGAGAAAGGAAAGAGATCGAAGAATCAAGAAATATCATGATAGTGAAAAGGGTCGCTTAGCATTAAGAAAAGGAACAATTAATCACAGATTAAAACAAACTGCTAAACCTGTGACAGGATTAAAAAAAGCAGAATTAATTAAAGAATTAGAACAAATTAATGTTCGGCAAGCGGAACTCAGACTCTTGAAGCCTTCCGAGGCTTCTTCCTCGGAACCACCAGTATTCCCTCCTGATCTCCATCCGGATCAATCTGACGAAGTTTCATCAGACACAGAATAGTCATACAAATAAATTCATTATCTTCTTTATCACCACCTTTCATCTTATGAAGACCATTCCACATAATATTTTTAATGAATTTTAATTTTCTATCCTCTAATGCTTCCCTTAATAAATTATCTCTCTGCTCGTAATATTCTTCCATTGTGTGATTGCCTAATGGAAGACTTCCTACAATTTTATTTTCAAAATAAAAAACTACCGAACCATTCTTTCCTTGATTAATCATTTACTTATTAAATAATTAAATTACTTTTAAATTGAATCGGGGCTTGGCTTCATAACCATTCACTCCTGAATCACTTTTCTTCTCACCAATATCTAAACCGAAACGAGAGTTCGCTTGCCAAATCTTCAAGTTTTCCTTAAAAACATTCCTCGTCGGAGAATCGTGGTCTTGCTCCTGAGACCAACACTTAAAATCACAATAAAGATTATCTAGTTCGGTAGGAGCAATTGAACTCTCACCACTTGTATCATTCTCACACTCTTCACAGAAATCTGTAATCCAATCTTGAACGATAGGAAGCATTACATTAGGATTGGGATATTTCCTTAAGATTGATTTAAATTCATTACTCGTGTTCTGAAGCAAGAGTTGTAGATCCCTATTTTTACAACGGATCCTCTTGTCATCCTCCCTCAGCTTCTCATTCTCAAGAAGCACAGGTTCAAGTTGATCATAATGATGCTTATAATTTTCTTCAACTTGTTCCTTCCACTTCTGAACTTCTTCTTGGAGTTCTTCATTCCACTCATTCTTCCCCTTACACTCTTCAATGAGTTCTTGCTTTTCCTTTTCAAGATTCTTGTTTATTACTTCAAGTGATTCAATCTTCTCAATCAGACCATTGTTAACATAATCCGCAACCTTATTCTCCTTGTTCTTATTGTTTTCCTTCTGATCCTGATAAAATTTAATCTTTTCCATTAACTTCTTATTAGATTCATTTAACTCATTAACTGTTTTCTTATTCATATCCTCTTGAATAAGAAAATCATCAATCTGATTATTGAGATCTAGAATCTCCGCATCAGCTGAATTAACAAACATATTATGTCCCGCAGTTGCCCCGTGAAGTTTACTCTCAGTTTCACGGAAAAGTTCAACAACACATTCCTTTTTCATACGGCGGAGAGCGTGATCGCTAACATCACTCTTTCCAGTCGCAATATCGATCATTATTAGATAAATAATATTCTGCTGTTATGTTTAAGTAAGTTTTATAAATTATCATCAATCCAGTCTGTAAGTTTCCTTTTACTTTTCTTATTTAGTTCAGGATAATCAATCAGAGGATTATGTGATATTTTATCATATTCACTTTGTAAATAATTATTGAATTTTACTTCGCAGAGATTTTTAGTTTCTTCTGTTGTAGTTTCTCCTTCATAATAATCTTCCATAATATTTTTCATATATTTATCAAAGTTGAACTGAAAGACCTTTTCCATAAATTTATCCTGTAATTTAAATTTTTCTTCTTTCCATTGAATATGTTCTTGTCTTTGAATGGATATCCTTTCATTCTCTGCTTTTAGTTTCTGCTCGTATTCATCCTTTTCCTTTTCCTCTTGTTGGGTTAGATGATTACTATAAATTGATTTAGTTTCTTCTTGTGGAGGAGGATTCTCGACAATATCATCATCACTATCATAATCAGGATCCATCCTTTTAAAGAGTTCTGGACTGGGTTCTGGACTAGGTTCAGGCTCAGGTTTCACTTCCACTTGTTCCATATCCTTAATCTTCTTTTTTAATTTATTGATCTTTTTACGGTGCTGATAGTTTTCATTTTTAAGATTGGTGATAGATTTATCCTTTTTGAGGAGTTCATTTTTTAGATTTCTTATGAGTTCATCTTTCTCCAAATCCTTATCTTTTTTATTGTGTTTCATTAGTTTCTGTTCACATTTACTATCCATCCAAGTTTTAAATTGTTTCATACGAGGCTTATCATGATCTCCTTTTTCATAAAGAGTTTTTAATTGATATTTCATATTCTTGATAACTTTTTTATGATCTTTAGATTTACTTTTATTTATTATTGCTTGAACCTCTCCACTCTTATGGAGATAGTCTTCTAGGAGTTGCGGGAAATTAGTTTCGTAATCAAAGTAAGATTCGATCTCTTCAATTGTATCGTCTCCAACAAGTTTAACCATTATATATTCTATATAGATTTTATTTTTAAGCATTTTAGACCAATGGTCTAAAATAAAATAAAATAAATCAAATTTAAATAAGATAAATAAGATAAATAAGATAATAATATCTTTTACTATCTTATTTTAGACCGATTTTAGACCGATTTTAGACTTTTCTATCATTTTAGACCGATTTTAGACCGTTTTTATCGTTTTTTACCAAAATAGGAAAGGTTCAAGGTTCTTCTTTCTCAACACTTTATTTTTCAAAAGGTCTAAAATGGTCTAAAATGGATTTAACTTGAATATTATGAATCTCAATATTTAAAATTATCGATTTTTAAATTATGATATCAATATTTCATATGATTCTCTTACTATTTTAAATTGTTCTCCATCTCCCCCGACTCGATCGGGATGAGTTTCTCGGGCTTTAGCCCTGAACGCCTCCTTAATATCTTCTTGGGATGCAGATCTCTTTAATCCTAATACTTGATAATGTTTATCGTCTTCATGACTTTCAAAAGGGTTAGAAGAACTCTTTTCAAAATCATCTTCAAAAGGATTGTCGAAGAAATTAGAATCATTCCACCAGTGTTCTTCTTTTTCATAATTAGAATAATCGCCCCAAGGATCTCCTTGATAATGTTCAGGAAGGTCTCCAGCTGGTTGATGATCAACATTTCCCAATGAAAATGTTAGATAATTACGATTTACCATAAATAAAATAATATTACATTTTATTTTTAGGTTTAAAATCAAAAACCTCTTTCTCTGAAATTTCTTTTTTCTTATCTAAGATTTTATCAATTTGTAATTCTTTTCCTGCGGATTTTAATTGACCTTTCTGCGTTGAGTCTCTAGAAGTATCAGGAACATTCGTTTTAATTTTTATTTTCTTATTTTTCTTCTTAGGCATACTTTTAATTTTATCAATTATTTTTTTTTTAAAGTATGATAATATAAATGAGTTTAATTGTGACTTCATCCGCAAAACAAGACGAGACGACCCAGTTGGGGATCTCTATTCCCTACCAGTTTCGCAATCATATTAAGAATCCACTAACAATTCCCCCGAATAGTGAAGTCGCTGTTGAGAGTGTTAAAATTCAAAGAGTTCCTATGCTTGATTACGCCAATAATATTCGCACCAATTTCTGGTTCGGTGAGAGATTAGCTTCCAATGCTTCGTTAGAAGAACAAACTTCGTATTTTATTCCAGTAAGAAATGAAATCCTTGGTTCTAAGTCTCCTCAAGATTTCGCTGAAGAATTCAAGGTAATGCTCCAAGAAGCATATTCACTTCACCCTGAAATTAATAGTGTAGGAATTGAAGTTAATATTTCGGTTGATACTGATGGAATATTTAAAGGATTTCAATATAAGATTCCTCAAGTGGGATCTGTTGGAACTTCAGCAATTCCACCAGCGGAAACACTACTCCAAGAAATATCAGGAATACCTGCAACTTGGGACGGAACAACAATCACAGAGGGAGGAGTAGGAGGAGGAGATTGTTTCGTTCAACTTTTACCGCAGGGGACTCAGGGCGGTCCGATATCTGTTAATAATGGTTCACTTACTTATTCAGCTGGTAAATTCAACACAGGCTCAGTGATTTATGGATTATCGAGACCCTATTGCACGGATCCAGCAGATGGACAGATTCAAGGTTGGATAGGAAGATATATGGCGGAGGCTGGTCCGGATACAGACCACCCATTCAGTCTCGCCATAGAGGCAGAAGGTCTTGGAGACCACGGTGATATTTATATGGATTATGCAGTTGAAGATAATGGAGTAGATGTTCGGGTTTATAATTATTGTAGTTCAGAAGGTCTCGGACGAATGCAAGAGGTTATTTATTACAATAAAAATCCCTCTGCCTCGGCAATTTCTAATACACCCAACTCTTCTTACGCAGCCGGAACCCCCCTCACTTCCTCACAAATGGGAGACGTTACATTCACAGTCAAGGGAGAGAAAGTAGAGATCTCTGTTAGTGGAACAGTCATTGTTGCCGTTAATGATTTCAGCAGTGCTTCATTTAAATCTCAAATACCGATGCCAACAACTATCTCTAATTGGAAGATGTATCCAACTGTTTATTTCCAAGATGGAGGTGATTCAGTTGATATTACGAATTATACTTCAAGGACTTCCTCAACAATCCACAGAAATTTCCCTGAGAACTCTTGGATCACAAGAACAAAGATTCCTGTATTTTTAGATGGGCGAGGGGCAACTCAAACTCAAAATTCAATCATTGACGGAGGAGGAACTCAGCCCTCACAACCTCGTTGGAATAATGCGGATTTCTGGGATGGAGATATTTATGATCGCGAAATACTTACTGGAATGAGTAGCACCGGAACACTGGGATCGGACTCTGTAATAAGAAACTATAAGGGAATAGCAAATAATTTAATAGGAGGTCATACAGATGGATATGAAAATATTTTCCTTATGGGTAAAAATGAAAGATATCAGGAAAAGAGAGTTCAAGTGTGGCAACCGAACTCGGCACTTGTTCTTGGTTTCAGTCCATTCTCAATCAATCAATCTTCTGGGATGACACACGGCGGTGGATATCACGGAGCTTCATTCGTTTCTTCTAGTAGACCCGTTATGACTTCTCAGCAGTCAACCTTCATAAGAGTTCCAACACTCACCCACGAGACTTATAATTTCTCAACGGGTAATCCTTCAAAGATTTTATTCCAGATTCCAAGATTCGACAATAGCGGTGCGGAAACAGGAGCTCTTTACTTCCAGAATAGTGATAAAACTTTTATTGATTTAAAGAACTCGGCTCCATTACAACTGACAGATATAGATGTTCATCTAGTAAGGAAGGATGAAACATTTGCAAAAGATCTCACAGGTTCAACGGAAGTTGTTTTCTTCGTTCGCCCGAAAATGTAAGTATTGACGATTAATCTGTCAATCAACCCTTAGGGTAAATTAAATTTTAGTTAATTCTAAGTCTATCTTTCAAAATTATTTTATCTATCTTTATTAAATGGATAAAATAATGCCAATGATTGCGATGCCGGAAAAGGAACCTCCCCCACCCCAAGTAATCCCCGACAGTGGGAATAAGAGTGATAAAGAGATTATTGAAAAGATTCAAACTGATATTGCTGAAGAAGATTATGATGAAGATTCATTAATCGAAGTTACTGAAAGACTTATACCTGAAGAAGACGATGTGTTTGCAGAACGTCCCGTGCCTCAAATAAAACCAATTGTTCAAGAAGAAGAAGAAGCTCTTCCACCCACCGAACAGGAGTCTTCGTCAGAATTTAAACCAACTGGAAAACGCGCTTATAAACGGAAGGCTCCTATGTCTCAGAAACAGAAAGACCATCTAGCAAGGATTCGTAAAATAGCATCTGAAAAAAGAGCAAAGGAGCGTGAAGACAAAGCCCAAGATAAAATTAAAAAAGAAGAAGAAAAAGAAGAAGCTCGTGTTAGAAAAGCAGAGGAAAGGATTCTTGCGAAACAAAGGAAAGAACAAGAACAAGTTAATGAACCTAAACCCGCAAGAGCTCCCACTCCTTCGGTGCCTCAAACTGGATTCACACGTGATGATATGGAACGTGCAATGTTTTCAGCAATATCATCTTATGAAACCATTAGGAAGAGGGAAAAGGAAGACAAGAAGAAAAGACAACTCGCAGAAGCAAGGGAAGACCAGATGAAAAGAACTCTCCAACGGGCAATTCAACCTGATAAACCAGTGGATCAATGGAGACAATTTTTTAATTAAATGACTTAAAATTTTAGGGCGTTATTAATATGTAAAACACAATGACTAATAAATCCAATTGGGAAAAAGTTAAAAATAAATTAAATGTTAAATTCGATGGTAAATATACATATGAAAACTTTCAATTTGAAAATATGAATTCTTGTTCTTTTATTACTTGCGACATTCATGGGGATTACTTTCAATCTATGAATAATCATATGTATAAGGGATCGGGTTGTTCCAAATGTTCTTATAGGAAAATGGGGGATAATAAGATGTTGACCCAAGAAGAAGTCATAGAGAGAGCAAATAAAACACACAACAACTTATATACTTACGATAACTTTGTATATGAAGGAATGCAAGTTAAATCTTTCGTTACTTGTAAGGAACATGGGGATTGGGAAATACATATGGGTAATCATATAGTTTGCGGGAAAGGTTGTCCTTTATGTATTAGAAAAACGGAATCAATGTTAAAAAATATCTTAGAACAAAATTTTAACTATAAAATCATTCACGATAAAAGATTTCATTGGTGTAAGAAAAAAAGAGAATTACCATATGATTTCGTTATTCAAGATCTCAAGTGTATCATTGAACTGGACGGACGACAACATTTCACCCAAATAAAAAACTGGGAATCACCAGAAGAAGGATTAAAAAATGATATTTTTAAGAATGAAAGAGCAATGGCGAATGGTTATTCAATGATAAGGGTTTATCAACCGGACATTTACAATAATAAAAAAGATACCCTCTTAAAACTAATTATGTCGATTCATCGGTATGAAACTCCTCAACTAATCTGTATTGGTGAATGTTATCAAAACAGATTTAATTAAATAAAATAAAATCAATAGTAATATAAATGGAAAGTAAACCTCCGCCTCAGATTTTTCCGGTGAAAGATCCCCCGAAAGAAAAACCTAGAAAGATTACTCATCCTAATCTTCCTGAGCTCCCCTGTATTATGTGTCTTGTAATGCCGACAAAAAGTGGAAAGAGCACAATTTTAAGTAATCTCCTTCTCCGAGATGACTTTTATAAAGGGGCAATGGATAATGTAACCATCATGTCGAACACCGTGGACCAGGATGTTACGAGTCGCTTCCTACGTGAAGCCTGTGATTGCTATACTGGTTATGATGATAGCGTGTTGGCGGGAATCATAGAACAACAGAAATCTTTTGATAAAGAAGATATGCCTTTCGTTGGGATGATTTTCGACGATATTCTCGGTTCAGTGAAGAGGAACTCTTATTTAAATCATTTAGTCACAAGGTCAAGACACTACGGAGTCGGGTTACTAGCGATATCGGTCCAGTCATTCAAGGCAGTAGGACCCACAATAAGAAATAATACGAATGCTTTCATCTGTGGAAATTTACAAAATATGTCAGAATTAGACAAGATCAGTGCAGAATATTCGGGAATGTTCGGTGGCGATGAAAAGTTCAGGAAAATTTATTCCAAGGCGACTGAAGTGAGATATGATTTTCTTTATTTAGATCTTCAATCTAATCCAGCGAGGGCATTTAGAAACTTTGAGGAACAGTTGGCGGAAGGTTCAAATTTACTTTTCGGGGATAAACAAATAAAAACTAACATTCCAGAATAAAAATAATTGCTTCTTTTATAAAATGACTGATATGTATGGATATGCGAGTTCTCTCTCGGAGGGTCAAAGTTTCAACGCAAGAACCAAGAACTTTAATGACGGTGTGCTGGTGGCGAATCAAAAGGCTCAAGATGATTACAAGGAAAAAGTAAAGAATCAACCCGGAACTCTATCAGATGATAAAACTAAAAAAGAAGAAGACGAAGCATATTTTGGTTTCACAGACGGAACAGGGGCAATTGGTTCTACAGTCGGTTTAGTTCAGGCGGGTTCTTCTATTAAAGCGAATGGTTTAGGTGGATATATGGCGGATGAACTCGCTCAACGAAAGAATGCTGTCAGTTCAACTGCTAAAAGGATTATAGCGGGTGATCCCAAACCACCTCCCGCTGATATGGTTCCCTCCAATGAAACAACTTCTGCGGGAACAGTGGCAACTGATTCAGAATCAGCTACGAGGGATGCGGGTGCTGCGGGTGAAGCAGTTGCGAATGCTGGTGAGGAAACACTACAAGGTGGTTCAGATGCTCTTCGTGCTGGGACAGGGGCAATTGAATCTTCTTCAGTAAAAACTGGAATCATTAAAGGGGTATTAAAGAAAGCGACTCTGGGGACTGTTGGAGAGGCTGGTTTGTCGGCAGCCTCAGAAATCGGTGGGAAGGCACTAGGTGATTTCGGTGGGATATCGGATGTTGTTCACGGGATTTCTAATGTTGTTAGTGGTTGTGGGACTTTCTTTCAGGGTGAAAGCACTGGTGATAAATTACAAGAGTTAGGAGCTGGAATGGATTTAGTTGGAACCGCTTTCCCTCCATTGGAACTTGTTGGAGGAATTACTTCTCTGGTTGGTGGTATAATGGATGGATACGAAGATTTGAAAAATGATAATAAAAAACACGCCAGCGATGCAACGACTGTTCCTCCTCCCAAGTTAACAGCGACGAAAGTGACTCCGGCATACTCAACAATGGGATTGGCCGCATCTGCTCCTATTTCTGCGAAACAATCAATAACGGGATCAAGTTCTTTTTAGCTAAACTTCGTTATTAAAATTTCTTTTTAAGATTTTAACTTTTTATTTTTTTTTAACTGTTCATAGTATAAAATGAGTAGTTTCTTTGTTTCTAGTGATAAGATTAAAGTCGGTCAGACCGATGTAAGCATTCCTTCAGAAAATGGTTTAAGTTACCGCCCCGGAGGTCGTATTGAATTATATATTCCACCGACTTCTAAGTTCGTTGATTTATCTCAGTCCAAGTTAAAGATGAATGTTAATCTTGCTGTGCCGAGTGTCTCCTCTACGAATGGAGTTCAGAAAGTTCAGTTAGATGCTGAGACCGGATTACACAGTCTCATCCGCTCAATTAGGATCTATTCTGGGCGAAAAACTGTTCTCCTTGAGGAGATTGAAGGCTATGATGTTTTGAGTGCTCTTCGCTTCGACTACGAGACTAATGATACTCTCAAGGGTCAGAGAGCACTTGTTGACGGGACGACTGTTTACGACCAGTCCACTCGTGGAACTCAGGGGACTATGAAAACTCCTCAGAATAATATTACAAGCAATCCTTACTTTACGAAGGTTGATGGTAATCCAGCTCTAAGTGTTTCTTTCGCTACGACTGATCCTGATTATGGTTTCCACGAGGCTAAGGGTGAACTCCATCTCAACACCGGACTCTTCCGTAATGAGGCTGTATTCCCAGCACTTTTAACTGACGGTATTTTCGTAGAAATTTTACTTCAGGACTCACGTAGAGTTTTCAGAAGTCTTGATGGTCCTAACCGTAATCGTCGTGGTCTCCTTGCCCCTGAATTCCACAGCACGGACGGGATTGATGCTACCCGAGCAACTAATGGATCTCTCCAGAGTGGTTCTGCTATGAGCTCTTTTTACCTAACACGGGGCAATAACTACACGGCGGTTGAGAATGTTCCTTTTTCGGTAGGTGAGCATATTACTTTTATGAGCCAGGAATACGATCCGCTCGCAGCGGTAAGTGGGTCTATTAATGCTTCAATTGGAAGAATTAAAGATATAGAAATGGACAGAGGTCTTGCTGCTTCAGTTGATAAAATTAAAATTACTCTCCACGCGAATGTAAGTAATACAACGGGAGAATCGTGGACGGGGGCAGCGGGTAAGAAATATTTTATGGTTACGAATAATCCTGAAACGGCTCCAAGTTATGATCCAACATACACAGTGTCAGATGTTGAGATGATTGTGAAACAGATTGAAGTTCCGGATGGTTATGAGGCATCTATGATGCAGATGATGAAGGAGGGCGGGACCATGAATTATGATTATCGGTCTTTTACTAATTACAGATATTCTCAACTTGCTGGAGATAATGTTGCGAACATTCGACTCCCATTAATTGAGTCTCGTGCGACGGCTATCCTGTGCGTCCCCACAGACGCGAAGGCATACTCCTCCAAGGAAATGTTAAGTTGCTCTTCCACTTACCGAATCAATACGGATATTGGTAATGATAATTTCAACAATTCCGCGAGGTCGGGTCTAACCGGAATCTGCGATGGTCTGCAGGAGTATCAGTGGATCTATGATGGAAGAATTAATCCAAGCAGACCTATTGATACTAAAAAGATTGCTGACCGAAACTCAATCTCGCAGCAGTGGACAATTGAAGCGGAGAAAGCATTAGCGATGGCGGACATTGAACCGCTATCCTTCCGTGCTTTCCAAGATAA
>Ga0181388_1000398_pt1 | contig 14874 bp, 24 predicted proteins | sample 11SPOviralmetaG_FD_130120 | JGI IMG/M metagenome (GOLD analysis project Ga0181388, IMG submission 130120) | Marine viral communities from the oligotrophic San Pedro Time Series (SPOT) site, San Pedro Channel, CA, USA - 11 SPOT_SRF_2010-05-17 | ecosystem: Environmental > Aquatic > Marine > Strait...
AGGGTCGTCCAGCGAAGAATCCGACAAAACGTCAGATAACTGCGGCCATAAAATCAACACAATCAATGAAAATGGCTAGCGAATATCTTAATATGAGTTACCAAACTTTTAAGAAATACGCCAAAATGTATGATTTATGGAACCCATTACCGAGTAGTGCGGGTATTAGGAAGCGTAATAGTACTAAAATCACTCCATATGATTTACAAAAAATACTCTCAGGCGAGAATCCTAGTCCATTTCGAGAGACTACACTACTGAAAAGAGCGTTTCAAGAGGGATATTTAGAACAAAAGTGTAGTAATTGCGGTTGTGATTACACACACATTACTGATACCTCATATCCACTATTATTAGATTTCTTTGATAAAGACCATTTAAATACCAAGATAGAGAACTTGCGTGTATTATGTTTGAACTGCGTATATCAATTACAAACCACTATTAAAGGTTGGTATCGTCATAGAGATGTACCATTAATGCAAGTTATCGAGGAACAATTACCCTTAGATATATCAGTAGAACGCGAGGAAACCGCAGAAATAATTGATACACTTCAAGTAGAACTTGAACCCATAGAGGATAAACAGCCCGATTTAGAGTATATTCCATTCGAAGAATTCCAAAAATCTTTAGAAAATTGAAGAAAACACTTGACTTATATGGCGAAAAAGCCTTATATTTAATGGGTACGCACACTAATATCGCTTGCAATTGGTTGGATTCACTACTCAATTCCCATATCTTGCCCCGCTAATTATATAATTCGCCCCGCAGTCACTTAAAGTAATACTTTAATTAAAGTGATACTTGAGGCGTTCATTAAAGTGATACTTGAAGTGCGTGTTCTTGATTTCTTGCGTGAACCAAATAATAATATAGTATAGTACTACACTACTCCCCATGTATATACGCTAGCGATAAAATAAAGTGCGAGTTCAGGTATTACAGGTATACAGGTAGTGCCATAAGTACCAGTAATCAAGTATGACAAAACTACAGAGATACAAAACCATTATAGGCCACCCCAGGCAATTCATCGTGAATCCAAACTTGTATGACATAATGTCAGACGGCCAGAGTTGCTTTTATATCGGCGTGGCTTTTTTCCTCTAAGCGATTTAATAACACCTCTTATCCATGTGGATATGCATATATCGCGATATTATTTATCACTCGCTTGATATTTAGTATTATGATGTGGAGTTCTATAATACAAAGTACAATGTGGATTCAAATAGAGATATTGTTTGCTCTATTGATACTATGTATTATATTGATATTAGATGATTACTTTAAATGGAGATAAAGATGAATGATGGTAATGTGTTTGTTATGTTAATATGTATAGGGTTAAGTGGTTATGCTTGTTATGTATGGTATCACTACTTAAATGAGAAATGAATAGTATAGTATATTTAATATTAATATTTTTACTACCCGCGGTTATATTAAGTAGAGGAACTATTGCACAAGATAACTTTGATATTCAATTAGATAAAACCGCACACCTCACTACTTCATTTGGATTATACTTTATGTTCTATACTTTGTATTCTGATACTTTGTTATTCACATTACATGATACTATACCGAATCCCTTACACTCTATGATTAGTGCCACCGCAGTTGGATTCTCTTATGAAGTATATCAGAGTACGAAGTTATCGAGGAGTGATGGATTTAGTGTACACGATATGGTGTATAACATGATAGGTGTAGGGTTCGCTCGTTTCACTCACGAAGTTTTTTTGTATTTTAAGGATTTACATTGATACTTATTATTAGTTATGAAAACAAAGTATGTTACATTCCCTACTCATGAACGAAAAATACTCGGTTTAAACGGGTTGAACCACGATGCAACAGCATCACTTATTCATGGTACAGAGATTAAGTTCGCAGGTCACAATGAACGATATTCAGATATCAAGTTCGATGAGAATTTAGATTCAAGGTTATTCAATGATTTAAAACGATATGGTGATTGGGATACTTCCGTATGGTTCGAGGATTCTCTATTGAAGAAAACTCGTCAATTATATGCAGGTCAGTATGGTGAGTTTTTCCAATTGAAAAATCTACCTAATTATTATTTGAAACAATTTGGTATCAGACCAGATTATCAGATATCACATCATTTATCTCACGCAAGTGCTGCGTACTTCACATCCCCTTATGATAATGCCATCTCAGTAAATATAGATGCGATTGGTGAATGGGAGTGTGCCACTATATGGTATATCGAAACAGATTCACAGAAGAGAACTACCTTTACAAAATTATGGAGTGATAGATACCCCAACTCGTTGGGCCTTTGGTATAGTGCTATGACACAACGATTAGGATTGAAACCACAAGAAGATGAGTACATCTTAATGGGTATGGCAGGATGGGGAGAACCTATAGAGGAACTCGTGAAAGAAATGGAAGAGTATTTCTTTGCGAACACTTCAGGCTTAAAGATGAATCATAATCTACACAGAGGATGTCAAGATTGGAATCCTAAATGTTATCCAGATGATGGAAGTGATAAATGGAAGTTTGATATAGCAAACGCAACACAACATATATGTGAGAATAGAATTATGGATATCTTTCAACACGCAAGTACATTGGTTCCACATTGTAACAATTATGTATATGGTGGTGGGGTTGCATTAAACTGCGTAGCCAATTCCAAGATTGCGAGACAGTTCCCCAATTTATGGATTATCCCAAATCCCGGTGATGGTGGTTCATCGTTGGGAAGTGCCGCCTTTGTGCTGGGAGAGCATCTCGATTGGAATAATACCTTTCTTGGTTATGATATCAAGGGTGATTACCCAATTGAGCAAACTTTGCAAACTTTGTTAAAGGGAGATTTAGTCGGAGTCGCTAGTGGTAGAGCGGAGTTCGGTCCACGAGCTTTAGGGAATCGTTCTCTACTAGCAGACCCACGAGGTAATGATATAAAGGACAAGATGAACAAGATTAAGAAACGACAAGAGTTTCGTCCTTTTGCACCTGCAGTACTTGAGGAACATGCACATAAGATATTTGATATGCCAGTTCGTAAATCTCAGTACATGCAGTTTGTAGCAGATTGTAAACGACCAGATTTGTATCCAGCAATATGTCATGTAGATAATACATCAAGAGTACAGACAGTCAGTAAAGAAGATAATCCAAACTTCTACAATCTGATAAATGAATTTTATAAGAAGACAGGGTGTCCAATGTTATTGAACACAAGTCTAAATATTAAGGGAATGCCGATAGTGAACACACACAATGATGCTGTGGAGTTCGAGAAGAAATACGGAGTGAAAGTATATGGATAAGAAGACGAGATATATAATTGAGATTAAGTATGCACATGATAAGAAAGGTGAGAATGTGGAGATGGTAGAGATAACTACAAATGATTTAGAGTATAGTATGAAACAATATCAAAGAAACAGACAACCATTAGAATGGAGAGTCAGACACGATTATGGAACAGGATTATAATGAAAATAGGAATAGTTGGAAAAGGTTTTGTTGGTACAGCAATATCAAAAGGTTTTGAATCAGTTGGACATGAAACTATATGTCATGATGTTAGGTTGGAAACAAACATTACAGATGTCTTGGATACACCAATTACTTACATTTGTGTACCTACACCATCAAGTGATAATGGTGAGTGTGATACAAGTATTGTACATAGTGTTCTAAGAGAATTATATAATCTTAAATACAAAGGTAAGGTTTGTGTTAAGAGTACAATCAAACCAGGCAGTGTGAATAAATGGAGAGAAGAGTTTTATCACAATGGTGATGGGTTAGATATAAGTTTTGTACCAGAGTTCTTGAGAGAGAAATGTGCTGAGTATGATTTTAAATATAATAATAATATATTAGTTATAGGTACTGAAGATAAAGAAACAGAACGATTGGTTAGAGAGTGTCATGGTAATTTACCAACACATATAGTCGTGATGAAACCTATTGAGGGTGAGTTAATGAAGTACTTCAGTAATAGTTATAAAGCAATGAGAGTAACATTTGCCAACGCGTTTTATAAGATATGTAACGAGGTTGATGCAAACTATGATGTAGTGAAAGATGCATTCTTATTTCATGGAGTAGGTGATGGACATTATCTAAAAGTGAATAAAGAGTATGGTGGGTTTGGTGGAACTTGTTTACCCAAAGATACAAGAGGGTTAGCAAAGTTAGTAGAGGAATTAGGATTAGATATTGATTTGTTCAAAACTATAATTAGTGATAATGATAAGTTTGCAGAACAAAATGATAGATTTGAGATATAGTTACTATTTATATATGAGTGATATGATGTCGCATATGATACATCATGGAAATACATATAAAAGACGAAACCGATGCAGTAATTCAATTACTCTTATTGATAGTAGTAATAGGATATTGGATATGGTTAATAAAATACATAAGGAAGTAATGGTCAGAGATAATGATTTTGGGGATTCACTTGTTAGTGGTTCAAAACTCGTTAAAGAAATATTTGAATTTCTGGCGTTCATCCTTATATTTATACTAACAATTAGTATTGGAACATTACTTTCAATAGGAATTGTGGGGGTTGTATTCTTAATGTATTTATGGGATACATCAAAATATTTTTGGAAAAGCATAAAAAACACTTGACAAGTATGGTAAAAAAGCCTTATATTCAGGCTATGAAAACAATTGAGAAATTAAGTCCGAGGGCCGGGGCTGTAGCTCAGTTGGGAGAGCATCGCACTTGCACTGCGGAGGTCGCTGGTTCGAACCCAGTCAGCTCCACAAATAAAATTACAAAGGAGAAATAATGGTTATACCGATGGATGCACGAGTAGTGATTAAGAAACCTTCGCGAGAAGAAATGAGTAGTGGTGGTATTATATTACCAGATTCAATCGATGAGGGTAAACAAACAGAACAAGGTATTGTTGAGGCAGTTGGACCTGGTTCAAGAAATATGAATGATGGACAACATATGCCAATGGATATTAAAATTGGTGATAAGATTATATTCACTAAATTTAGTGCTGTAGAAATATCACACAATGGTGAAGATTTGTTTGTAGTAATGGAGAGAGATATAATAGCAAAAATTGAGGAATAGATGCCACTTAGTAGATTCGGTAAAAGACACGAAAGAACATTTGGTAAAGAGAAAGAAGAATGGGATGGTGATTTTAGAAAACCACCTAAACCTGATTCTTACTACACCACGATAAAAGGACAATGTAGGTGGTGTGGAACCATGATAGTAAAAGAAGATGGTACTATCAATGAGAGAAGAAGTTGGCACGAAGATTGTGCAACAGAGTATATGATTATATACCACTCGAAAGAACAACGAGCACATCTTAGAAAAAGAGATGGTGGTAAATGTAATCATTGTGGTGTGGTAGGTAAACGATGGGATGCAGACCATGTTAGACCTTTAGTGGAACAGAAGTTTGTAAAGGCAAAAGATTTAGATTGGAGTTACTATGGATTGGATAATCTACAAACTCTATGTAAAAAGTGTCATCGGAAGAAAACCACTTCCGAAGTTCACTTGAAGAAGAAGAGAAATACAAAGTATAAAAGGACAAAAAAATGGCAGTAAACTTTAGAACCGAATTACTAAACGCAAGTAAGATTCACTTTGAAGCTCACATTGAGAAACATAGAATCAATGTTGAGAATCTATTACAGAATTCTGTAGGTGTAGGTGAACACGCTGATATCATGGATACAATAGAGAAAGAGTTAGAAGAGATATCTAAGTATCACGATTTGTTAGAAGTATTATCAAAATACTTTCCAAAGGAATATGATGCAAGGGATACCAAAGAGTTAATCAATGGATAAGTACATAGAACATTTAATTAAAGAAACACCAAATGATATGGAGTTAGGTAGAAGAGTTAGGGAACTATACAATAGTAGTAGTATGTTAAAGGATGATACATTATCAGAAGAGTATCTAAAGTATTGGACTTGTGAACATTGTAACGAACATACACATGAAGTTGAATATGATTATCTTGGTAATGGTACAAATCATTTAGGTTGTGATTTGAAAGCAGAAGATACCGATAAGGAAGTTCATGAACATTCTATGGGTGCAGGATTTGTACAGAAAGATGTTAAGCATTTTGCTGATGGATTCCATGAGGGTAATTGGGAGAAAGATTAATGAAAGAATTAAAAGCAACAAGAGTTCCACCTGGTGATAGGTGGGCAATAAGAGATGGTGATGACCAAATATACTCATCACTTACTGAGGTTTTAAACGCTATCTTTATGGAATCTGGTGGTACAGAATTTTATATAGATGCACAAAAGGGTGAAGTTCATATGGAAGATGGTAAAGAGAAACCACCTACTATTAAGAAGTATTCACTCTATGGAGAAGAATATTAATTGAGTAAATTAGTTATGGCGATGGTCATATTGGTTATAAGTAATGTAATGGCTTGGTGGCAGTTGAATGCTCAATTCACCGAATCATTAAAAGGTCATTGGTTTTGGAGTAGTGCTAATTGGATGGCATTATTTGGAATACCAATTGGTTGGTTATTTTTCCATTCATCAAGATTAAGTTATGAACACTTTGGATTTACATGGAATATTCGAATGATAGGATTCGGAGTTGGTACATTGATTTTCGGAATCATGTCCTATTTATTTCTACGAGAGATTCCTACATTAAAAACAATCATATGTATTCTGTTAGCAATATCAATTATTTTAATTCAAGTAACGAATGTCATTGGAGAATAAAATGAATTTACAAGATTATATAGTTGATGTACCAGATTGGCCAGTTAAGGATGTGGTGTTTAAAGATATCACACCATTATTAAAAGATGCAAATGCATTTAGTCATGCCACACTATTGATGAGAGGTTTGATAGAAAATCAAACTGCCATCAGTTACATAGTTGGTTGTGAGGCTAGAGGTTTTATATTCGGAGCTCATCTCGCAAAGAGAATGGGTTTAGGTTTTGTTCCTGTCCGAAAAAAAGGTAAACTTCCCCCACCAGTAATTAGTAAAGCATATTCATTAGAGTATGGGTTTGATACATTAGAGATTAAACCTGGTAAGGGTAAAGTTATTATTGTGGATGATGTATATGCCACAGGTGGTACTGCAAAGGCCACAAGAGAATTATGTCAAGAAGCTGGGTATGATGTGGTGGATGAAGTCTACCTTATCAATCTCAGTTTTTTAAATAAGGATAAAGTTAAATCAGTTATAACATACAAAGGAGATAAATGATGGCAAAAGTAGATGAGTTATTTACAGAAATTTCTAACCACTTTGATGAGTTCAAAGCAAACCATGAGACCTATAATGAAAAAGGTACTAAGGCAGCTGCTGGAAGAGCTCGAAAAGCAATTGGAGAGATTAAGAAACTTGTTACTGAATATCGTAAAGAGTCAGTAGCATCAACAAAATAGGAGGCGTATAATATGGACTTTATTTTAAGTTTAGTACCCTATGCAACATTTATTGGTGTAGCATTTTTGGTATATAAAGATACGAGAGGATAGGAAAGTTAGGTGTATAGAACAGCAGAGTTTGTAACACCGAAACATCCTGATAAGATATGTGATAGAATATCTGATAGGATATTAGATTACTGTCTTACTGAAGATAGAGATGCCCGAGTAGCCGTAGAAACAATGGGTGGACACGGGCATATCTATGTTAATGGTGAAATTACAATTGATTCAGATAAAGAAATACCTGTACCACATTTAGTAGATGAGGTATTAGGTGAACCAGAGATTTACGATGAAACACATACCACATCAGTTCACTTGGTGAAACAATCACCAGAGATTGGTAGAGGTGTTGATGATGGTGGTGCAGGAGACCAAGGTATTATGATTGGTTATGCCTGTAATCACAACGAAGATTTTGTACCACAAGAATATTACTTAGCAAGAAGTTTATGTAAACACATTTATAATATATTCGAATATGATGGTAAGACACAAATTACCATAGATGAAGACCATAATATAATTGCAATCGTTTGTAGTTTTCAGAATGCAAGTTCTGGGCAATTAAGATATTTAATTACACAATGGTTGGAAGATAGGGATAAATATAAAGATACAAAGATATTTTGTAATCCAGCAGGAGATTGGGAACAAGGTGGATTCGATGCAGATGCAGGATTGACTGGTAGGAAGTTAGTAGTTGATAACTATGGCCCAAGAGTTCCAATCGGTGGTGGAGCATATAGTGGTAAAGACCCAAGTAAGGTTGATAGAAGTGCTGCATACATGGCAAGATATATCGCGAAAGACCAATTATTAAAAGGTGGTATCGGAGATATAGATGAAGTGTTTGTTCAGTTGAGTTATGGTATTGGAATGAAAGAACCAATACAATGTATTATTCAGACAAAACTTGGGGAGTGGGATATCAGTAATGAATATGATTTATCCCCACAAGGAATTATAGAATTTTTAGATTTAAAGAAACCTATCTATTACAAAACATCCGAATGGGGTGCGTATGGTAATGGATTTAATTGGGATAGAATAAAGGAGTAAATATGCCAAGAATGCAAAAGAGACCAATAGTAGAACCTATAAGAAGAAAATGTGCAGCCCCAGGTTGTAATAAGGTTAGATTAGTTGTCTATAAAGAATGGAAGATACCTAAAGTGGAAAAGGAACAATTTGTATCACACGCTGGAAACAGAGGAAGTAGAAGTGATATACCTGGTGCAGTAGTAAAGAACTATTGTTGTTTTCCAGAAGCAGATGGTACATTTGCGTGTAACCAATGAGTGATTCAGTACTAAACAAAAGAACTTTAATAGTATGTGCACTTGAAGTAGAAACTCAAGGACAACTTGATGAATACGATGTGTTATATACTGGCGTAGGTAAGGTTAATGCAGCAATCAGATTACAACAAAGGATTGGTAAGTATGGTTCACATATACCTTATGATAGAGTAATCAATTATGGAACCGCAGGTTCACGAAAGATTAAAAAGAAAACATTAGTTGATTGTACAAAGTTTGTACAGAGAGATATGGATGTAACAGGTCTCGGATTCCTTAGAGGGGAAACCCCATTCGAAAAGGAACCACCTGTAATAATAGATTTCTCACAATACAAAAACCCTATAGGTAGAAATGCTACTTGTGGAACAGGTGATTGTTTCGTAGAAGATAAATCACAATACTATGGTGAGGTTGTGGATATGGAAGCATATGCACTTGCTAAGATTTGTTGGGAACAAAACATACCATTCGTATCATACAAGTATATTACTGATGGAGCAGATGAACAGGCACATGAAGACTGGGAAGCTAATCTAGCAGATGGTATCAAAGTATTTAGGAACACTATATTGGATAAGTTCATTATCGAGTAATGGGTAAAAAGAAATCAGTAAATGAAGAATTCGTTCATGTTAGTGTGGATGGTAATCTGATAAAGTGTATTGTATATAGTGAAGAACAAGCAGCACAAGTAATAAAGAATATGACTGGCCCAAATACTAATTGTGTATTTGAGGGTTATGAACAATGGGAAGAGGATACTACAATACTCACATTCAGAGTAATTGATTACAATGATTTAAAACCTGCAAAGAATTAATGTTTGTACATAAATCATACAAGTTTATATTCATACATAATCCTAAAGTAGCAGGAACAAGTATTCGTAATTCATTTAATCCAGCTGGATTTAAAGTATTAAGAAATAAAGATGGTTATCCACATTCACCAGCATCTTTAGTAAAGAAGAGAGTAGGTGATGAGATATGGGATGAGTATTTTAAATTAGCATTTGTTCGTAATCCATATGATAGATGTGTTAGTTTTTACTTCTATCATCAATCCCCACAATATAAAAGAATACAAGGACACAACCATTCCACAATAGAAGAAGCAAAGAAACCATATAAAGAATGGTTGATAAAACAATTATCAGCACAACATAATATGGTTGCAATACCACAATCTGTATACATTAATAGACCATTAGATTTTATTGGTAGGTATGAAACCCTTGAGAATGATTATCAGTATTTTATAAAAAAGATTGGTGGAGAAAAGCAATTACCACATTATAATAAATCTATAGACCATAAATCATGGGAACATTATTATGATGATGAATTAAAGGAAATTGTAGGTAAACATTTTAAAGATGATTTTGATTTGTTCGGCTACGCTATATAGAATTCCTGCCAAACCTGCTACCTACCTACTATAATATATATATAAAATATAAAAAAAACCTTGACTTATATTATAAAAAAGCCTTATATTGCTGTATAAGATAAAGGGAAAAAAAGAATGATTGGTTTACCAGAAGAGTTTTTTGAAGAGTTAAATGAACTACTTAAAGTAGAAGCGTTAAATGAACTTGAGTTAGACTTAGAAGAAGTCGATGTTATTACAGACCATCTACCAGAACCTAAATGTGGTATGGATGAGTTGGTAGAGAAACTGGCTAGTGAAAATTAATTTAAAAAAAATAAAAAAAACACTTGACAAGTATGGTAAAAAAGCCTTATATTAAGGTATGAAAAAAAGGAAAAAAAGAATGGATTCAAAATTTAAACATTTTAACCCCATGGCACTTCGTGAGAAATATAGTGTTGGTTCTACAAAAAGAACTAATCCGTTTTCTTCGTTTTGGGCTGATAATGAGTGGAACACTCGTAGGACTGATATCATCGATATTGATGAAGATGCTCCTAAGAAAAAAGGTGTTGACCATATTCAGTTAGCTCAATATCGTAGAGCTATTTCTAACTTCGTAAACATCGTTACTGGTCGTTCTGATATTCCTGTCAGATTTCAAAGTAATGATAATTCTTATACTGATGGTAAAGCCGTTATGATTGGTTCTAAGATTGATGAGAAGAACTTTGACCCAGTCGTTGGTTTGGCTCTTCATGAGGGTTCACACATTAAGTTATCTTCTTTTGAGTTCTTAAGAAATCTTGAGACTGAAATTACTGAAGAGATTTACTTGGATGCTGAAAAGATTGGTTATTCAAGATTTGATGTTATTGGTCATGTAAAGAATTTATTGAACTATGTTGAAGATAGAAGAATCGATTGGTATGTTTATTCTACTTCACCAGGTTACAAAGGTTATTACACTTCTATGTATGAGAAGTATTTCCATTCTAAAGTTATTGATAAAGGTATCAAATCTAACGAGTATACCGATTTAGACTGGGATTCATATATCTTCAGAATCATCAACCTAACTAACAAGAATCGTAGGTTAGATGTTCTTCCAAATCTTGATAAGATTTACAAGACTATTTTTGCTGGTGGTAAAGTTAAGCAGTTAACTTCTACTGAAGAAGCTTTCAAAGTGGCTCTTGAAGTTTATGGAATTATTCTTGATAATGTTGCTCAATTACCAGAGAAATCTGATGATAACAAATTTCAGAATCAAGAGTTAGATGGAGAACTTGCCCAGGCACTTAATGATTTAGATACTGAGAATTATCACAGAGAGAGAAATGGTTTAGAACCTTTATCTCCTCAAGATGCTGGTATTGATGTACCAGATGCTGAAGATTTTCTACCTGAACATTCCGACCCAAGTGGTAACCCACCTGATTCAGATGTTGAGTTAACAGATGCTCAGAAAAAACAATTGAAGAATGCTCTTGAAAAACAGAGAAAATTCATTGAGGGTAAACCTACTAAGACTGGTAAGTTAACCAAAAAAGATTCTGCTATGGTTAGAACTATGGAAGATGCTGGAGTTGAGAAAGTTCAAGCTGGTTCTGATATTGAAACTCGTGGTGAGTATGATTACAATACTGGTGAGTACACTTACTCTAAGAATGGTGTTGGAGTTATCTATGTTAAGAAACTTACTCAATCAATGATTGATACTTCAGCGTTTCCTTACTTACTTAGAAAACAACAAGAGTGGCATTCACCATCTGAATGGTTAGCTGAGGGTATTGCTCTCGGAACCAAGTTAGGTCGTAAGTTACAAGTTCGTGGTGAATCAAGAGATTTGAAATGGAACAGATTAGATTCTGGTCGTATTGATAAGAGATTGATTGCTGAGTTAGGTTTTGGAAACTCAAGAGTTTTCTCTCAAACATTTACTGAAAGTTATTCAGATGCTTTCTTACACATCTCAGTTGATGCTTCTGGTTCGATGAGTGGTAACAAATGGAATAACACTATGAAGACCGTAGTTGCTATTTGTAAAGCTGTTGATATGATTTCTAATGTTGATGTGGCTGTAAGTTTCAGAAGTACTCATGATTCTAATTCGAGAAATTATCGTTCAGATACTTCACCACTTATTTTAGTTGGTTATGATTCAAGAGAAGATAAGTTTTCAAAAGTGAAGAAAATGTTCACAAGTATTTATCCAGGTGGAACTACACCAGAGGGATTATGTTTCGAAGCTATCATGAAAGATATCGTTCCTACTTCACAAAATCGTGATTCATATTTCTTGAATATTTCAGATGGAATGCCAATGTTCAGTAATTCAAATTTCAATTACTATAATCAAGAGGCACTAACACACACTAAGAATCAAGTTAACGAGATTCGTAAAATGGGTGTTAAAGTTCTTAGTTACTTTGTTGGTGGTGATTACGGCAGTAATGATAACATGAGAGATTTCAAAACAATGTATGGAGTTGATGCTGAATACATCGACCTCAATAGTGTTGCTCAGATTTCAAAAACCATGAACAAGAAATTCTTGGAGAAGAATTAATATGAGATGGTTGTGGAATAAATTTTGGAATGAACATACCCCACCATGTATGACTTGTGGCTGGAACATGAAAGTGTTCAAAGACTCAATCTTTGAGATAGAATGGAAGTGTGTTTGGAACTCATGTGGCTGGGGTTCATTTCAAGATTCTAATGGTAAGTTACATTGGTGGAAAGGTTAGTGAAAATTATTTTAAAAAAAGTGAAAAAAACACTTGACTCGTATAGGCAAAAGGCCTTATATTATGGTATGATTTGGAGAGATAAAATAAAGAATTCAAAAAAAAGAAAAGAACAGGAGTTAATATATGGCTAATTTAGTTGTAAAAATCGAGAAATCAGGTAACAGGTATAATGCTTGGGATGCCGATGGTAACAAGTTTACCTCAGAGATTTCTATTTCGGCTCGTAAAAGAGCACATTCAAAGGGTATGGCCCTTGAACAAAGAGTTAACAAATCAGGTAAGAATTACTGGTGGGTGGTTCCCATGTCAGCGTTTGAGGCTAATTCAGTCCCAGCTATTGATTTGTCTTCAGTTGAGGTTCCAAGTGACCACGCTGAGGTTTTAAATTTTATTCATGGTTCTTATAATCTTAAACCACAAGGTTTGGTTATGAAAGAACTTAAGTGGAAGTATTTGATTCGTTCTGCCGTTAGAGGTAAGAACATTCTGATGACTGGTCCAGCTGGTTGTGGTAAAACCATGGCTGCTAAATCTTTGGTTAATTCCTTAGATAGACCAGACTTCTATTTCAACATGGGTTCTACTCAAGACCCAAGAGCTACTTTGATTGGTAATGTACACTTCGATAAGAAGAAAGGTACTTACTTTTCTCAGTCTCTATTTGTTAAAGCTATTCAGACTCCAAACGCTGTGATACTTCTTGATGAGTTATCAAGAGCTCATCCAGATGCTTGGAACATCCTAATGACTGTCTTGGATAGTGGTCAAAGATATCTAAGACTTGATGAGTCTGATACTCAAGAAACTGTTCCAGTTGCTGATGGTGTTACATTTGTAGCGACAGCTAATATTGGTAATGAGTATACTTCTACTCGTGTTATGGATAAAGCTTTGATGGATAGATTCATTATTGTTGAGATGGATGTCTTAAACGCTGAAGAAGAACATGGTTTACTTAACTATATGTTTCCTCACGTAGATTCTGATTTACTCAAGTCAGTAGCTGAGATATCATCTGCGACTCGGAATGAGTCAAAGTCTGAAGCTGGTCGGTTGTCTGGTGGTATTTCTACTAGAACTTCTGTCGAGATTGCTGGACTACTCTTTGATGGGTTTGGACTAGATGAAGCGGCTGAAGTGACTGTCTATCCTCAGTTTTCTGATGATGGTGGGTTAGAGTCTGAGAGAACTTATGTGAAACAACTTGTTCAGAAGTATGTTTCAGATGGTTCATCTGAAGACCTTTTCAATGAAGAAGAAATACAATCAAGTAACGTTTAATTAAGGAGATATTATGAGTAAAAGTAAAACCAATAAAACAATCTTTCAGTCTTATACCGATGTGATAAACAAAGGTATGAAGGCTGGTAAAGATATGTCGGTCGCAGTGAATAGACTAAACCATCTTATGACAGAATATAAGAAAATGAAGTAAGTCATTCACGTACTAGTTGAGCTGGGTTTTCCTTTCTTCCCAGCTCAACAAAACTTTAAGTCTTTAAGTGACTAGGATTGAGAACCACTGCTTATCTTTTAGATATCTGGAGTCACTTAAAGACTTTAACATATAACAAACGGAGTAAAACATGGAAATGAAAAACTGGTCTGATTTCGATAAGTATCTAATACTTGCTGACAATTCACACGGAAAACACAAGATAAAAGATACGTATGAATCCTTTTTAAATTATAAGATAGTTATGGATGTAATTAATAGAATAGCGTTTACTGATAAAAGTACATATTCTTATAATAACAATATTTATAATAAGAAGATAACATCCGAAGATGCTAAGAAAATCTTAGGTAATGTTCTAAATTGTAAGTGGACAAGTACAACAGCAAAATTAAAAATAATAGGGCATCAGTTAGGTCTTGTAATATAGAAGAAAAGTTATGGCTAAGAAACCAGCGTCGTTTGAATATAACGGTACACTTGTTAAAGTTTTAGATGG
>Ga0181388_1000399_pt1 | contig 14807 bp, 22 predicted proteins | sample 11SPOviralmetaG_FD_130120 | JGI IMG/M metagenome (GOLD analysis project Ga0181388, IMG submission 130120) | Marine viral communities from the oligotrophic San Pedro Time Series (SPOT) site, San Pedro Channel, CA, USA - 11 SPOT_SRF_2010-05-17 | ecosystem: Environmental > Aquatic > Marine > Strait...
GTGTATCTTCGCTTCCTCCGCCAATATCTTGCCCCCCGTTCCGGGCTTGCGACTGCCGGGGTTCCCGGCTCGCGGAGTAGGCCAAGATGAACACTCGGATGCGTTGGTGAGGCGCGCCTGTTTCCTCCGCTGAGAACAGTCCCCACTCCGTTCGGTAACCATCTTCTTCCAAATCGGACAGGACTCGCCATAGCCCCATCGTGGTGTGGCCTCGGACATTTTCAAAGAAGCACCAAACAGGTCTAATTGCCCGGACATGTTCTCGGATGTATGGCCATAAGTGCCTTGGGTCTTCTTCGCCTTTTCGCTTCCCCGCACTACTGAACGGTTGACAGGGATATCCTCCAATGAGTCCGTGAATTTTTCCTCGAAAGATTCTTGCTGGGAAGGTTTTAAGATCCGAGTAGATAGGGGCGTTATCCATCCGCCCTTCTTCAATCTTCGCAACCAAGTTTGCTTGGACGAAGGCTTCGATCTCCACATTGCAGACTGTTCTAACATCCACGCCCGCTCTTCTAATCCCATCCTCAATCCCTCCGTATCCGGTACAAAAGCTGATAATGTTTTGGGTACTATCCACATCTATACGATCTCCCATACCCCGTGATCCTCACCTCTTACTCTTATCTCATCCCCGATATAATACTTACCAGGTTTGCAACGAACCTTACCATGTGTCCCATCACGGAACTCTATTAACCGTAAAAATTTATTCTGTGGAATAGCATAGACCTTAGCCATACGAGCCTCTCCAACCTCTTCCCTGACCACAACCCTAGGCTTCTTCGCCTCCTCGATCATAGCGTCAACCTCAGCAATCTCTTCCTCTACAACCTTCTCGCCATTCAATTCACGCAACTTGCGCTCCATCTTGTACGATATTCGGTTTCCATGAACACATGTACGCATAGTACTACGCTTAATTCCCATCATCTTGGAAAATTCATCCCGACTAATTCCAACCTTTCTCAAGATTGCCATGCACTCCTTACCACCCATTCGTTCCGCCATAACTCCCTTTTGTAGTTTTTTGTAGCCTAGTCAAATAAAATAATATAAAAACTGCTACATGCCGAAAGGAATGCCCAAGAAACTCAAACCCTTTAACGATAAATTAAAGGATAAAGTATTAACTTCCGCCGCCCGTATCGCGGCCCGTCAATCTAGTGCAAAGGAGGAAGCAAAGAATATGGAACTAACCACACGCCAGGAAGAAGATAGATTACGAGTACATAACGCTCTGAGGTTCGGCATGAAGATGACCGAGCAACAATTCCTCACAGAAGTACAAAAGAAGCTCCAGCACATGGTCGCAGACTCACTAAACGATCTGCACGATTCAATAGATCAAATACCACCACAGAATAAAGCCTATGCCGTGGGTATGCTCTTCGACAAACTTATGACCATATCAGGTAGACCCACAAACATTACCGCATCTGCCAATGTAAAACTAGGATCTTCCGATATGTCACCCAATCAAGTACGAGATATCCTTAAAAAAGGAGTCAAGAATCTACCAAAGGATGCATCCACCGAAAAAGTAATCGATATAGAAGACGCACAAACCACAGAAGTACATGAGGAAGTCGATACTCGGACCGAAGATTAATGCCCTACGACTCCAGGGACTATCCTATAAAGATATACAAAACACTCTAGGATGTTCACTAGGTACGATCTCGTACTACCTCGGAAAAGGACAGAAGGAAAAAACTAAGAAGCGTAGAGCAAATATATCCCCCTCAACCTATATCCATGTAAAACGAGTAAACTATTTCCAGAATCCAATCATTCGGAAACAAAAGAAGTTAAATCCAAAGACCTCATTCACTAAAAGGGAAATGACTAAATCAATCTCAGATAAATCATCACGGTTCCAACGCTCTTCCGCATTTAATTACAAAGATGTATATGCAAAGTATGGTGACCACTTCCAATGCGGACTAACAGGAAGACCACTTTCATGGAATGAACCACATACCTATGAATACGACCATATACTCCCCGTAGCTCGTGGAGGGAACTCGTGCATAGAGAATTTACAAATCGTCTGTACGGACGCAAATAGAGCAAAGAATGATATGACCGAGGACGAGTTCCTCGACCTTTGCAAAGAAATAGTACTACATGCCGGATATAAGGTCTATAAGCCATCCGGTTCACACCACTCGAATAAACACAACAAGTAGCTACAAAACGCTACGGCACGGATCGAGGATCGATCACCGCCTCGCGGGGGGCGCGGGGGACGATGGGACGGGGGGAGCGTTATGGCGAAAAATTTCGTGGGGGGTGTTATGATAATATAGAAAAACGCGCGGACGCGCACGCACCCCCGCCCCCCCGCCTGTGACGCGCAAGATTTAGACGCGCGGAACGCTAGCAGTAGACTTTTAATCTATTGCTAATCCTCTTTGTTAGTGGGTTGTAGGGTGGAGGAATGCGAAAACGGGCCAACCGGTTTGCGATTGCCGGGCAAACGGTGGACCGGGAAACGGTGGCCAGGTTCGCGGGCCGGGTGAACGGTTTTGCGGTCCCGGTCCGGACTGAAAAAAAGCGGGTTAGCGTAGAAATGAATCACAACGCGGTTGCCACGCGGTCCAGCTTTTCCCCGTTTACGCTATTGCAAGTGATTTGCATTAACGCGGGTCCCGGTTCAAACGGTACGGGTTTGCCTGGTACGGTTTACGGTGGCCATTATGCAATGAAATTGCACCGTGGCCCGCGTATCGCGTAGGGTGAGGGGTAGTGTTTAAAAGGGTAAGTACATTTTGTGTTCTTTTGTGTTTGACTAGGGTGTTTTAATGTGCGAAGGGTAGGCCATGACAAAGATAATTGATAAACCTAAACTTTCCACTCCGGGCAAAATTGACTTGGCCCGGTTAGCGCTTGCAAACGATTTGCCTGGCTTGTCAAAACTAGTCGCGGCTATTCCTGGTGACCCGGCAAAGGCTGGCACAACTAAATTTTACGCGGTCCGTTTCCTAGAATGGTTTGCGGATCAAAACGGCCCGGCGCGGTTTTCTGTATTTATGGAAACGGGAAACAGTAAACTACCGTTTTATGCATTTTCGAGTTTGCCCGGTTTTGATTGTCCCGGCGCTGGCGCATGCTTGTACGGTGAAGGAAACAAGCATAATTCGGCAAACTTTGGCAAGGGGTGGTGCTATTCCTTTACAGCCTGGAGGTATCCGGCGGCGTTCTTTAGACAATTGCAGAATAGTCTTTTGCTACGGTCCCAGGGTGGCCGGGCTGTAATTGCTGACAAATTCCAGCAAATACCAGCGGGTAAAACGGTCCGGCTGTATGTTGACGGTGATTTTCCCAACCAAGAAATTCTAAAATATTGGATGGACCTGTGCAAAACTAGGCCGGACCTTTCTCTTTACGGTTATTCTAAAAGCTGGGAATTATTCCTGGCGCTGGACCGTACCGGGTACGCATGGCCCGAAAATTACAAACTTAATTTGTCCGGCGGCTCCCGGTACGCGGGCCAGCTATGGATTGAGCGTATGGAAAAGTTGCCAATTACTCGCGGGCAATTCCTCGCGGTGCCGGTGGACCGTAAATTCATTAAAGCTAGAAGTTACCAGGATAAAACGCGGCCAATGTCAAACGAGTACCGGGCAGAAGTACGTCAGGCCATGCGTGCGGCTGGAATACAGAAGGGATTTGCTTGTCCGGGTAACTGTGGCAATTGCTTGCCAAACGGTAAGCATGCTTGCGACTCATTGAACGCGCCAATTGCCATTGGCATCCATAATTAAAGAGAAAGGAGTTAAGGAAATGAATAGCAAACTATTTAAACAAATTCCCGAACATGAGAAAAGCGTTTGCCCGCATTGCAAACAAAAGAAAGCAAATTGGCTTTTCTTTTATGATCGCGGGCAATGGAATTTTAACTTATGCGATCAATGCGGGACCTCAAAAGAGGTAAAAGAATATAGAAGTAAGCACAAATGAACAAAGACAAAGCGCGAGAATTACTAGGCCAGCTTATCCAATTGCAAGAAATGCTTAATGCTATGGCAGAGAATGGATTTTCCTGGGATACAATGGCAGAGATTAAGGAAAACCTAAATATTGCCATAATCGACTTGGAGAACGCGCTGGATTAAACGGTCCACACAACGAGAAATGCGAATATTTTTTACTAATAACATAACACAAAGGTACACAGATGATGACAATACACTACGCTATAAGCTTCATATTTCTAACCCCCTGGGCGCTGGTTTGCGCTTGGTTACTATTCCAGCACTTAAGAGAAAGGGGGGCCAGGTGAGAGAATATTTAAACGCTCTTGAGGTATACCAGCAAAGCGGCGAACGGGCGGGCGAGAAACGCGCTCGAGGGGCCGAAGCATGCGCCACCAGGGAAAACGATTGGGTGCAACGCGCTTTTGCTCTTGAGGTGGAACCATACAGGACAAAAGCGAGAAAGGCCTGGAATGATTCCTACCGGGCGGCGTTTCGCATAGCGAAAGGCTGGCGATGAAGCACGCAAGCGACATTTTCCCGCAAGCTCTGGTGGAGCTACTCGCGATTGGCGAGAAAGCACGCAAGCAAAGAGAAACGCGGGCAAAGGATATAATGCAACGCGATACGAGAAACGGTGGCCGTGAAACGGCCCGCGTATCGCGTAAACGAGTAAGGCAAACAGAATTACAATTCAACTAATAACGAAAGGATAAAAACGATGAACTTAACAAAAGAGAAACACGCCACATTCACGCCCGGACCTTGGCAAATCGAGGATTGCACGCCAGGAGAAAGCACGGGTTTACGTTTCGAGGTAGGTACGAAGGATAGCGTGATTGCGCGCACAACGGACGGATGGAAGGAAGCACGCGCCAACGCGCGATTGATCGCGGCGGCTCCGGATCTTCTAGCGCAATGCAAGGAGTTTGAGAAATGTCTTACCCACTTAATCAATAGCGGGGATAGTGGCGCAGACCTGGAGCGCGACAAGCTCCGCGAGATCCTCGCCAAGGTAGAGGGGGGTGAGGGATGAGTAAGCCAAACGACAATGACATGGTCCCGCGTCTCGCGCTTGGCCTTACCGTATTCCTGGCAATGAAATTAGCGCCCCGCGTTTTCGCGTGGTGGAACAAGAGAAAGGACAAAACTATATGAACGAAATCAAGGAACTTATAACGCAAGCGATTTCTGCGGGCATCGCAAAAGAGGACGCATTCCTTTGGGTATTTCGAAGGGTAAAGAAATATGACGCTCCTATGGATTGCTCAGATACTTATGCAAGAGCGTGGTCCAAAGCTATGGGCGGGCCTACCGTTGGCGACCTTACCAGGTTGATCAAGGAAATGTATTAAAAGGAGAAATCCGAATTAGCCCCGTAGACCCACCTAGGAATCGTTTTGATTTGAGATCACGCAATTACCGATAGAGATAATCAAAATCAATCCTATGCCCCTTCTTGGAGACGAGAGGGGGCTTTTTGTGTCCGTATGTAGTTACCATAATGCCTTCTTGATGGGTTTGTCATCATTTAGCACAGGTTTAGGGGGAGAAAGGTTGAATCGTCCACTCGCGGGATAGAAGTCCATCTTCGTGGCCATTGATTCCCCGTTACGATTCTTTGCGACATTAAAATGAATCTTCCTTGGGTTCCCGTCATCCTCATCACGCGATAGGAGAAACACGCAGTCGGCATCTTGTTCAATGGACCCACTTTCACGAAGGTCGGAAATTGCTGGCTTCCGGTTCTGTGATTCTAACGCCCTATTGAGTTGGCTAAGGGCGAGAATCGGAACATCTAGTTCCATACTTGTTTGCTTCAAGACTCGCGAAATATGAGAAACTTCTTGGACTCGTGAGTCATGACCAGGTGCTGAGAGTAGTTGCATGTAATCGATCACAGCAAGTCCGACTTGTCCTTGGATAACCTCTTGTGCGAGAAACGCACGGAACGAATCCACAGTAGCAGAAGAATCGTCCTTGAATGTAATTGGCCATCCACGCATTCGATTCTTTGATTCTTCGAGCTTCTTCCTGTCTTCATTGGTGAGATCTCCCTTCTGCCGTGGACGGGCAACTCCACTATCGTGAGAAAGTAAACGCCCACTACATTCTGCGGCTCCCATTTCGAGACTCGCATACGCTACCCGCAACCCATGCTTTGCAATTCTATGAGAAAGCTGAACCGCGAAGGCGGACTTCCCTACTCCTGGACGAGCCGCCATCACATACAACGCACCTGGACGGAATCCACCGCCAAGGATTAGGTCGAGTTTGTTGAATCCTGTACTTACTGCTGACGAATCACCCGCATCGATGTTGAGAAACTCCGCATAAGCCTCGTTGGCCGCAGTCCCTACCCTCACCTGTCCTCGTCCTTTGACTAACGCCTTGGCGACTCTCGTATTGAATCCACCAGCGATTTCCTCCGCACTCTTTCCTCGTTTGACTTCGTCCTGTGCTTCCATGATTGCACGGTCCACGCTACGGAGGTTCCGTGCTTCCACGAGGATATCGATGTATCGATCAATCGAACCACCACCATAGGAGTTTGCGATCTCCATCGCATCGGATGCATCTCCGGGCGAGTGAATCGCGACATCGATTTCATTCATTGGAGAATGTTCAATGATTAGATCGAATATTCTCGTATGGAGCGGGGTTACGAAATCCTCAGAGACTAATTGTTCAATCGCTTTGGAGGCCGAGCTACCCGATTCATCGCGAAGACAGGCAGAGATTACTGCTTTTTCTGCTATATGAAAATCCATCAGATGACTTTCTCGATGATCGAGGTATTTTGCGTACCAGCATATTGAGGTAACCACTTTCTGCACGCATTACGATAAGTCGCATTCCAATCAGCCTTCTTGTGATTACCACCTTTCGCCCAATCCGTGAACGCGATAACCGCTTTCTCGTGATCGAGATTATGAGCCTCAGAAATCTCACGGGGTGGATCAAAGTCTTTGGGTAACTGATGGTTCGTTTTTTCCTTCTTAGATTTTGGGGATGTCGATCCGCGATTTGTGGAAACCCGACTATAGTTAGGAGTTAATTTATAATTAACGACTACTTCGTGCATGCGCGAGGGATGCCCCAGATACTCCACCAGGAGTGGAGTAATGGTGGAAACGGCATTCGTCCCAAAAGTATCACAATACTCTTTTAAAGTATCACTTATCCACTTAGGAATCTTGAGTCTAAGCTCTACTTTTTCGAGGTCTTTTTCGTTCATTGAGAACCTCCGAGCATTGCACAAACGACAGCAATTAAGAGCCATAAAAAGCCCACAATCGAGGCCACAAAACAGAACCCATAGATCAACATATCGGGTAGTCTCATTGTGTCTCAAACTCCTCCTCGTAAGTCTTAAATGTGTACCATTTTTTTGGATCTTCGGGGTCACCATCACACAATTGTTGGTAGGCACTATCCTTATCTATCTCGATATATAACCTACGATAATCAGGGTCATCCGTGTGTGTACCAATTGGGCGGAACTTAACATTCGAGGGGTCGGCGTAGCGATCTATTGATGTCCATATCTTGAATGGATCAGTAGGTCCAGGAGAGTAGCTATTTTCATTGCATGATATAATTGCATATCTACTTCCCTTGGTAACCTCGTCACCCCAATCTATTAGCCATAATTTAAATGGTTTCTGTGTCTTCATTGTGCTAAATGATGCCTCAATATTAGTATCGCATCTGCTGTTTTGAGGGTTACTTTTGCATCGGGAAAGAACTGCTTGGCGTGGTTTGCTAGTACTCTTTTGCGCTTATCTCCTGACAATCCTTTGAGTCCACCAAGTCCTTTCTGCCATTCTTGGGGGCGGACCAAGGTAAACGGTATCCCCAAAGCACGGAGGCAACCCTCCAGGAAGCCGCAACTCTTTCCGAGCTTGAACCCAACCGAGCTAGGTATATTCCTACCAGCAAAGGGCGGAACCAACTCCACTACTGCCTCGATGCTCGTCACATCGGGATGGTCCTTTAAGTCCTGGATGTGTTCAACGAACTCAAAGTCTTCCCCTAAGTTATGTAGATCAATCTGACCCTTGCCCCACGCAATGGCATAGCCCCCACTCTTTCCGGGGTCTATGCCTATGGTAAGCTTCATTCCTCACCTCCTTGGCAACAATCTTCCTCGAAGTGTATGCACTCACCAGGTTCGGCCACGCAATCCAGGTTCTCACCCTTCAAGTGTGCCACGATCTGTACGCATACACATTGGATTACATGGACCGCATGTACCAAATTATCATCTCCACCTTTAATCTTACCCAACGCATTCGCTGAGTTCGCCAATGCTGTTTCCATTCTTTCAATGTTCATTCTTTGCCAATCTCCTTTTCTTAGTTTTTTCGTTATGTTCCTGTACTCTTTTCGTGTTGTACTGCTTCAGCGCTTTTGCCATATCCGAGATTTCGTACATCCGTCTGTTCCCAACAAACTGACAATCCACCTTGTACGATTTCAAAATCGAATAATAGATAAAGTTACGACTCACACCAAAGTGTTCAGCACAGCCCTTTATGGTCAGTCGATTACTCATTATGTTAATCCTGTTCTCAGTATCGAGTTGTGTGACTTCGTCCGAGTAACCTGGATAGACTCCACTATCGACACATCGCTTCCAAATCCTACAAGCCTTGAACATATCATAGGTTTGCCTCTCGATCTCCGCTGTGGACACCTTGTACGCGGCAGTCGCATATGGCGCTTTCTTCTCAACCGCTAGGAAGATAAAGGTATTAGGTTTCTCACCCGCTAACTTTAATCCCTCCAAGTAATAAGCTACTTGGAAATGGTAACCGTACTGCCTTACACTCTTGGCAAATCCACGCTCACTTGCATCCAGCGTACTCTTTAAGTCAATCACCACACCCGCGCCGGGCGAATAAATGTCAGGACGAACCTTGCACTTTACTCCCTCGCACTCGAAGTATCCCGTACCCTCAATGATCGTTTCCGTTCTGCTCAAATGTTCTTTGAGTATTGGGTGTTCCAATGCCGAGGCCGCCATCTCGGTAACCATCTGATAATCAGATCGCGTCAACCAAGTAACATGGGGTTCCTCGTCTTGCATCTCTGCGAAGATCTCCTTGTAATGATTAGTTAGTGGAGACTTACCATCGATCTGCTCAGGCTTCACATCGAAGTCTGTCTCAAACCTCGCGGGTTCGAGTGTAGCAGTATGAAACGCATCACCTAAGATTAACGCTGGTGTTGGTTCGCCTGGATTCTCGCGATTATACTTAACCTTTTGCGGGCATTCTTTTAACAGGGACCACGCGGTCGAACGAGATAACTCGTCCGACCCGTGGTATTGATTGTTCGGTATGTCTTTAATTAGCATACGACTAACTCCTTTTTTAGAACAGGGTACTCGTCCTCGATGCCTTCTAGCATCGCACGGATTTCGGGATCGCATTCACGCCACTCCTTAATTTTCCGTACCGCATGAGTGACATTCGAGTGGTCACGCTTGAAACGCCTACCTACCTCCTGTTGGGTATTACCTACGCAATAGCTATAGAACATCGCGATCTGACGAGCTAACGCGATCCGCTTTAAACGGCATCGCGAGTTTAACTGATACAGACTTACGCCCATATACTCAGATACAACCTTCTTAATTGTTCCAACGGTCATCAGAATGGCTCCTCCTCGTTTCCAGCTTCTTCTTGTACGGGTTCTTGTACAGGTGCGGGTGCGGGTGCTGGTGCGTCACCAAAGGGATCTCCACCATCGAACAATGCAGATAGGTTTACCTTTGTCGCTTTGACCGCATCGTTAATCTCATCCGATCTTTTCTTCGGTGGCTTAGGTGTCATCGCATAACGAGTCTCCATTTTCTCACCACTCTTAGTGATAGTCAGATCAAACTTCCGTGGGTCTCCCCAATCTTCCGTATCGTTGGCCAATGCCATAAGTTCGCCCTTCAGCCCCGTCTGTGTGAGTTCCAGGATTTGAATCTTCGACTCCTTATAGTTCCATACCAACATAGCAAAGAACTCCTTGGGTCTATCCTCGAATGACATAGGTGCATCTGCCCCAATCTTCCAACGATGTGGCTGGCGTTTACCCTCTGCATTTTCAGACCAACCAAGCATACCTTGGATGAATCCTCCATCGTCACCACTCCCGACAATTCGGAACTGATTAGCTCCAGGTTGTAGCTTCATGTAAGCCCCACCCGAATCTGCGCTTGATTTAATTTCTGTAATTCCGTCTAAGAATCCCATTGTATTTTCTCCTTGTGTTTGTGTTGTTTGTGTTGTTTTGTGTTGGCACTATGCCAAAGAAAGAAGGATTAACCCAACCTGTGAACATTAGATATTCCAAGTATGTCCGTGAACGAGTGAAAGAGATCGCTGGTGATACAGGACTCATGCAAGCACAGGTATTTGATTATGTACTCCAAGGTGCGTTGAAAGCGCTGGAAGGCGAAGAAGGACTTCAGTTGCCTGTTCGCTTGAAAGTAGACCGATAAGGTCCTCAACTACCTCGCTGATTGGTAGTACCACAGGTGCTACTGCGTAGATTTCTATGTCTGTACTCCCGTCCTTATGGATGAAAGTCGCGCCTTTATTGTTAATTGTTGTAGTCATAAGTGTACTTTTGTAGCTTTGTAAGCTAAACTAATTTGGTAAAGTTAGGAGGTTTGTTCTTAGCTTAGAAGCTAGGGGCGATGGTGGGATTCCCAGAGTATATCCTACTCGTCATCTCCACACTTGAATGTCCAAGGACTCGCGACGCGGCAAATATATCATTACCTTGCATCACGCGATGGCCACAGAACTTACGCAACCGATGCACCGGATTCTTATCCTTGATCCCACACTCACGCCTCAAGAACTGAGGGAAGTAGCGAGTGATGTTATCTTCCTGGACAGGGACGATTAAATCATCGTCCGATGTTTTATAGGACATAATCTCATCCCACCACGCCGGATCGCTTGGGCGGTATTGTATCTTACCCCCACTCTTAGGGTTATGTATCGCAATTACGCGATTCCCAACTCCATCAAGCATCAAGTCTTCCCACTTCGCACGCTTGATCTCCGAGCTACGGAGTCCAAGTCCGTACGCTAATGCGTACATAAGGTACATATTAGTGTCAGTACCCTTGAGCAATTTACAACGCTGGTTAATGCGTTCCTCCTCCTTGAAGCCAGGATTAAATTGCTCCGCCTTCGGTCCCGCCAAAGGAAGGTTCCAATTAGCGAACGGACGGACATCAATGTTCTGCGAACGATAAAACATAATCCATCGCTTGGAGAATATAGACCGAGCTAACCGCACATCGTGCGTGTTCCAAGTGGTACAGTACCACTCAGGAATGCATCGGTTTCCCACGCTCCCCGCAAAGTGCCGGATGTCGCACTTCTCGATATCGATACCCGAACGCATAAGAATGCGTTGCATCGAGGTTACATTTTTATGCTTCGTATCATCGCGAGGATTCGCGGAACTAAGACGCGAGGTCTCGTAGGTCCAAAAGAAATCCTTGATGATCGGCCATAGGGGTTTAGCAATCTCGGTCGAGATAGTACCAAACTCTCGCGTTATTAACTTATCGCCGTTGGGCAACACGGCACGAATTGGGGATGTATTCGTAGAATGCATCCGTGGGTTGGTATCGTAAGTAGTTGTTTCGGTCAATATATTCATGATTATTACGGGTTAATTTCTTCACGATTCCCAAAAGATTGATTGTCTACTGCTACCCCGCCAAAGGCTTCTCGGTAATTAGTTGGCCAACCAACGATTAAAAATCGATAATCGCACCAAAATAAAAATGTTTCTTTGTGTCAAGTATTAACAAAAAAAAGTGCAAAAAAAAGCGGGGTTGCCCCCGCTTAATAACAAAAGGTAGTCGATGAAAACTACACAAATTTCACGCTACTTGGCTCGCTGAGTTTTGTCAATTACGAGATCTTCTTTTCAAGCGAGTTTTCTTAGGAATCTCAAACTGCTCAATGATGCTCGTTCTTTCTTGGCGGGATAAGTCTAAGATAGATTGGACTTGGTCAAGCATGTATGGACCTATCGTTGTTCCTTCTCTTCGAGACTCTTTTTCAAAATCCGCCATAATTTCACCTCGGTTCTTACCTTGGTTAGCTAGTGTGGCTATAGCGTTTTTAATTTGCGTAGTCTTATTATCAGCACCTTCGAGTTCAAATGCTTCTTCCTCTTCTATTATCCCCTTACTTACCATCATAACGCGAAGTTTGTAGTCTCTACTTTTCTTGGCAAATATGGTCGCGGGCCGCTCAAGCAAGTTTTTCATTAATAAAGGGTCAAGCATTGCATCCTTCATAATGTCTCGTAATTTAGCGTTCGGTAACTTTTGTAAAAAGTTGCGTCCAGCCTGTGACCCAATGTGTGCAATGATTAATTGATTACCCATATTTGATGCAAGTGGACTAGCACTCGCTATTGTTGCACCAGCCAATCTCCCAACAATGTCAAGTAGGTAGTCGCTACCTGGCGGAATATCTTTAATCGTTGCTCCACTTGCTCTTTTAAGCACAGACTCCTCAAACTGCTGTGCATGTTTAGCCATAGCTTTAATTTGATCCATTTGGGTCTTATCTAACATCCTACTTGATATAAGATCTTGCTCCAATGTGTACTTGCCTTGTTTTTTGCCAAGCGCATCAAGTATTTTCTTCCCACTAATTAATTCGCTAAAATCTGCTTTTTGACCTGGTGGTCTATACTTTACAATAGATTGCTCAAGTAAGTTCTCTACAAAACTTTGCTGTATACCTTCAAGTGCCTTGGCGTTATCGACACCGGGTGCTTTTTTCTTTGATAAGTGTACAAGAGATTTAAGATCGTTGTGCCGATTAGGACTATTAAAAGTTATATTTTTTACTGAAGTATTTATATCACCAGTTTTTTTAACTTTACCAGCCATAGACTTTGATGCGGAATTTTTTGCTATTTTCTTAGCTGATTCATCAAGCTTCTTAACCAGGTGAGCTTGGACTTCCGGCATTTTGAGGTTATCATAAATACCAAGTGCTTTAAGACCTTGTTCATGCTTAGTTAAAAATCCACCGAGTTTCTCAAGGTTTACTTTACCCGAAACTCCTACCACATCATTTGCCATTGCATAGTAAAATCGAGCTAATGGATCTGCTAGTTCCTTTGTGCCTTTTGTGTACCCAGCAGTTGATTTGATTTGGCCCTTAGCACCCGCACTTACAATATCATTAAATGTTTGATAAGCAGACTGACTCTTTCCTCCCATAAGCATCGAGTCTAAAACCAAATCGGGTTTATTGAGTGTACCTCCAATACTTCTTTTACGCATTTGGTTTACCACGGGTAGTTCTAGGAACTCGTACCTATTTTTTGTTGCATTGTTAGCTAACCTAATTTGCACAGAGTTTGCACTTTTGGTTAAATCATTAGTGATTGAGTTTTGTAGGTTAAATAACCTACGAGTTAAATCTCTATCAGGATTATCGCCACGCATTGCTATTCTGATTTGCTTACCAAGATCGGATCGTGCCTTTAGTAAATCTCCTGATGTTACGCTAGATATTCCATTACTACTATTATAGCCAACATTTTGCATTTTTTTAAGTATACCTGGTAAGCCTATACCTCGTAGACCATCTGTCTCAGCAGAGAGATTTTTGAGTGCGGACTCTGTTTCATTACCATTTAACCTAATGGTCTTATCGATCTTATTCCAAAGTTGGTCCTCAGTAGTCCTTAGATCTTCATACACATCATCAAATACCTTTTTAATCTTTTGTGCATTTTGTTGCTTGGCTACATTTACATTAGGCGATGATATAGCACTAAGGTTTTTTTGCATTAACTCTAGCTTCTTTGTCGCCTTAGCCACCCTAAGTCCGGTTACAATATTTAGCTGATCTATTCTTGAGTCTGCGATTACTCTAACTAACTCAGGATTATTGTCTGATATCTTGAGTGCTGAATTAAATAAGCTACGCATCTCCTTTATGGACCCAGCGGTTTGTTCTGCCGCTGACTTAGATATTTTGGAATCTCCAGCTATTAGGCTTCTTTCAATGGCGAGTAGAGTATCATCTCCTGTAGCAAGTCCAGGCGAAAGGTTACCTTGCTTATTGGCATACTGCGGGTTTTTCTTTATAAAATCATCAATATGTTTAGCTAAGTCTGCTGGATTAGCTCCTTCCGCCACTACAGTATCTTGTAGCTGTCTCGCAACCGCATCCGTACCATCACCAAACCTTGTGGATATAGCGTTACGCAATTTATTGACTGTGCCACCGGAAACTTTGTTTAACAATTTATATGAACCCTGTGCGACTAATGGAAGCACACTAGGTGATAAAGGAGCCGCTATTGATCCAATCATTCTTGTGGTGGGATCACCTGGGTCAACCGCTTCTGCTATACCACCACCGGTTCCTGATAGTATTGCTACAGATGTCTCCATGTTGCGAAATTTCTGTGGATTTTTTGCGGCAAAATCAACCATGTCCTTTGCTGAGTTCCTAATGAACCCAGCAGTATTCTGTACTGCGGCGAGAGGATTAGATCGAGATAATGGAATCATTGAATCCCTAACAGGATTCGCAAGTTGCATTGCTGTGCGACCGCGAGCTAAGTGACCTACAGGAAGTGCCGCAGCAACCGCTGTAGCCGCTTCCTCCCCAGCTACAGCAAAGGGTCGGGTGTTTGCTGGCATGTCTGCAATAGTTTCGGGTTCTTCACTATACCCAGCTAAACCAAACTCTGGACCCTTTGATGAGTCGTAATAGCCTAAACCTAGTGCTTGTAGATTTCTACTAAGATTCTTTGAACCTAAAA
>Ga0181388_1000404_pt1 | contig 14686 bp, 14 predicted proteins | sample 11SPOviralmetaG_FD_130120 | JGI IMG/M metagenome (GOLD analysis project Ga0181388, IMG submission 130120) | Marine viral communities from the oligotrophic San Pedro Time Series (SPOT) site, San Pedro Channel, CA, USA - 11 SPOT_SRF_2010-05-17 | ecosystem: Environmental > Aquatic > Marine > Strait...
GGGAATTTAAAAGAAGTGGGGAAAATGATGGAAGAAATGGGAAGTTTAGGCAGTCCTGAAAATTGTTTTGCGCTGTATAATACCTGCGTAGAGGAACCGCATAAATTTATGTATGTTGACTCCAATTATAATGTCTTTAAATGCTTTACGGAGCACGTATGGTCTAAATTTACAGATGACGGGAAATACAATACGGATTTCGTAGGCGGGAATGCCAATGAAGAAGACGTTAATCCAAACGCTAATATTGATTTATTGAAAAATAAAAAATCTAAGAAAGATATATAGATGTCTAGTTCATTCGGTTATGATATGAATACGAGTCAGGATTTATCCAACACAATGATGGGAACTTTAAAAAAAAATCAGGCTATAGCCAAATCGCAATTTGATTATTTAAAACCAGGGGAAGCGTTAGAAGCGCAAACACGCCAAGGGATGGAGGGATTTGGAATATCAAGCGGACTTTTAAAGACGATTAAAGGAACAAAGGACGTTATACAAAAGGCACAGGCGGCAAAAACAGCAGTTACTTCTGCCGTAAGTGACGCCCAGACGGCGGGGCGGAATGTTTCAACAACGGTAAATAACGCTGTAGGAGCGGTAAATAGAGCGGCTGGGACCAACATCCCCAGTGTTCCAGGGGCCGCCACCGCCCCTGGCGCACCCACACCGGGACAGGCGCCCGCCCCAAAATACGGGCCTCAGAGAGCGCCACTTGATACAAATATGGCTAGTTCAGGTGATGTAACTACTGATAGAAGTGCGATAAGGGCGCAAACCCAGGCCCAAAAGGGGGCGGTAGGCGATTTAGACGATGCGGCTGGCTCAACAGTTAAGAGTGCGATTCAGAACCATCCCATAGCGGGAAGGTCCCTTTCAGGGGCTACGACCAACGAAGCATTTGATACTATAAATGCCCGCTCATCTATTATAAATGATGGGAATGATGCGCGGTATGGCTTAGGGGGGAGCACTAATAATTTAAGAATGGGGGCGTGGGGACAGCATACGCAGCAAATGGGCTTAAATAATACGGGGAGCAATGCGCCTACGGCCACGAATGCCCACGCTACCAACCCCGGTGGGGGAGCCGCTGGCGATTTAGGCGACGCGGCGGCCGATGCGGGGGAAGCCGTAGCAAAAACGGGGCTGGCGGCTGGATTAGAAACGGCTGGCACAGTTTTAGATGCTTTAGGACCCATTGGGGATTTATTAGGGGTAGGTATGGCTATTTTTGGAGGGATAGAGGGGGCTAAAAAACAGTCTTCAGAAGAAAGCGCACAGGCCGCTACGCAAAAAGTAGTAGATGCGCCCACACAGCAAACCGTAGTAACAGGGGTAGCAAAAACGCTGGACACGAGCCAGGGCGGGTCACAGCCCACATCAGTTCATTTTTAGGGGGATATATCCCCCTGCCCCCCCTTTTAGGTTCCACCTTGAGTTTTAAAGAGATGTTTTTTATCTCTTATTTTTAAAATAATTATTATATATTTAGATATTATAATGGTTTTAGTATCAGTTCAATCAGTAGAAGATAACAACGGATATCAGTTTAGCAACGATTTTGCCGAAAGTTTAATTATAGACCCTAAAAGCCGAATAAGTTTAATTAATATAAACTTTTCTAGAAATAAAAGTCTTTACACGGTTGATGCGAGCAATGACGAGTTTTTAATTAGATTTGGGGAATATAACAGTGACTATGAAGCAATCAGAATAACTCACGGCAACTACACCCCAGTAGCCCTAGCCGATGAAATACAAAAACAATTAAATAGACATTTTTTTACAATGGGATATTATTTCGTATTTGGATACGATTCCAAGGACAATAAATTTTTTATTAACTACACCTACACAGAAAACCAAGTCTTAAATCAGGAAATGACCAAGTGGACTATCGTCGCAGACGGGACCAACCCCCAAATACAATATAACGCAACCGGGGAAAACCTTGAAATTATACACGCTAATATGACGGATTTAGACAGGGTCTACGGGGTATCGCAGGAGAAATTAGAAACCCAGGTCGTCCCCCTTTTATCGCAGGGCGGCTCATCTATTAGTATGATGCTTAGAACAAATACGACGGGATTATGGCCCGCGGCAAGGCCCGCCGACGCAGACCCCCCCACTTTAGGGTTTGTTTTTGGATTAACGGCCAATACCAGTGCGGTTCAGTATGCCCAGGGCCAGAGTATAGCGGAAGTAGGAAGAATGGGATGGTGTAACGCCGGACTTGGCTTTGTAACAAAAGCCGATAATTCACAAGTTGTTAGAATTGTTGAGGAGGGCCATCAGGTTGGGGAGGATATTCCCCACACTATTGATGACTACACCGAATATAAAGTAACGCTCAGTCCCGATGGACCAGACGGCGTTAATGGCTTCCCCGCCTATTTTTTTAAAAGAAAAGGGCAAATTAATTGGACTAGAATTATTCCACGTAGTTCGGCTGGGGGGTCGTCTACACAGGCTTTTTCTAAGGAACTTTGGGCAGAAAGGGAAATATCCGCGGTTGTGGGCACCGATAATGAGGTCACGGGTCAGGATACCTACCCCCATTTTACAAATTTATTAATGGCACACGCCGACCCAAATTTTCAGGGAATCAATTTTGCTGGCCCCGAAAACTCGCGTGTTGGCCCAGTGCCCGCCACCCTTAAAATTGTAGAGGAGTCGGGGAGTTTAGATTTAACCTTTACAAACACCGATAGCACGATGGTCGGGTTAGATTTTGACGCAATTGATACAGGTTTTATCACTCCACTTATAGAACCCAATAGACAGTCCAGAATGAAATTTAAAATGCCTAAATCAGGCTCAGTTACAAACAGTGCCGCCACAGGGGGGCGCTATCAAATAGCCGTTTTAGATGAAACTCAGAGAATGAAGAATTTTTTGGCCGATACGAATTTAATCCTTGGAACAAATGACCCCGCAAGCGGACCGGGGGCTACACCGGCGGGGGCGGACGTAACGCTTCCAGGGAAACACTGTGCCCTTTTAACATTCCAAATTGAGGGGGATAAATGGTATTATCGCAACGTTTACAATACGGCCAGTTCAACGACTGTTGCCCAGCCGGGCTCTGATTATGGAGGGTTAAATGACATAACAATGGCACGGAGAACTGATATAACCTCGGAGTTAACGAATGGGGGTGATTGGTCCTGGGGCAGCAGTCCAACTGAAGTTTTTTATCTTACTTGCCACGCATCAATTAATAAAATAGAACTGGGGGTTAGCCCAAAGGATAGTTCTACCCTGACTGATTATATTAAATTAAAAGTTTTTGATATTTGCCCAGCAACAACCTCGGGAGTCAAAACATTTACTGTGATAAATGCGGGCGATTATACTACCTCTAGCACGGGGCGTTTTTTTAGGCTCAAAGACAGGGGCGACGGCTGCGCATTTTCTGCGGATGTTGCGGCGGATAATACCCTTACAAATGTTCAATTATTAACCCCAGGGATAGGTTTTACGGCTGGCGCAACTCACACTTTAACTGAATTTTTAGGACATAGCGCAGGGCAATTAGATAGCACGGGCGACACGAATACCGCAGGCACTATACGTGTAGATTCATTAGTAGACTATAATCATACTTCTGAATTTTCAATGGGATACAGCCCCACTACTGAAAATAATGGCTATCGTTATTTTGTAAATGTAAACAATTATGTAGATAAATTAAATAGCATAGATGGACTTGGTTTATTTGTAGAGCCTGAAGATGATAAATTAAGAGCCAACGCCTACTACTACCCTAATAGCAAATCACCCTACAATACAGCAACGGGGTTTGGGGCAATGGTGGGATTTGGCCAGGAGGAATATAGACTAAGTAATTCTAATACTGAAGGCGATGGAAGCCCATCTACGGGGCAGGGGGTTTTAGATGAAAATTTAATTGTAAATGTTAATAATTTGCCCATTAAAACTTATATTGGTAAAAAAATGAAAAAAGATGGGGCTATCTCGGACGCCCCCGTGGGTAATGTCCAGGGCCTAACCAAAACAATCGGTAAAGTTCCTAGATATTATGAAGAAAATGGGTCATCAAGCCAGCATTTGTCGGGCCCCTTCTACTACGACTACTTCCCCTATTCAGTGCCACTCCACAACGCCGTAGAATTAAATATGAATGAATTAGATATTTCAATTAATAATCAAGATGGGACGCTTGCCACGGATATCGCAAAATCATCGCTACTTTTAGATATAACAAATGTGGATAACGTTGGAGAGGGGGCACACGGTGGTGTCACAGGAAACCCAATAGAAGCCCCACGCTCTTTTGATATGTTAAATATTAATAATGGTCAACTCCAGCCCGCGATAAGGGGAGGTTTTGCCCAGGGGCCCAACGCGGGATTTACGGGTGTAGCGCCCAGACCCCGCCCCGAGCATTTATAAAAAAATAATTCACCGCTACACCGCTACACCAAATTTAAATCGCACTCTAAGGACGAGCAAACTATCCACTATCTTTCATTTTCACCTCATTTTGGTCTGCCTTAGTGTGCCTTTTAAATTTGATATGAATTTTTCTGGCAAAGTATTATCTAAGAACAATCATAACAATGCCAAATTATAAAGATACAGCACTCAACCGTAGAATGGGACGCGTGGGGAAGCCATACGGTTCCTCGCCCGTAACCAAAGCGAAATTAAAAGCAAGGCCCGCCAAAAATTATCGTAAAAAGGGCGGAGCAGATGAAAAAATGCCAATGGAGGAAAAACCAAAAAAAAAGAAGGTTTTTAAAATTAAACGGACTGGCACAAAAAAAGAACAATATCAACAATCATTAAGAAAATTACATAAGATGGACGATAGCAAAGGAGATTCGCTTAGCAAGCATCATATAAAAGTAGGGGGACAACTATTCAGTGTCCCAGAAGCCCTCCAGATAACGGACCCGGACTATCAAAAGGGGAGGTTTTTACAAACGTATCAGGGGCAGCGTATATGGGAAAAGATGAACCGCCATAAGGAAAAATATTTTCCAAAGGCTGACCTACTAGATGATGTTTACGGAACTCACTAAAAAATAAATGGTGTAGGTGTAGCCATTTATTTTTTTAAGGCAGAGAATTATCTTAGACTTTATTATATGAGCACTACACTTAATCAGCGCAAAAAAAGAGGGGGAGCAGTGTGGACTGAAGAGTTTTATACTAAGGGTAAAAAAAAGGGGCAAAAAGTTCCAGGTTTTGGTATGAGCAAAGCCCAATTTACAAAAGAGGGGGTGCCACGCAAAGCACGTAAAACGAGAAGTAAAATAGGGGAAGTTGATAAGGAGGCGAAAGAAAAAGAAATGGCGCAAAGACTGGGCTGGACTGACCAAGATATAGAGGTTAATATGCGCAGTGTGGGGCATATTGACCGGGGGGCACACCTCCAATTTAAATACGTAACATCCAACCTTTCTGACGCCCGCGAAGAGTCCTATCAGGGCCAGGACGGCGGATATGCTAAGATAGAAGACTTGGGACTAACAAAGAGGGGTAAAATAAGAGTTCAGGCTACGGGCAATCGCCGAGTTGGGAAACAGCCTAAAAAAGAAACCTTTACTTATCAGGAGCCCGATAGCCCCGTTAATGAAGTAAATCCACTCTTAGAAGCCCTGTATGTGGCACCTACACCAAAGAGTGTAGCAAAGCCCGTAGTTAAAATGAAAAAGAAATTTAAAATAAATAAGAAGCCGGCTACACCTACACCAAAACCCAAGCCGCCAATCGCCCCTAAACCAAAAGTTAAAAAAGTGATGGTAAAAACAACGAAAGATGGCAAAACAACTTTCAAAAAGAAATACAAAGTTGGAAACACATTGTTTTAAATTTATACAAAAATAAATATATTTGTATAAATATAATGACAGAAAAAGCCAGAGGAATGCCCGATATGAGTTTAAAAAAGGAAACTATTGAAAGATTAGAAGCGGAGGCAAAAGCCGAAGAGCCCGAAAAAGAAGAAAAGATATTTCAGAAGCCCGGGGTAAGCAAAGCATCCCAAGGTGTTAATTTAGAAATAAATGGCAAGGTTGGGGAGCCAACACAAAAGGAGGAAGAGCCCGCCCCCATTTTAAAAAAAGAGGAAAAGCCTAAAAGAAAAGTATCGCAGAAACAATTAGATGCTCTCAAGAGGGGTAGGGAAAAGTCGCTGGAAGTGCGACGTGCTCGTAGTGCGGCGAACAAGGAGCGCAATAAGGCTCCTGTAGTCCCCAAAATACCAAAAAATCACGTAGAAAAAGATGTAGAACCCAAACCAATGCCACAACCGCCAATGAGTCAGCCCAGCCCTGTAAATATAATCCAGCCATCTATAGACTATGATAAGATAATAAATGGGGTGGCAAATCGCTGGCAATCACTTCATCAGCCCGCTACGTCCTATCCGGCCCATTTACTCCCTACTATTAAAGAAGAGGAACGCGAAGCCATCCATAGGGAACCCAAATTTGACCAAAAAGCCTTTGAGAAAAAGATAAGGGAGGATGAAAAGACTAAGATTTTAAATGAAATTACTAGGCTACAGGATGAAGAAGAAAAGGAAAAGAATATGAAGACAACACAGCAAGTTTTAACAAGAAATTCCGCACCCCCACCCTCCGCTAACCCCTTTTCTTACGCCTTCAATATGAACGCACGAAATAGATTCCAACGTTATTAGAGGGGGATTAATCCCCCTTGGACCCCCTTTATTTAGCATACGCCCCATCTGAGTTTTAAAGCGATGTTCTTTATCGCTTTTTATTTAAAATTTTTTTCTATTTAGAATATATATAGAAATGAGTTTAAAAACAAGTCAAGCATTGCCGGTTGAAAATTATTCGGTTATCCAGCAGTCGGAAAACGGAACGCAGTTCGGGCCCAACAACAAAATTCGTTTTAGAATCGGGAGCCACTTAGGATATATAGATTTTAAAACTAGTTATTTACAGTGGAATTTAGAAGTCCAGAACGCAAAGGCCAAAATGGAATTTACAAATGGTATGGGGGCCGATGTTCTTATCAGAACCTGGAGGGTTCTAATTGGCGGGCACATCATTGAGGAAATAGACCACCCCAATGTTTTATTAAAGACGTGGAAATACGACTATGGACAGGATTTGGGTATGCGTGAAATAAGTGAAGTGTTAGACAAGTCAGGAAATGGCACTGGATACAAGGGGTTAAATAAAACAGGGGCGGCAGTGGACGTATCCCTTAATCAAAATCCCTGCGCCCTTGTCAAGTGTATTTTAGACCTTAATTTTTCGGGTATTTTTGGCAGTTCGCAGACTTTCCCAGTGGGTTTAACTGGCGACGTTGAAATTGAAATTACCCTAGAAGACCAACGTAAATGCTTTCAGGTTATCCAGGACGGTTACCAGCCCTTTGCGCTTACAGACGCTACCAGTAGATATAGCCGTGGCGCCTCCCTGGGGGCTTCCCTAGATTTAACTGGCGGCGCCACCTCACTTACTCTTAAAGATTCCCCCGCTAATCAGGGTCCTCTATGTAAAAGTCGCATTGATTTAACCGATGGAAGTCAGACAGTTAATGCCCTAAAACTCCCCAATGGGTGCCCTTTTAGCATTGGGCATCAGTTACGCATCTCGGGGGAGGGCACGGCGGCCGACGCCACAGCCCAGGCCGAACACGCCGTTGGGGCTATATCCGCCATTTCTTACGTTACGGGGGAGCCAGTCCTTACTATTCCTACTCTTACAGTAGCCACTAATCCCATTTTACAGGGGCGTCTAGGATTTGCTCAAGGCGGACCCGATGGGGGCACCACCGACTGGAGTAATGGGGGTAGTTTAACATACGAAGTTTCGGTGCCAGCCCTTGTTTTACAGGTTGTTGTCCCACCCCAGCAATATATTGCGGAACAGGCAAATAAGGTGGCTACAGAAGGCTACGCTATTGATGTGCCCACATTTACCTGTTATAAGACAAACACATACGCCGATATTAAAAGTGCCACGATAGATGTCCCCTGCTACGCGAGTAGGGCTAGGTCAATTATTGCGATTGGCACAGACTCAAATCAGCCACTAGGTGGAAATAATATTTTAACCTCCCCCTATGATATGCGTGGCTACTACAATGATTTACATCAATATCAATTCCAGATTGGGGAACAGCGGGAGCCCGTTAGACCCGTTGATTGTGGCAATTTATCAACAGCCGCACACAATGTTAGCCAGGAACAATTAACAGAATTGGAAAAGGCTCTTAAGGCAAGCGGTTGTGATGTTAGAAGTTTAAGACATCACAGAAATAACTTTATTATTGGTCGCGCTCTTTCCGCCTACGGGGGGAGTATACCATTAACAATGAAAGGCGCAAGAATATACATAGATTATCTCCAGAATGATAAACGCCAGCGCGCCGCTACATCTATTGTGGCCAAGAATTGGCACGTTTTCTGCTCACACATCCGCAGATTAAATATTACCCCTCAGGGTGTATCGGTTATGTATTAGAAATGCTTTTTAAAAAAGTTCGGAGCGGTGCTACACGCTTCACTCTTTGTTTTTTTTTATTCATATAATTTTTATATTTTATTAATTATATAGAATGAGTGTTAATGACAGAATCGCAACGCAAATTAAACGATTTACTAAAATTACCCCATCCAATGCTTCGGGTGATGGCGTATTTTCATTTACTAAAGGCAATAATGTTATAAGATTTTCAATCGCGGAACAGGACGCATTTCTTTTAGCCCCTGAAACTAGACTCCAATTTAAAATTAATTGTAGGGATGCTGCGGCCACAGGAATTGCTTTTGACGGAAACACCAATATTGACGCTAAAATTGGGGCACAGGCTATCATTCAAACACTAACAATATCTTCGCGTAGATACGCTACCTCAATATGTGAACAGATACATAATTACAATCAATTAGTAAGTATCGCCCACCCCGCTCTTTCATCCACCCGCGATTTAACTACCCAACGAAACCACGAACAATTGTGCGTAGGCCAGGGCATATTAGAGGCGGACCAAATTAGCGATTCGGGGCAGGACGTTATATTAAACAGGACTTCTATGAAAAATTTACAGCGTAAATATATAGTATCTACTAACGACGCTGCCGTATCTAGAGCAGGGGGAATTGACTGTTCTATCCAGTTATATGCCGGTATGTTTATGAGCGATAATATTGACCTTAGACTATTTGGCGGCCTAGAGATTGAAATTACTCTTGCCCCCGATTCCAACGTGTTTAATAATGCCACTGCTACTACACAATATGAAATTAACAATGTTATTTTAAATGCTCCCCTTCTCTATAAATCAAGTGCGCAGATGATGTCGGGTGTTCAGCCCTCACAGGTCAGTTTTTTAACCTACAGTTCCCTTTATAATGTGGTCCAGTCTACCAATGCCACTGTTACAAATAAAGTGGGGCTCCGTGGTGCCCTATCAATGGTTCAGAAATTCGTCCCCATTGCCTATTTAAACAATTTTGATAAACAATTAGATGGCGTTGCGGGCTCTAATGCCTTTGCTTCGTGGAATCCTGGGGTTAAACGCCTTACTTTCCACAGAAATGGCCAGCGTTTCCCAAATGAATATCAAATTCAAACAAACCGCGGGGATGTTTTACCATCAGAAAATCTACCCAACAGCAAGGGCTCACAGGTCCTAATTAATAGTTTATCCGCATTCCAGAATTATAAAGATGTTAAACACACGCACTTGACATCGCAAAATCTAACAGACTTACAGGAGAATAATTTTTTCCTTGGCGTAAGTTTTGACCAGATTTCAGGACAAGGGATAGATTTATCGGGTGGGACTGTTTCCACAGAATTGGAGTCGGCCTTATATGACCCCGCCTTGGTTCCTGGCCAGACCGCCGTGGCCGACCAATATCTTCAGAAGCCATTTGGTGTTTTTACCTTTTTCTTAAACAAAAATACGTTGGTGATACAACCCAATCAGCGTATCCAATCCATAGAGTAGGGGGATATATCCCCCTGCCCCCCCTTTTTAAAAGTTCCACCTGAGTTGTAAAGCGGTGGGCTTTACCGCTTCTAAATTAAAATATTTGTATAAAATATATTGTAATGAGCACGAAAATTATCGCATTTGAGTCTTCGGCAAATACATACAAAGAGATTTTATTAAGTAGCGCACAGGAATTAAAAATTAGCGATGCCACGACCCACGGTTACCTAGATGAAGTGGAGTCTAAATTAAGTGATATAGGAATTAAGGCGGCTTTTGGCAAGTTTGAATTACAGAGTATAAATGCGGGGGCGGTGGGTTCCTTCAATATAGACTGTAGACTTTATAGAAAACTAAGAATATATGGTGATTCGGCAGAAAATTTTTCATTTAACTTGGCGTTTTCAGAGGACGGGAGTAGTTTTAATATAGCCGACGACGTCCCCGTTTTTACTGTAGGAAGCGATTATAAATATTCATTGGTTGTTGATTGCCCGCCCAATTACGTTAGTATAGTTAATACTACGGCATCCAACTTGACAAATGTCAATTTATATTATCGGGCAATTAACTAATTTTTTATTTTTTTTTTATCTTAGAATTCTTTTCTAAGATATAATATAAAATGTCAGAGATTATTGGATATGATTCTTCAAATGTGCTTCAGCGCTTAGCCGTTGATTCTGGTAAAATTGGGGTAAGTTCCCTCCCCGCTCTTGCCGCTGGCACCAATGCTATCGGTAAATTGGCAGCCAATGCTTCGGTAAATATCGGCGAGGTGTCGGTTTCTGCGCTCCCCTCTCTTGCTGCTGGCACAGCCGCCATCGGTAAATTAGCCCCCAACTCAGGGGTAGATATTGGGGATGTGGATGTCACCTCCCTTCCTGCTCTTGTGGCGGGTTCTGCTAAAGTGGGCCAGGTGGGTCTTATAGGTAATGAGGCCGCAGATGGCTCGGGCACCGACCGCTATGTTTTAGTGGATAGTGCTGGTAACCTCCAGGTTGATGTTGTTAATACAGTGGGGGTTACTTCCGGTAAATCCTCTTCAGTTTCTCAAAATATTAATGTTTCCTCGGTGGCGGCCGGCACCAAAACGGCCCTTTCCGATTCAACTGAATTAGATTTAACTAATAGTCGCGATTTATTCATTTACGGCGATTCCTCCGATGCTTCTTCCAACGCTAGTGTTAGACTATGGGTTTCTTCCACATCGGGTGGCACCTACTACGGCACATCGGAAATGGGCATCTACGATGAAGGGGAGTTAGGCTTTAAAGTTAATAATATTGCTGCTAAATACGCTAAATTAATTATTGATAACAATGGGGCGGGTGCCGCAGATTTTGTTGTCCACGTGGCCCAAATGTAGGGGGATTAATCCCCCTGCCCCCCCTTTAGGTTTCACCTGAGTTCTAAAGCGGTGGGCTTTACCCTAAAGGGTTCCGCTAGGAAGCGTTTACCGCTTGTATTTATTTTTATATAAATTTATTTTCTATTTTAATTATATAGAATATGAGTTTATTGCCACATACATTGTTAAACGCTACGTCTAATGAAGACCAAACCTTAGAAATACACAGTGAAATTTTAGAGCCTTTGTCCCATTCCCAAACCATAACACGTTTTGAAATACCCCACAAAAATATATTGGATAGTGATTCTGTTTTAGTGTGGAATGTTTTCTGGGATAATGAGGCGTCAGCACGCGGTGCCAATGTTGGAAAGGGGGTTGTTATGGGTTTGATGAATTCAGGTGTTTATAATACGCTTCTTAGAGCACGTTTATACGTCAACGGTAAAATAATTAGTGAACTAAATGAAGTCGCTAAATATCTCACTATTAAAAATCAGTTCCAGCCCCAAGAAGTAAAAACCGAGGTTTCAGATTATTACAGTTATGCCGATAATAGAGTTGTTTGCTCGGGGGGTAAAGTTAACTACGGGGATGGTAAAGTTATGGGCACTCCAGGTTCACGCAGTATTGGGGCACAGACACACGCTGATGGCTACACTTCTATTGTTGAGGCTTCCCTTAAACTCCACCAACTTTTCGCCATTCTTAAAGATGCGCAGTTAGATACAAATAATATAGAAGGTAAAATAATGATAGAATTAGACTGGAACAGGGCCCAAAATGAAGCGACCGCGGCCGCCAACAACAGTATGATATGTTTAGGAGATAACTCCCTTGATTTTAATTTATCCATCCAGAGCCCACGCTTAATCCTTGATTTTTTAACCTATAATGCGGAAGTCCAGGCCGGTATTAAAGCCAGTATTTATGGAGATGGGCCAGGGGTAAATATGCCTTTTAGGGAGGTTGCCCTTGTTAGAAAAACACTTGTTGGCTCCAATCAGGCGGGTGTTTCGGTGGATTTAAACATTGGTATGACGGGTCGTGCTATCCAGAAAATTTGGGTGGCAAAAGTTATGGATAAAACCAATGATGATGTAAATCTAACTAATAAAGATTGTAGTTCCGATTTATTAGACAATCAAAAGTGGAATATGCGTATTAATGATTTAATGATTTTTGATAGAGATGTTGAAAACAGGGCAGAGGAATTTAATTATTTACAACAGGCCGGCGAGCGCCAATTTACGTGTGCCCCATCCACCTACGAAATTAGAGAGGGAAGATTTGGCGTTGCCAATAACAATATTTTTGCCGACACCTACAATTTATTTTATGCCAATGCCACCCCAACCAATACAATTGTAAATCAGGGGGTAACGTCTACAAATGTAACCCTTACAACGGCTTTTGACCCCGACAGGCCAATGCTTAACAGTAGAAATCAAGGCGCTACAGTGAAACAGGGGGCTGCCTCCGCCTTGACCCCCATTGCCAAAAATGTGATGGGCAGACAGAACTGGCTTGCTATCCCACTCGCTAAATACGTGAAAGGTCCAGAAAGTCCACTTAATGCGATGCGCATTGGTTCCACCCCCATTGTATTTAACTTAAATTATGATGGAAATGCCGACACAGACACATCGGCCCACAGTGGAACAATGTATTTTTTCGTAGAATATCTCAAAATGATGAATCTCAAAAATGGGCAAATCACTGTTATGGATTTATAATCCATACTTAAAGATTAGATAAATAAATATATTTATAACTTATGAAAATATTTATTTATAAACTTTATGATACTTCGGGGAAAATATACTATGGTTCTACTAAAAACCCTAAAAAACGCCTCCAACTCCACCTCAGTAATGCTATACAAAATTATGCTTGTTCATCAAAAGCGTTAAATCATTTAGAATGGAAAATGGAAATTTTACAGGAATTTGATAATGTAGAGGAAGCAAGGACAAAAGAGGGACAATTAATATTAAATAATGAATGTGTTAATATTAATGTTCCAGGGGGGAGTTTAGTAGACCAGCGAAGGCGGTCTTGGAAGCGGCATCAAAAAAAAAACTACGCTAGAATAGACTGTGAGTGTGGGGGAAGGTATTCTTTACATCATAGGTGGAGTCATTTTAGAACGCAAAAGCATATTAATCATAATAAGCAAAGCAATGAAGAATCAGTTCCTAACAACGATATACTTGAGGTGGACGTCGTCTAGCCAGTAAGGGGTTTCAATATTAAACCTTTTTTTTTTTTTATAATTACAGTTTATTTCCAAAAATAAACCGTCGCTATCTTTGGATACACGTAGCGGGTAGTCGCACACATAGTCGCAATCCTTTGTTTTTAATGTAGTAAATAAGTATTGGTCATCCTCTATTTTATAAAGTGGAAATCGTATTAATGTATTTTTTGAAATATTTTTATCAATTCTTCCCTCATATAAATAATACTCGCTCTGCGAAATAATAATATTTTGTAAGCGGCTGCCGAAAGTCATCTGTATTTAAAATACACTACTTATCTTTAGGTGATTGTTTTTCTTTCTTTATATTTTTTAAAACATCGGAATAAGTTTTTTTAATTTCATCATTCTTTTTATATTGCTGCTGTTGCTTATCGCGGACAAAGACCTGTTCTAGGCAGTCGTAGACGTCCTGGCCGTATAAATTAAGGAGTTTTTTAATACGGCGGCATTTTTCGCAGTAGCGCTGGGCAAAAAGCCACTCATCGGAAGTTTCACACAATTGGCATTGAAAAGGCATTTCTATAAATACTCTAATATAAAAATTCTAGAAATTCTACCAATTCACTTTTCTACTCCAATAATTCGCGCTGTTCCTATCATTGGCCGTTTTCTTGCCCGCTTTGTTAGTGATTCCTGCTGACCTTGCTAAATAACTTTTTTGCTGTGCTTTGCTCGCACCCTTACCCTTATCTGTGTAGGATGTATTGCCAAAATGAATTAATTTTTTTGCTCCATTCTTCATTACATATACTTCACCTTTCTTGCCTTTCCGCGTAGATTTTCTCGGTTTATATAACGGCTTGTTCACTCTAAAACTATCCATATATACCCTTACATTTACTGAACGCAGATTAATCAATATATCCCTTCGCCCTGACGGGCTCTAAATCCCGAAAACGTGTAGTGATGGCCGTGTAGGGGCGATACTTTTTCAGAGTTTTAAAAATTTTTTTTTCTGGCTACACGCTTCACCCTACACGAAAACCTACCCTCCGTTTCTATTTTTTATTTTAATTTAAGTTTTCTGGATTTGTAAATATAGTTTGTATCTCTTATTTTTTTCATTTTTATTTTATTAGTCTATTTAAATGGAAAAAGAAAACCTACAGGAA
>Ga0181388_1000406_pt1 | contig 14646 bp, 19 predicted proteins | sample 11SPOviralmetaG_FD_130120 | JGI IMG/M metagenome (GOLD analysis project Ga0181388, IMG submission 130120) | Marine viral communities from the oligotrophic San Pedro Time Series (SPOT) site, San Pedro Channel, CA, USA - 11 SPOT_SRF_2010-05-17 | ecosystem: Environmental > Aquatic > Marine > Strait...
AGCATCGGCGCTTCGCCCGCCACGATATTGAGTGGCGGGGGATGAAGATGGAGTTTGACGTCATAGGGAGGGCAGCAGACCCAGAAAGGAGGAGGAGCGCACGTCTAAATTAGTAAAATAGTTGTCTAAGGAATTAAATTATACATGATGAATTAAGTTAAGTATTTAATCAAAGAATATATTAGGTTTTTTAGGAATTGCTTCTAGTTTTTGAGAAACACCATTTCCTTCTTCATCTGATGAACGTTCACATAAACCATTGAAGCGATCATTTAGATTATCGGTTAATGATAATTTTTTTTTAATATCATCAATACTCTTACAACCCTTAAAATGAGGATGATTAAGGATAATAATAATACAATCCAATGTTTTTTTATTAATACGATTCGGCGAAGAGGGATCTATATAGTAGAGTACTATATTGAGGACATATTTTACTGTAAAATACTCGTTTTTCGTATTTCCATATTTTCTAGTATTTTGCGTTATATATGAACTAACCAAATATTTCGCGATATCTTCTCCTAATGATTGATCTAATTTAAATATATCACCTGGATTATGAATACTAATTCCATTCGGATTATCAGATGACTCTTCTCCAAAAATACAATGAAGATCACTTATTTGTTGAATAATATCTTTTATCCATTTACCACTATAATCTAACTTATGGTGAAAAAGTCTTCCATAAGAATAAAATTCAGACATATTTATGATAACATATAAATTATAATCTAAAATAATAATTGTCAAATTTATTTATAAAAATAATGATTCTTAATAATAAATGGTGGAAGAAACTTATATTAATAAATTGCCTAAAAAACTGAAAACAAAAAATAAAGGTATTATTGGTCTCACAGATGTAAATGAAAAACAATATATAGAACTTCAAAAATTATGGAAAATACTTCAAAAAGAGAAAAAAAATTAACAAATTTGAAGGTAATGAGATAAATATTATAAAATATTATAAAATATGAGTTGCAATATTTGTGAGAATGACTATGGTTATACAAATGGATGCGATTGTAGTTTCTTAATGTGTGAAAGTTGTAGTAAAAAAGTATGTAATGAAAAAGATAAATGTCCTCAATGTGGAAAATCTATAAGGACTCCTTATTTCCTTTCAGGTAAGATAGACATAGATAATGGTAGAAAAGTATCTAGATTAATTGTATACGATGATAATAAAGATTCTAAAAATGACGTATTAAATACCATCGCATGTTCTAAACATGGTGTTGTAAATCTCCATAATTCAGAACAACTTATTAAGTATTCTGATTTTGTAAATACGGACAAATCATTACCTATAAGATCTATTAATAAGTTAATTAGTATAACAGGTCCTTGTATAATTGTAAATGGAGACATAGAATGTGCCCATGGTTCTTCTGTGAATGGTGATTACGATGATTATAGTGAATTGTATAGAAGTATATCTTCTATTCAAAACATTGTAGAAAAACGCAATAAAGAAATGATTGATAAATGTAGGGTCTTTTCATTAAAAGTTAATCCTGATAATGATTGTTTCTGTTCATTTTCAGAATGGGGATATGCTTTATCCATGGATAAAACACTTATCCTTGATATTAGTAAACATAATTCTAAATTAAAAGAATATTATATGTATGCCCTTCAAAGTCTAAATTCATTAGATAAACTTTCATTTACACGAAAACATGCTATTATTAAATATCACCCAGAACTAGAATATAATGATTATAATTCATACAAAGAATATATGATGTATATTCTTTCACTTAAATAAATTTGAAAAGATTATGGTTATAAAAACAAAATAATTATGGAAGAATACAAACCAGCAATCGCTGCGGCAGCAAAATACATCTATGGAGAAGAATGTAAATATATAAATTTTGATCAAATGGAAGAATGCATCACACGTTTATATGGAAATGAAAGTGATAATGGGGGATCGGCGATGGAACGTTCTAAAATGGAACCGATCTTAACTATTGTTTTAGGTAAAGACGGTATGAAACTCCTTACATTAGTGAGAGGATTAAAGGTTCTTCTTAATGAAGAAGAACCTGGAGCGAACTTTCCAATTAAATTTATTTATGACATAGAAAACGGTACTAGTTTCATAAAAGAAAAATAACGTTTATTTAACTTTTAACAATAGCAACAACAATCTCATTTTCCCTTTTATAATCTTCTTTATTTAGATGGACAAATCCATCATCATATGTGTTTATTTTTTTTAGATCGTTGATTACTCTTTCTGAACCAAAGAAAGGGTGACCAATTACCTCTCCAGTAATATTGTGTCCGAGGGTAGCATAGGTAAAACCCTGAATAATGATAGGATAGCGATTCTTAACAACAATTGTGTAGACCCCTCTAGACTTCCTGAGTTGAGGAGGTGAAATGTTAATTGGAAAAACCCATTTATCTGTGACTGAATTGATAACAGGATGATATGGTGTAAGTGTCAGAGATGTAGCAGCATTACTTATGGTTGAAAGTAGTTCCTCTTCTCCATAAGATTCTGTATAAACAAGGCATTCTACTTCACTAATTGGAGTTTCATTGTGATTATTTGGATCACATGTAAAGATTCTATCTCCTTTTTTGATATCTTGAATCGCACGAATAGTTCTATTTGCCATAAGAACACCACTAGTTCCGATACAACAACCTCCACCCGCGTTGTTGTAAGCAGACATACTCCTTAGAGGGGCAGGTGCGTTCCTCCTGACTGGAATACTCATCCCTCCACCCCTTGTAACAATAGGTGGTTCTACTCTAACAATATCAGGTTTTGGGGGAGGAATCGCTTCAAACACAGTAGAAATATTATCACATATACGGTCAAACATAGGTGTCTTAAAATTAAAGATACCTTTATCTTTGAAATTATTACACATTTCATTCATATACGCACCCTGTAGTGATCTGAGATAATGAACACCCCAACGTGAAAACCAATCACACCTTTCACCATCCGATGTCATATTTAATGCTTCTTTAACTTGTCCCTCAAAATCAAGGAGAATATTATGGATATATGTGTCTTTTGTCTCTGAATGACATCGGACTAGTTTTTGATAGAAATCATTAACGATAGTTTTAAAACTTTCATCATTAAATTTCTTAAGATTAATACATTGATTAATAATATCAATTGCTTCTACCCTAATAAGTTGGCGCTGTATCATAGCAACATTACAGGTATTCTGACTTGAAACTATTTCTTTGTGGGGTAGAATTAATGTAGAAATCGTAAATTGTTTATTTTCGGATTGTCTAGCAGAATGTGCCCTTTGTACAAGTGGTTCTTCTCTAGATACGTCTATATCAAAAACAAAATTCTTACTCTTACCATATTTTAAGGAATCAATTGTTATTTCAAAAGAACTATTTCCATCTTTGAATTTAGCACCATGTGAAAGATCTATCCTAAGTTTAGGATTATATAGTGATGTTGTGAGGAGGTTACTTATACCGTTAATAAATACACTCCCAAGGATAGAAGCATCTGGGATGAAAGAATAACCATCTCCACCCGAAATGTTTGATATATTCAATAGTAGGTTTGAATCAAGGTTATAACCAAATCCGTAGGTAGATACCATACATCTAAAACCGTTATCTGTAAAATATTTTTCAAGCATTGCTTCATGTCCACGTGGGGGTTCTACATTTGGAATACCATCCGTAAGGAGGATAACCCCTTTATTTTTTTCAGGGGGGGATGTTTCTTTAAGAGTATCTAGTGAGGCAATTATACCTGACCACATATTTGTATTAGCGACTGGTCTTAGAGAATCAAGTTCTGACGAAATTAGTGTTTTATTTTCTGCGGTACATGCTTGATTCTTAACAACAGTAACTGCTTGTGAACTGAATGTAATTATTGAAATATTATCTTCATCTTCAAGACTATATAAGATAGTTTTTGCGGCAGAAATAGTTAATGATAGGACAGATATTCCATGACTGATTTTTTCATTTTTATTTCCCTTGAGAGTTGCTTCTTCGGACATAGAATATGATACATCAATACATAAAACTATGTCAATTGGTGGTCGTTTTTGAACTTCGGGCGTATTAATGGAAACAACCAGTTTTCCATTATGATAATATTGATCAATTGTAATTTCATCTAACTTTTCTTTGTAAGGTGCTAGTTTTGTATTCATAATTTTTGATTCAATCTTTAATTGATCACTTTGTAATTTATCACGAATTGAATCAATACTTCTTTTCATAGCAATATTATCTGTGAGATCATCTGGATATAGTGGTGCCTGTGTTAATGGTGATACATTTTTTACTCCAAGCCATTTTAAAATACTTGTTTTTTCATATGTATGACCCGCTGGGTCAGTAACAGGTTCAACGAGTAGTTCACCTGTTATTGGACAATAAAAATCTGGTGGGATAAAGATACTCTCTTGAGGTTCTGGTTCCATAAGTTTTTGTTAATAGTGTTAATAGTATTACGCGTTATGTATTTAAATACTTATTTTTTATATATATATAATATATTATAATGGTTGAGATAATTTCTTCTAAAAATATGTCTAAATTAAGAAGAATACTCGTGCGGAATTTATCAGGAGGTTCAACTGGAGTATCTACTGGATTATCACCCGCTAAAAGCGTATTACCTTTTCATAAAACATCCGTTTTTAAGTATGTAATTGGACTTGTAATATTTTTAATTTTTGGTCCGTTGGCAGTTTGGGGAATAATGAGTTTTATGAATAATAACGGGACTCAAGAAGTAACCGAAGAAGTAACCGAAGAAACAACTGTAACTACAGGAGATAATAGCGACGGTTCTGATGATGGTAGAGAAACTGTAAACATAAATGTTTCTGAATCAGAAACTACAAGGACTTCTGGAAATAGACGTAATAGTAGTACACAAAGGGTAGAAAGTGTAGAAACTACAAGAAGTGTAGAATCAACATCATGTGTAAATGGTGTGTGCAATTAAATTTATTTGACTATTTTCTTTTTTTAAAAATTTATTATGAAAATAAAATAATAATTTAAAAAATACTTAAAATTATTATCTTTAATAATATTAAAGAGGTAATATGCCTAGACACCATTACATTGGAAAGCAAGTTGATAAGACAAATAATTATATTCAAACAAATGTGACATTTGAAGATATCTTTAATAATCCTAAGATGGAAAATATCCGTAAACCAAATTATCAAGGATCACTCCTTGAGGAGAAAATTGAAAAAATGTCCGATGAATATCTTAAAAATCCATTACTACTAAAATTTAAAAATCATATTATCATCGGTTGTTTAAAAGATAATTGGTATATTATTGATGGTCAACACAGGATAGAAATGGCAAAATCATTATATAGTAATCATGGTGTAAATGATCATTTGGTATTTTGCTGGTATATTTGTAGTGCTGAAGAAATTATGAAAGATATCTTCTGTTCTGTGAATATAGATTCCCTGAAGAACCAATATTATGTTAGTGATAATGATCTTAAACAAATTACCAAAGAAGAATTTACGGGAAAACTAAAAGATTATCATAAAACTCATTTTGCGAATAGAAAAACAGAGACAGGAAAAACGAAAACAATTGAAGAATTTGTAATAGAACTAGATACCATAAACTTTTTTGAAAAGTTTACAAATTCACAGGAAGCATATAATTCTTTAAAAGAAGAAAATAACAAATTCTTTGATATAAATAGGTATTCTATTAATTTAGAACAAAATCCAACCATCTATTATGCCCCTGAAAAGAAACTAATCAATGAAAAAGTTATCTTTTCTCTAAAAAGAAATAATTTTGTAGAGTGGTTGAGTGATAAAACAAAAGACCCATATCATAATACACGTGCTATAAAAGCAAATATAAGTTCCTATAAAAGAAAAGCAGTTTGGAGAAGAGAATTTGGAGAAAATGAAACAGGTGTATGTCCGATTTCATTTTGTAATCTTGTATTAAAAACGGGTGTTAAGAATGGTTTTCAGTGTGGTCATATTATATCAGAATATAATGGGGGTGTAACAGAGGTTAGTAACCTACGTCCAATATGTTCTGGTTGTAATCAATCAATGAGTAAAACAAATTGGGGAGATTGGGATGTAGTCCAATAAAATTTGAATAATATTTAAAATTTTTTTTTATCTTTTAATATAAATATGTTTACTGTATCAAAGAAATACATTAATCACCGATGTGGACTCCATTTGGCGGAATATCAACAAAAGGATCCTATAACCGGTAAATTGGGTATTATTGATGGTAATGGTAAGTTTACAGCATGTCATGATCATGAACACATTACCCGAGAAAAATACGATGAAGTTGTCCCTAAAATTATTGATGAATTTGTAGATGCAGGGTTTGCTAAAACCGAAAAGTTCTTTGAAAAAGAGATAGATCTAAATAACGAATACGGTCATCTTAAGAAGGACACTGTCAGTCCAGATAAAATCACGGCACAAAAAACAAGTAAGTCAAATACTATCATACGAAAATATATGCCTCATATTTGCGAAGTTGAAGACCATAAAGGGTCAAATATCCTTAAACTTTGGACAAGAGAAAACATTACAAAAGCATTTAAATCACTTGATAAACCTAATAGAACGGTTAATAGTAATTTTTCAGAATTTAAAAGGGCGATTAAGTTCAACCCAGTTACGATTTATTCTCCTATTATGACAAAGTCAATTGTAAAAGCACTTGATTGTAAGACTGTATTTGATCCATGTATTGGTTGGGGGGGTAGAATGATCGGGACAACATGTCTAGGAGAAAATTATCATTATACAGGTTGTGAACCATTTACAAAAACATTTAATGGTTTAGAAGGAATGGTTAAAGATCTAGATATTGGGGATCAAGTAACACTTTACAATAGAGGTGTAGAAACTGTTCTAGAAGAATTAGATGATCAAAAGTTTGATATGTGTTTGACTAGTCCACCCTATTTTGACCTTGAGGTATATTCTCATGAACCTACTCAGTCAATAAAGAAATACGAAACATATGAAGAATGGATTGATAATTTCATAAAACCAATTATTGAATATATTTGTACACACGTAGAAAAGTATAGTTGTTGGTCAGTGAAGAATATCAAAACAAAAGAAAAGTATGGTCTTTTGGACGATGTGATTAGAATCCATTCTGAACATGGATGGAAATTAGATAGAGAATATTCTATCAAAAAAAATACTAATAAGAATAAGACTACTGATGGAGATGTAACTTATGTGTTTTCTAAGGAATGATAACCTTTGTATATCCACCGATATAATCAATATTAATTGAAATATGTAGTTGGTTAGAGGATCCGGGTCCATCTATCCGGGCAGAAAATTTCCCAGCATCCCCTTTTCCTATATATCCACCATTATGTTCTCCCTTTTTTTTACCGGTTTTAAGAATATGTTTGGACCATTCTAATGAACGAAAATCTAGTTGACTACTATCAAACATCATTAAATAGTAAGATTTAACACCATTTTTCCATTCTGATTCATCTCTAGACAATAAGACATATTTATCACAGTGATTTTGTGTTATAAAATCAAGTTTTTCTTCAAAAGATGGATATTTTTTAGTCCTGTGACTGGTTATCTTAACAATACCATTTTCTATCTGTCCCGATTTGTTTTGATATGAAATTTTTGAAGTTTCATCTAGAGTGTCTGCCCCTGATTGATGTCCCCCACCAACCCAATTACTTCCACTAGGGTTTATACATTGATCCCAAATATCTTCCCACAATTCCGCTTTAACTGGAAATCTATATAGTTCGTGATGTTTAATCAATTTAGTTTTCAAACAATTCATAAGCATTGTTTTTTCTTGAATTTCTACTTCAGAATATTTCCCTTCTTCTCTAAGTTGTTTTTCGTAGTCCATTACTTATTTTTTAATATACTTATTATTATTTTCAAATTTGATATAGTGATATTAAAAAAATAATATAGAAAGAATGGTTAATGTAATCAATGTGAAGAGTATAGATGATGATGATGAAGATAAAGAAAGTTGCTGTGATAGATGTTTCCATTTCTGGGGTGAAAAACATCCTATGTGTTTGATGTGGTTATTCATTCTATTCATTGCTGGTATGGGTATAGGTATTAGCGAATATGGTAAATCAAAATAAATTTGATTAATATATAAACATATATTAATGGAAAAGTATAATACTATGAGAGAAATTTCAAGACCTAATAAGAGTATGCTCCACCATATAATAAATGTGGGTGATGGTGTGAATTTTCAGAATAGTAACTACCCTTTCTGGGGAGTATCTGAGAATAATCGCACATATATTGAGAACTGGATTAATTCTGGAGATATCCTTTGGTTTTGTCAGGAAAATGATGATACATTTAAAGTAATTGGAATGGGCGAATATACCCATGCGTTTGATAGTATTGATGAACCACTGATTCAACTGAATATTGTTGAAAAAGAAAAACAAAATTGGGATGATCGTGTTGTGAATGATATTCAAATCCATTATAAAAATCTATACAATACAGAAAGGCAATCTATTAGTATTGAAAAGTATAGAAATGAAATATCTACATACGATGGAGAAGAAGGGAAATTTTCAAATGATATAGATTTATTCAAACATTATGATGGATTTAAATTTTATGGCGAACCAAAATAGAATAATATCTTTGTAATATAAATATATAATATAATGGAACCTCAAATACAAGATTATTATAATGAATTTCCACATGGTGTAAACGTGATTGAAAAATTGAATGAAGAATGTGATTTTTTGTTAAAAAAATTAGATGAAAAAGATAAAGAAATAGAAAGACTAATTAAACTTTTTAAAAATTTAGATAAACGAGTAACTAAATATAAAAGAGAACAAGAATTAAAAGAAATCATGCGGATTATAAATGAAGAAAGAAGACCCAGAGAAAAGAAATTTTCATGTTTTTAAGATTAACTTTTCTTTTTTTTAAAAAAATTTTTTAATATATATTAATATAAATGTATGACTTTCGTAGTAATGAATTAGTTATGAAATCAATTGATTTGACCGAAGAAATAAAAAAAGATAATAAACTATTAAAAAATAAAGATATCACTATATTCAATAGTTCAGTATTACCTATAAAGGATACTAATGATTATTTAGTAGCAAGTCGTGGTTGGTATGGTAATATCAGAACATGGGATGGTATTAACTTTATAATTTTAACAAGGATGAGTTCTAATTATAAAAAAAAGAAACAAAATATAATTGATATTGATCTAAAAATTTTAAAAGATAAAAATTTAAAATTCAAAGAGTTTAAAAAGAAAATTATAGAACATCAAAAAACAATCCTTGAAGGACCTGAAGATCCAAGATTGTTTTATTATAAAAATAATATTTTTATGTTAGTGAATGAAATTGATGATGATAAAAAAGAAAACCGTAAAAGACATATGTACTTATCAACCATTGATGTTGATGCATTAGATTATGATAGTAATAAGACAAAAATATGTGAAACATTGTCATCAGATTTTGAGAAAAATTGGGGACCATTTTCATACAAAAATAAAATGTATATGCTTTATGATATAAATCCTTTAATAATTATGGAAGTTGTTGGTGCTAATAAATGTAAAATAGTATTAAATAAAAATGATAAAATTATTACTAAAATAGAAAATAGTTTTGGTGAACTAAATTTCCATCTAAGAAATAGTAGTAATTTGCTCCCATTTGGTGGAAAACTATTAGGTATGGGTCATGCTGTATTAGACTACAAGGATTCAACAGATTTAAATAAATTTTTAATACCAACTATAGATAAATCAAAATATGATAAAACAGATAAAGAATATTTCAAGAGATTTTACAAATTATATTTGGGATTTTTCTTTATCTTAGATATGAATAAGGGGGAAATTACAAAATTAAGTCCATTTTTTCAATTACCTAGTAAAGAGGCCAAACAAGAACTCATCTTTTTCCCTACGACAATTTGCGAGGATAATAAAGGTTTTATAGATATTTCTTATAGTTTAGGGGACAACAGATCATATCTTTGTAAATTACATTCTGAAGTAATAAAGACATCTTTATATGATAAAAATAATATTGATATGCATATGAATTATAATGTAAATACAAATTATTATTTAGAATTATTGAGAACATTAAGAATTGTTAATAACTTTTCTCCAAAACCAGAAGATTTTAATGTCTTTGTTTAGAGTCAATATTACTTTTCATTTTCTCTTCGTTTTTATCTCCATTTTCAGTATTATCTAAAGCATATTTAAACTTTGGATTCTTATTACATTCGCTTAGTTCGTGATAGACGCATAAGCGAACATGTAAAAAGTCTTTTTGACAATATTTACAAATCCACGATTGCATTTTTTTTTTGATTTTAATAAACCTATTATCAAATTTATTTATTTATTTTGATTGCGAGTAATGGTACTAATGCTGCCATCATACACCACCAACTACCGTTAGGGGGTGTCCCTTGATTATCAGGACATCTTTTGATTGATATTAAGTGTGCTAATATATATATACCCATTATAATACCAGCATATACTTTACCATTCCCTTTCATACTTAAAAATGGAGCGATAAGTGCTAAACAGAAGACACCCCATACATAAGTTGGATAATTTGTATTTGTATACTTCCAAGAAAGACCAACTTCTCCATCATTACAAGGAAGAGAACACTGATCACTTTTTTTCATCCTTATAATTTCTGGAAGAGACGTTGCCAAATATACGACGAATATGATATAGATGTATGATGGGATTTTTCCACCTGTAAAGTAATATGCGATCAATAATGACATCACTGGTTGTAATATATTATGAATAAATCCTATATTTGTCGCGATTTGATTAAGACCTTTACATTCCTGATCTTTCCACATTAAATACTCCAAAAGTTGCATTGATCCCAGATAAGCAAATGCGATAGAGACCCACCTATCATTTTTATTATTCCTTTTATATAAATAGAAACACGATATAGAGCATATTGTAAATGTTGCTAAGGAAACGTTTTCATTTATACACATTATATTAATAGTAATTATATTTATATAAAAGGTATAATATATGGGGGATATAATGGACGAAGAACCTTACCCTATGATTGATGAATTAATGAAAATAGAAAAAAAATATTTAACAATAGAACGGAATGAGGGTTTAACAGATAAACTTCAAAAGTCTTTGGGTTGGACATTATATAAGAAGGGGACCAAATATGATATACCTTTTACCCCCAATGACAAAAACATATCGGTAAAACTAATTACATTAATTATTAAAGAGTATAGTCTTACACCTGACGAAGTATATCAAATTATTAAAGGATATTCTCATTTAGATCATTGGAGGATAACTGAAATATTATATCATTTTACAAAAGTAAGAGAATTACATATGCTCACTACTATGAGGAGTCTTGTTCCAGGTATAAAAGAATCTATTTACCGTCCTCCGGATGAAGTTGATAGCGAAGATAAAGGAGGTGTGATGTATCAAAAATTTGCGAAAAAATATGAATAGAAGGAGAAAGTGTTAAATATCATCTACTTTATTTTCCGATGATTTTTTTAGAATATTACTCATTTCTGTTATGTGGGGATCCGTGTTTGATTTCTTTTCTTTAAGGTAAAACATGATTGTGAGATGCTGATTTATCTCTTTTATTTCTTTAACCTTTTCAGGATCTTCTTTGTACATGAGAGACTTTCCATAAATGAAGTCTGCGTCAATTGGGAACATATTTATTGTAGTTGATATAATTTTATATTCCTTTCAAATTTAATTATACCATTATAATATATGGATCAAGAAGATTTAGATTTAGATGTATTTGATGAGACAAAAATCTTAACAAATACATCCCATAACGGATATCAGAGATGTTTAGGATTATTAGAAAATAATCCTAAAACCCGTGATTGGAGAGTATTAGTTGAATTAAATGCGATATTAAATCAGAATAGTATCGCAACTTGGTGGTATCCTTATTTTTTAAAAGAAAGAGAAGAATTTATGTATTCTTCTGTAAAACCAAGCACTCTAAAAGTTACTGAACTACGTTCAGAACTCGCATCGCGAGGTTTACCAACAACCGGGAAAAAAGCAGAACTGGTTAGTAAACTTACGGCAAGCATGGAAACTTCCGAAGACCATACATTAAAGACTGTTCAGGGTAAAGGTAAGATTAAATCTAAGAAAGAATTAGTGACTGAATATAATAGGTTATATAATCAACAAGAAAGAAATAGTATGAGGAAACCTACAACGATGGATGAATACCTTAATATATGTGTAAGTAGAATTGTTGAAGAAAAATATAAAGATATCATTCTTGAACCAAATATAGATATTTTAAGGGATTTTTTAGAAGAACATAAGTCAACTATTAATCGTTTAATAAGACAAATACAACCAGGACACAGGGGTTTATTATCTTGGACTGAATTATTTAGTTCTCCATTCGCAACAACAACGAGGGGGACAATCTTACGTGCCGGTGTGGGTGGAGTAAGGATTGGGGGATTAAGTCAAGTTGAATCGCGGGAAGAATCAAAGAAATTTGCGAATCCACTCTATACAGTAATGAGTTTATCGGACGAATTATTGACGTTCGCATCAGGTGGAGGTGATGCTACTATTCCGTGTAACCACAACTACCCTCATCCAGCGACCCCACAATTATTACCGTGGTTTGCTGAAGAGCTTTCTTTGACAAGACCTATCCCCGGTGGGCCTACCGGCATGCAGGTGACTTGGGGAACGCGTGTGGCGCGCATGCAGAATATGAATGCATCGGCACTGACTAGTGATATAACCAGACAAAGTATTTCAGATAATTCAGTTAAAATACTAAAAGTTTTATTAGAGTATATAGAACACGATGTAATAAATTCCAGGAAATGTATCAGTCCTATTGTAGACATCATACAATATGCCAATATGAAATATCCAAAAACCATACTCCTCAACACTAATAATTTACACCACCCACACCAATTTCATGAAAATAGAATAAAGACTACAATTAATACTTGTTCCAATATGTTTAAATTATTGATCAAATTCGGATTAAAAGATCAAGGATTAACTAATTTAGAGTTTGATGTACTAGGTGATAACTGGAGAAGGGTAAATTCTCAGATGGGACTAGAAAAAGTGATGAGATATACTGACCCACGGGATCCACATAGTCAATTTACTAGAGCACAAAGGTTGTCCTTATTATGCCATCCAAACTTAAGGAAATACTGGATAGAAAGTTATCAAACGTTTAATAGGAAAAAAATTGTAAATGTTGCGAGAGGTATGGATGATGAAAACTCACCATTATCATATTTAGATTTTGATACATTTAATATTCTTGGAGAGAAGGTAAACAAATCAAAACCCAATCACCCTCATCCTACAACATTACGTCGTAATACGATATCCCAGGGGAAAAATCAAGATTTAGTATCTGCTATGCAAAGGTTAAATGTCTCAAGAGGTCTAAAATCATTAACAAGTCCAATTGGAGAAGGGATGGGTGTTGATATGGAGTTAATAGAACAGATAATGAATACTCAGAAAAGTTTAAATCTTATTGAAGACGCCAAATATTCTGAAAGTAAAATGACTCCCGAAAACTATACAGAACCCCCAACGCCTCAATTTCAGATAGGGGATAGTATAATGTGGGGAGATGGTTTAAAAGGGGTGGTTACGGGAACTCCTAGAGGTAATCTCAAAATATTAGGAGATAATATGAAAAGATATATTTTATCAAATAAGACGAGAAACATGAAACTTATTGAAAGGATACCAGAACCATTCATAGACTCGTTAGATGGTGGTTCTAAGAAGAAGAAGAGAACAAAAAGAAAGAAGACAAAAAAAAAATGACTACATGGGGGAACACCTGTGACGGGAGAAATACCACAATTAACTGATACACCAGAGTTAATCATAAAAAGTAGCGAAGAAGATAACCCTGAATTATTATCTCCTCCTGTATCGGAAAACGCGCGAATACAATTTAAAGGTATGGATCATAAAGAAAAAATTCGTGCGGAATATTTATCTGAGATGGCGTGGGGGATTCCACGTAGACATATTGATATGTTTTATATTCCGGTTTTGCTTTCTATACCAATAGATGAAGAAATAGAATATGAGGTGATAGAATATATTAAAGAAAAATCCCTTTTAGGAGTGGAAAGGGGTGTAGTTTATAAACCTAAAAGATTATTAGGTATGTTTTTAAACTTGGTTTCTAACGAATATGGGGGGGATATTTCTCAACGAAATCTCAAGGAACAACAATATGAAAATTATATGGAACAATTAATAGAACTAGAAGAACAATTATTTGTTTTAATACACCAGATAACTGATACAATACAATATTGTACAAGTGAAAATATCGCAGAAAAGGATTGCCCAAAACTACAACAATTTTTAAAAAATAAAGAAGACTTGGATAAAAAAAAAGAACAAGTCAAAAAAAATATTCAGAGTTATTCTTAGATTGAATCTAAAAGACTTTTTTTATTATTCTCATAGTCTAATACCTTTTCTTCTATATCATTAGTAAGGTTATATAAATAGTATCCATCACTCCAT
>Ga0181388_1000407_pt1 | contig 14624 bp, 18 predicted proteins | sample 11SPOviralmetaG_FD_130120 | JGI IMG/M metagenome (GOLD analysis project Ga0181388, IMG submission 130120) | Marine viral communities from the oligotrophic San Pedro Time Series (SPOT) site, San Pedro Channel, CA, USA - 11 SPOT_SRF_2010-05-17 | ecosystem: Environmental > Aquatic > Marine > Strait...
CTCCCGATCTTCTTTTAACTTTTCCGCTTTCCTGTTCAACATCCGTTCAGCCTCGTTCAACACCAGCTCTCTTTCATCTGGATCGTGTCGTTCGGCCGCCACGTGTAAGTTTTTTAATTGGTCACATACTTCCAAATAGAAGCCTTCTGGAACCTGTTGAGCGTTGTCGTCCAAGATTTGCATGATTTTGTGGCACACATCCATTTGAGGATTCGACATTGTTCAAATTGAACACCAATTGACCACGTTGTACGTGCTGTTTACTTTTTTTTTGATACTTCTTGTATTTTATTACAATAACTTAGGTGGATTTTCTAAAAGTTAGGCATGTTATCTCTGGATCGAGCCGCGAAGGTTGCTTCATCAACCCACTCTCGAACCTCTTCCTCTTCCTCTTCTTTTTTTTCTTTTTTGAGACGGATGGTCTCGAGCCTCTTCTTCGCGGCTTCCACCTTAACGAGCTCCTTTTGGATCTCTGCGAGGGTCATGTTATCCTCGAGCTGTTCCTTAAGATCCGCGAGGGTGATGTCGTCCTCGTCATCGTCCTCCTCGTCATCTTCACATGCTTGGCAATGAGCGTCAAACATGTGACAGGTGTGTTCTCCGTTTTCGACCATCTCTTGGATGTCGGGGTCGTGCATAATGTCATCATCATCCTCGTCCTTTTCGGCGACAGGGGGAGGAGATGCCGGCGGTGGTAGAATCTCGAATTTAACGTTGGGGAGTAGGGTCATAGCGTTGCGCAACCTCGTCAAGTCGGAACGGGATGCGATGACCTTACCGCCGAGAGCATTTTGGATTTCAAAGTTCATTGTTGGATTTTGTTTGTTGAATATTAAAAGATCTAGCTTCTACTTAGGTGCAATTTTACATTCCGATCCATTTTCTTGTACCCTTGGCAAATTTAGCGATGAATTTAAGGGGTTGATCACGACTCAACGAGCCGAGAGACATCTTCTTCAATTTGTATTGAACCTTTCCTCTCGTGGGAGGGAGTTGGATATATCCACGGCGAATGAGTAAACGTTTACCGTTAGAATCCGACGTTTCGAGGATGTACGGAAAAGTCTCGAAGAAATATTTCCACTCGGGACGAAGGGCTCCACGAATACGTTTTTCACTCTCGGGGACGTACTTCCATATAACACCCCAGATGAAACGCTTGATATACTCGAGGCGTTCACGAGGATCTTGTGGACCTGCGTGAGCTAGACCTAGATCGACCATCATCGCGTGGAGTGATTCCATATAACAGAAATGGTGTTGGGACATTTCGTCGTATTGGGAAAGTACGAATGCCTCTTCGAGGTACTTTTTGGGAACACCACCACGTCCGCCGGCAAAGTTAGTGCTTTTGAAATCGTTAAATGATTGGGACACGAACCCACCGGTAGGTTGAGGATTGAGGTTACGACCCGTCGCATTTTGCATACGTCCTGTGCATCCAAAGATGGATGCAGTGGTGGTAGTGTATGTCTTTCCGAGAAAATGTATGAGTGGATCCTCAAAATCAGATTCGTTATCAGTCATGGAATCAAAAATTCGAGCAACCTTCTTATCATGATCGATGCGCGCCATACCGTAATGACCCGATCCATCTGGGTAGGAGTGTTCTATAAGCATATAGTCAACACCCGAACGAGCGGCGATACACGAGAGTCGTGTTTTCTCCATGACACTGGTTTTACGGAAGAAGAATTTGAATTTTTTACCAGACTCTTTTTGGATATCTTTAGCGATAGCTTCGAGTCGACCTTTCTTGTGAAGGAAGAACTTAGCCATTTCGGATCCATCTTCTATCGCGAGAAGATCCCTGGCTTTTGCATTCGTGTTAATGCGCGATTCTATGTAATCATTCTTATCTATTTCGGCATCTTCACCTTTGATCTTGAGAAGCCTCTTACGACCGGTTGCGTTTTTGAGTAGCTTGATTGGAACCAAACCCATTATATTTTAATCGTATATATTTTTCAACTTAAGTTCCGTTTTTGATCATCTTAATCCATTTGCATATCGAAAAAAATGATACATATCCAAAAATGACCAATTTTCTGTGAATCAAAATTTTATCATTTGGTTGATATAACTTGTGGTGGATACGTTTTAACGAATTACATATATTCAGATATACACCGTCTGGTAACTTTTCCCTGTGTTCATCCACAAGTTTCATTATACGAGTCACATCTGGATCTACAGACATTATTATTACTTACTTTTTTATATCGATACCTTCTCTCACAGCTCCTCGTATGAGTCCGTCGAACCAAAATAAGATATCCTTTTCCGATTTAGCTCTTGACTTAGGGGCAACTCTACCCCGACCACCTAATTCCCTAGCTCTCAAAGAAGTATGATGAAGTTTGCATTTACAACTAAAACATGAGTAACATACTCGTCGTAATTTTAGTCCACCCGCGAAGGAGTAATATTCTTCATTGTTATACGTGAACAACGGTCGTATATGTTTATAGTTCCGGACAAACTTTTTGTTTTCTTTTCCTCTCGTGACGATTTTTGGATCTAATGGAGCGTGGCACATGTAACAAATATGGTACCAGGACAATCTCATCTTAAATTTAAAATGTTGGTATATTCTAAATGATTTTATCAGGCATCTCCGCATCGATTGCGTGTTGTGTAATCGTTGGCCTCATTTTGGGTATCATGATAGGTAGAGCGATTTTCTCCGGTGGAACGATTACGAATACATTAACACAGTTCGTTTCAAAACCTGGTATTTTTGGATTTAAGATTCATTCGAACGATAGCCCGTTCATTGACGCTCTGGGCAGAACAACTTCCAAGATTCAAGATGTTGTCCAAGGTTCTATGTGCAACGTTCTTCACGATCCTTCTATCATGGAGCAGGTGATTAAGAACAGTGAAGGTAGCGACGGCACCGAATGCTCAATTATCATGGCCAACCTCACCGAGCAACGCGAGAATATGAAGAAAGAACTGAACATGTCGGAAAAGACACTCGAGAGTGACTCGGATATCACTAAAATTAAGACTATCTTCTATAACGAGATGGTCCAACTCGAAAATGATATTAAGGAAAAGTATTGCCCCACGGGAACAGAACGGGTGAGAGCCTCTGATTTTAAGAAAATGGTTGAAGATGCTCGCAAGGCTGTGTGTGACAAATACGATATTACCCCTAAGACATTCAAACAATTCGTGGATGACACCGTTGAAGATGTGAGAAAAAACAGTCCTCTCGGAAAGATCTATAGCGACGACGATTTTGAACTTATAAAGAAGGATGTAGGTAAGGGTAACGTCGCGGGGATAGCTCAAGGTATCAAAAAAACAATGTAAAAACTTACATAAAGATTCATGGTCATTATGACATAAGTAATGTCACTTCTTCGCATTAATTATGGTATCAAACCTACTAAAAAGTCTTTTCAGGTGAAAGCAACGTTTGGATCAACAGATCTCGATAGAATAATCAAGCAGAATAGACGTTTGAAGAAAGCGGTCCGAAGGCGGCGATCTTCTTTGACTCATAAAATGAATGATAAACGCGTGATTATTGAGGAATTGGATACATTTATGGAACTGATGGATAATGTTATCGATGTATTATCAGATGATATCGAGGATGACGTTTTCTCGTCAAAAGATCAAATGATGTTCGATGATTTAGATGCAGTTCTAGATATGTACGACTTCTGTGGCGAAATACCCGATGATTTTGAGTGTAAAAAATACGATTATTAAAGAGTGATTAAGAATTTCTCCTTACCACGTTTCACCCTGTATAAGTGATCATAAGCGTGTAACATGGCGAGTGAAAATGCGAGAGTGGATAAGACAGCGACGTTAGTTTTACGAACTGTAATCGCATACGCCGTGATTAAACCAGCGATCATAATTTGCACTAGAGTAAGATCCTTCATTTATATTAAGACAACTTTTTATTATTACCTTCTGAGCCTTCTCATCGTGATCATGATAGCAATGAGAGCGACAATGCTTACCGCAGTTATACCAACAATGGCTCCGGTAGACATACCTTCCTCCTCTATCATGGCTTGCCCCTCTATCGTGGCTTCCTCCTCTTCTTCGATAACATCGGTTTTTTCCGCCTTGACTGCGACAATAGGAGCTTTTGTGGCATTGGGTTTCTTTGCCTTGACTGCGACCATATCCGGTGCGGGTATTGCCTGCTTCTCCACCTTTTCCACCGCCACAGGTTCGCCCTCGGCGTATTCGATCCGGTACTTTTCTCCGCACACCATTAAAATATAGAGCGCTCCGAGTAAAGCGATAATAACTTGTGCATTGATACCGAACTTCATTTATATTGTAGAATTAGATATTATTTAAACACCCGCGAGAGTCTTCTTCTTGGGGACGGCCTTCTTCTTGGGCTTCTCTTCTGTGGAAGTTGTAACATCCACCTTGGGGGTGGTCGTAGCGGAATCGCCCTTGGGGCCCTTGGCACCGGGGGGACCCTGAGGGCCAACGGGGCCGGGAGGACCGGGGGGACCGGGGGGACCGGGGAGACCGGGGCTTCCAGAACCACCGTCTCCACCCTGATCGATGATCTTGAGTAGGATGTTGTATAAAGCGCTCTTATCGAGTCGGACGTGCTTAAGCTCGGCTTCAATTTCTTCGCGAAGAGTGGTCATTTTAATATATCTAAAGATAATAATTCCTTTAATTGTATGCAGTTTATCGGACCCACATTACTTTCTGGGATAGGTCAGCATGCACAAAAATATACGAAACTGTTCCCTGGTTCGTCGTACTTTACGTATGATAAAGAGATCCCTGAATGTGAAAATGCATTCATTTTTCTTTTACCCATAGAAGCATATGTAGAGTATGCTAAGCGCCTGAAGAAAAAGGTTAAGAACTTGATATGCATGACTGTATGTGAAACTGAAACGGTTCACGAAGATTATGGAATGATTATGGATGTATTTCCTAGGGTCGCTGTTCCGAGTGAATTCTGTAAACGCGTTCTTTCTCGACAGTTTCCCAAGAATGAATTTTATGTTATTCACTGCCATATTCCAGATCCACCGAAACGCCCGTATACGTTTTATCATATAGGTAATATAATGGATCAACGGAAGAATTTTGGTAAGATCTTAGAGGCATTCGTTAGGTTAAATGAACCTAATACGAGACTACTCGTGAAGGCTACATGCGGAAAGGATGTCGATGTAGAGCTTCCTAGGGTTGAAGTTATTAACGGTCTCATAAGTGATTACGATATGGACAACCTTCATCATAGAGCAGATTGTTACGTAGGATTTTCGAGTTCTGAGGGTGTTGGAATGGGTGCGGTTGAGGCAGCTATTCGAGATAAACCTGTGATAATAACGAATTACGGTGGAGCACCTGAATATATAAAAACTCCGTATACGATTGATTGTGGACTTCAAGAGTTGAAGAATGACGACTTCTTGTTTAAGAAAGGGATGCAATGGGGAGATCCTAACTTTGATCAACTCTTGGAGTTCATGAGACACGCGTATTCGAATGATGTACGATATATGGACCACGTATATACAAAACAACTAACGGGTAGAGACACGATTTTACGAGAATTCGGACTCGATCCATCCGGTGACGTAAACGATAATACCGGTAAGGAGAGCCCCTGATGTGAGAGAACCCTTCTGTGCAATGAGAAGCATGTTAATATCATCGATAAAGGTAATTCCGGTGGGCTTCTTAATCATGTCGGGAATCATTTTGGCGACTACGAGATAGACTATCATGGAGATGATGACTGGTTTTAATGTTTCCTGATCCAACATTTATATATAACAATAAAATAATACTAGTCTAAACATTGATCTTTTTACCAATAATGATGTTTGCTTTGCTGATTGTATGCTTTTTACAATAGCACCCATTTACCGCCTTAAATGTACACGGTTTTCCTCTGAGAGTAAGCGCTTTGCATGTATTAGACACCCTCTTAACCTCCTGCGCCTTTTTGGGAACCTCGTCCAACACGATAACCTGGCGGTCAGTTTTCCGTTTATCGTGTTGAGCATAAGAATTTTTCATTTTTTGAAGACTCGTCGCCAGTCTTTCGCATCGTGCATCGGGTACCGTGGTTCCGAGCAGTTCCATAGCGCGTTGCATGTGGCAGGCCATTTTATAATGAGATGATTTTTGTATATTCACATTTGACTTAGGTTTAATTTTTAAACATAGCTATTGTTGTCACACGCCTTTTGACCAGAAGTTCGATCTAAGGTAAACTTACCCTTGTAGCTTGGCCAGTAACTCGCATAATATCCAATCCTACCTATAGTCGCGCGTTTCTTGTACACATGTTTACCGACGCCAGGATCTTTACAATCACTCGGGCATCCCAATGCTTCGCAACACTTTTTACCACCACCCACCGCGGATTCGTTCACTTTGTGTTTTGATACGACGATACCCTTCATCTCACGACCAAGACCATCCTTTTTCGACGACCATCCAAACCAGCCACCGGGGCCTCGCAGATTGACGGACGAATATGCGCAATTTTTCTTGGCCGGAGGAGGCGGAGGAGATGGACGTTTCGGTCTATTCCTATCCTGTCCAAACGTCGGGATTGGGGGACCAAAACTTCTGCGCAGCTCAAGTGGATGGAGAAACCTCGGGTCCGTCGGCGTTCGCGGACGGAAGGGGGGTGGCTTTGGCAGCGAAGGAAGCTTTGGCAGCGGAGGAAGCTTTGGCAGCGGAGGAAGCTTTGGACGGCGTTCCAGATACACAGGGGTTCGGCCACCCATGGAGGGTCTACCACATGAATCTACGTCAGATCCAGGTATATCGCGGCAGACAGCGGGTCGCATTACATTCGAAGGTGGGCCCAGTTTCTCAAGATATATACTCGGTATAGGACCCGTATGACGAGCACCCCCGTCACCGAGAGGAGCACCCTTTCCACCACCGACGAGTGCCTTATTTTTTTCATTATTTTCTGCTTTGTATCTGGCAGCTTGTAATTTTTCCCTCATCGCTGGAGATATACCCATAGATTCGGGGCCCTTGGTTATAACCCTACCAGATGAACTCCGTGGAGTATTTTCAGATTTTTTAATTACATCGTTTTCAACAATATCCTGAGAATCCATCGCATCTGCACGATCTTCATCCGACTGTATAGAAATTTTCTTTTTTTCGATGTCAGGACTTTTATTGACTGACGCTGCCTGACTTTTTAAATATGCGATCTCCTCTTCAAGGTCTTTGATGGCTTCAGAACTTTCGGTCGTTTTCTTTTCCACCGTGGTTTGGAGATCCTTTGTAAAAAGATTAGCTTCAGATAATTTCTTTTTCAAATCTACAATTTCTGCGATTGGCTTATTTTTTAATTTTTCCACGTTAGCTTCCATGAGACTGATACGAGCCTGGGATTTATCTAACTCAAATTGTATTGATTTAACCCTGGTCTGTTCCTCGATTTTGGTTTTATCTAACTGTGATTGTATAGCATCTACCTTAGCCTGTTTCGCTAGTCTCGTCTCCTCAAGTTCCTTTCGTAATGCATTTTCTGCACTCTTTCCCTTCAGTCCTGAAGCGATTAATTCTTTTTCGAATGTGAGAACATTTTTTGCATTTTCCTTTTCTAATATTTGCATTTCTAGCCGTAAGGCGGTGAGTTCTTCACGTTCCTGGATTCCAGCCTGTTCGAGTTCAGCCTGTAACTCAGCCACACGAGCCTGTTCGAGTAGTATATCCTCGGCTCGAGATCCTAATTCTACTTTATTTTGATTGAAGATAGCCATCGCTACCGCAGCGATGATGACTAACAAAATAAATAGTAAGACTGCTGTCATCTTGTTACATTATTCGTATATTTAAATTGGACTTGGTATGAAACTGGATCTAATTTTATTCACGTAATAGACATACCCTATGAGTAATATACAAAATGCACCTAGGACATAGTTGAATGAAAATTTCTTCCGATTCGTGACTTCAATAATCTTCTCAGCTTCTTCCTTATTCGGTAAGCGTTTAACGCTTTGGTGTAACTTCTCGATCTTGTTTATGAGCGCGTACAGAGCTTCTAGGATCTGTGCTTCACGGTTAATCGGTTTTTCTTCTACATCAACGGAGGTCACTTCGAGTACCATGTACCATTTAGAATCCGACTGAAGTGCGTGATATCCACCGTCATCCTGGTGTTCGTATAAATTGAAATGTAATTTTTGGATAGAGATTGGGTTAAAATAGTTCGTTTTACGTCTGAACGATTTCCATTGTTTATCTCGTATCACAGTTTGTGAACCATAATCATAATGACGTTCCAGGGGTATCCTAGCTAAAATCTGACCATGCCTCTCATCGAGCATCTGTGCCTTCTGTGGAACATCCGGACATACCACGTCCACATACTTTGCTACATTACTGGCTGTGGTATCATTGACGGGATTTGATTCTCCCACCTGAGTTATGTAAAAGTCTACGAGCTTGAGTCCTATCACCTGGGAAATACTTTCAGCGTGTGTATTAGATTCGAGTGAGAGATTAAACGTGAATTCATTGTTTGTACCATCGACGTAATCGGAATCTATCACGATATATTGAGTTTTCTTGGGTAGATCTTGTAACGTGAGTACCATCTTATATTCGTTCTATAAAAAAATTACACTTAAGTCGCGAGTGTATATTTGATTATTAAGTCACTATGGAATTCGAACATTGTATGCCGTGCCCCGCCACACTCGACGCGAAAACAGCACTCGCGAGTCTCACTTTACTTGCAACCAGTGTAGGAACTGAACATGCGGGAAAATTGGATGAAATTGCCCGTGTATTTCGACAAGTCGTTCGAGATAATAGGAAACTCCAAGATGAAGTTGATGAGCTCAAGAAACAAGTAAAACCAAAAAAAGAAAAACCCATCAAAATCCGTTGTCCGTTTATTACTGCGAAGGGTACACAGTGTCGTAAGTTTTGTGTCGAAGGAGTTGAAACGTGTAAGGTGCACTCTAAACCCCTGAAACCCCCTAAACCCGTTAAAGCTCCCCGAGCGAAGAAACAGTGTTGCACGGGTATCAACATTCGAGGTAACCCGTGTAGAAACAAATGTCTAGACGGTAAGACACACTGTGAGCGCCATGACCCAGACAACCCCCCTGTTGTTAAGAAGACTAAGCGTAATAAGAAAAGACCGCAGCAGATGCATACTCATGCACCCGGAGAGATTCCTAAGATGAGATGTCTCTTGTGTGAGACGCACGGGGACATGTTTGACCCTAACACTGTTAACCCTGTATTATTTGAGACGAATGGACCATCTGGGTACACGTTGAGATCTAAACTCGCAGCATTCAAATCTTCTCTGTATGACGAAACTGCGAGGGTCACTGCGAAGGATTAAAATATTAACGTAAAGTAAATGTTAGGAGGCGTTGGAATGTTATCATTTGTTATAGCACTTGGTATATATAATTTAACGAGACCAAGTATAAAAAAGGAGGATCCAATTGAACCCAGAAATGAAATCATGAATCGACCGGATCATTTCATGATGGGAAATAGATATTCACCCAAGTTTAATAAAAAATAATTTCTTAGCATATTTTAATATGCAGTCTACTATTTTGTTAGCTGTAGTAATAGTTGTACTCATCATTGTACAGGTGAGTATAAGTAATACACAAAAAGACCCAGATTTGATTGATATTCCAAAATCTTTATCGAAATTGGAAAGAAAGAAAGAGATCGTCGCGGTAAAAAAATTAATGCATGATCATGCTGCAGATAAAGTCGAGAGGGCTGAGAAGAGTGTTATGGAAAAACTCGAAAAGATACAAATTTACATGGAAACTAAAGAGAGGGTTATACTCGAAGGGGTGGTGGAAAAATCTAAAGACGTAGAAATCGTAAAACAAAAAATCGGCGATGCCGTGGATAGTCTAGTTAGACTGGAAAAAGAAGAAACGGAACACAAGCTTCAATTAAAGAATCAGGCGCGGGCGAAAAACGAAGAAGCTGAAGAAATGCGTAAGCAGGCTGAAAAGGCTAGGCTAGAAGCCGAAGAGATGGCTACAGCGGCGGAACAGAGAATAACGGATATGAGAGCTGCCGCGATTCGTAAATTGCAAGAAAAAAGGACTGAACAAGCGAAGCTTCGAGAAAAAGCTGAAGCTGAGGAAGCTGCTAAACGACTCGAAACTGTTCGAGCAAAACGGAAAGAGCGCGAGGCTTTACTACTTGCACAACAAAAAATCGCCACAGACTCTACTTTAAAACAGGAACAATTACAGGAAGAGCGACGAATTGAATTACAAGTTGCATCAGCGGAGATAGAAGAAAAAAGACTCGCGGCTATAGAAGAAGCTAAGAATATCCAACGACAGGCAGAACAAAGGGCTATAGAAATCGCCGAGAATATAAGAGAGGAAGAGTTACGAATCTCTCAGGAAATGGAAGACGCTCGTCAAGAGCAGATCGAGGCCGAGGCTATGGAAGCTGACCGTATGGCTGAGGAAATGCAGAAAGTAAAAGATGCGGAACTCGAAGCAGCTCAATTAAAGGCGGAGGCGGAAAGTCGTCAAAGAGAAATGGAGGCCGAAGAGGCCGAGTTTTTATTAGAGAAAAAGGAAGAAATTGCTATGCAAAAAGAAGAACAAAGAATTTTACAAGAAGAAGCTGAAGAGGAATATGAAGAAATGGAAAGAGAGCAAGCGGAACTGGAAGAAGAGTTAAGACTTGAAACTGAGGAGTTAGAACGTTTACGACAGGAAGAGATACAGGCTGAAAAAGACGAATACGACGCGAATCAGCAATTACGGGAAGAAGAAGAGCAGGAAAGGGTGAGACAATCCGAAGAAGATGGACAAGCCGCTGCCGATGATCTGGTAGCTCAAACTGAACAGCAACAGGCGCTTCAAGATGCTCAAGCGGCGGCTGATCTCGATGCGACAGAAAGTGCTCAAGCAGATAGTGACGCCGCAGCAGCAGAAAGTGCTCAAGCACAAAGTGACGCCGCAGCAGCAGCTCCCGTAGAACAGGCACCCCCGATGTTTAGATATTTTTGTATTCAAAAACCACCGGAACTTATACCATTTTGGAAAATGACCGATGACCAAATAAAGGAAATGTATTCTCACGCTACTCACGAGGATTTAAAAAGTGAGAAATCCAAAGGGTATGGGAATCCCGATCGTATGATACACCTTCGAAAACTTGCGACCTACGAGCCTACCGAAGACTCTCCCAATGGTTCGAGAGACATGTTCCTTCTTCAGCCTCGAATAACTATCAACTCTCGAATGGATGAGGAGGGATATGCATGTGAAGGCGACGAGGACGGATGCACTCTCAAAACACACAAGTTTCCTGTGAACATGGCACTCGTTGCCCCGGGTCAGTCACCAACTATAAATAATATTACAGTCGATGGCCAACCGAAAACCTCGGCAGGAGGTTGGGCAGAAACACCTTCGATAGAAACTATAGATACAGATGGAGTGGGTCAATTTAAATATGTGTGGACGTTTGCTAAACAGGTTATGGACATTTCTAGATCATATTATGAATCTAACGACACAGAGTTTGAAGGTGTTAGCGGTATTGCGGCGGCAGCCTCGGGGCTCGGCCTGGAAAGGTATCAATTACCTCCTGCTCGGTCTAAACTTGGAAAAATGGTCGACTCGATTTTCCCAAAAACGGAACATTTTATGGATGATTTTATGGTCGTCGCGATGACGTGGGCGACGGATCCGAAAGAGGCGTGGAGAAATACTTTGATCGAGTTGGGTATCAAAGATGAAGACGTGTTGCCGGATGGGTCGTATACCAGAGTCCCTGTAGACAAAACGTTTTGTGATAACCTTGACGGGTTTACGTGGAAGGGTGGTATATGTGAACACGATACCCTACAGGATTCGGAATCGGAGAAACTTGGTAAATGTACGGAAAAAGGTGGTCATCTTTATACGCTCACGGTAGACATGACTGGTATTGACCCAAATCTTCCAATGGAAGAACAAATAAAACTGGCTAATGCGAGAGCGGCGGAAAAATCTAGATTAAAATACGTTAAAGATTTTCAGAAAAAGATGGAAGAATCCAAAATGAAACAGATGCAAAGAGTGATCGAAAGGGAAAAGGCAAAACAGGCCGCTTTGGATTCGCTTCGTAAAGATTGTAAGTATCAGTACAGTAGTACTATCAAATCTGGATTGGGTGCGTGGACAAAGGCGACTACACCAACATTCAAAGAAACGCTGATTCCTGGAACAACTAAAGAAGGTAAGATTGAGTATAAGGTATTCCGTGAAATTACGGAACGCGCTAAGCATAGAAAAGCTGATCAACAAGCTATGAAAAAGTATGTCACTTTCGCCGGTCCCCAAGCATGTACACCGTGTGATCCGTATACGAAAGAATGGTTAAATATTATCGAAGAACCAACAGATCCCGGTAAATCGTCGTGCCCAACTGAAACGGTAAAAAAGGTTCCATGTGAGCCGTTTATGTCGTGTCAGGAGTATACTGCAAAGATTAACGCTAAAACGAGAGCTAGACACGATGCTATCGACGCGATGGTTGACGCGAACAAACAGGAAGTCAAAAAATTAGTTGGGTTCGCACGGGAAGAATCTAGGGCACGTAAAAGATATGAGGCGCGGGTTAAGACTATATCATCCGTTACGACCAAGGCGGGTAAGGAAAGATACGATAAGAACGTAGCTGATACAAAGGTTGCGTGGGATAAAGCGAGAAAAGATTATAATATCGAAGCAGAAAAGATATTCAAAGGCATGCTTGCCGAAGCTAATAACATACCACGGGAGATATTTTATTGTAAATCTCGGTGGTTGTTCGGCTCTTCGAGACCTCACGTGGGTATAACTAGAGTAGAGAGAAAGGATTCTATATCAAAAAAATATTTTGGAAACAATCTTCCATATGATTTCACGATCAAACAAACTAAATGGCCGTTAGCACCGGATTTATATGGAATAATGTTGTCCCGCGGTGAAAATGCTACCGGAAATCCTGGAATGTATGCAGGAGCTTTCAAATCTATTAACCTCCCGAATCATATTAAACAGGGGACTTTCGGTGCGAGTGGTACATTTTCGATCAGAAACGTGGGCGGGGTTGATGAATCGAAAATAAACGGAGCGCAAAAATATGAGTATAGAAGCACCCCCTGGAAAAAGGATGGTAAAGAGGCGCATAATAATTACGAGCAGAGGTTTGTTGTGTATGATGGAAATACTAGTCAAACGTATATACTGAAAAAGACAAGGCAGCGTGGGCGATGGGTCGAAAATAAGATTTTGGTAAAAGATGGGTTATATAAACTCGAAGCGGGTGGTAAACTCTCATTAATTCATAAACAAAAGGCACGTAAGGAGAGTCATGATGGTACGTCATACCAACAAAAAAATACTAGGACACTTGATAACTGTGCATATAAACGCCGAATGTATGTCGGCCGTGATAAAAACAACAAACCCAAATACGAAGAAAAGTGTAGGAAGGGTTACAAGTATAATAGGGTTAATGATACTACAAAACCTATAAAAGATTATACATATTATAATAGAACGGGTGCAGATTCTACGGAAGAGTTATACAATTTCAATAATACAAAACATGGATATGCTCTTGTCGCTAATTTTGGGGCAAACGATATATGGCTCGTATCGACGAGTGGATGGTATTATAGTGTCGCGAATAATAGAAAAATGAGAATAGATAGTTCTCAATTCTGTAGTGTTACAGAACCTGTAATAGCGAATGCACTCGGTGGTATTAATTCAATTGGTAAATATGGTGCGGATTGTTTCGCAGAAGACTCACCAAAAGAGGGGTGCGGTGATATGTATAAAATGTTATCACAGATATCTCGTGCGAAGGATGAAAACAATAGCAAATATGAATACGAAAATAACCTACTTCTAAACAATTTTAATCATATCAAGATTAAACAGGCCGCGAATGATCACTATAAGTCATACGCGTAAAATTATATAGTATAATATATGGAAGAGGATACTCTAGAAGAATTCATGCGATTTGCATGCGAATGCATGACTAGAGAAAACTTCTTCGAGCCCGAAGACCAGGGCACACCCGGGATACAGCGGTTTTCTAAAAATGTGATGGGTGATCTGGGAAATGGGGATATAATGAGATACATTCGAAGGGATTTATATATGAATAAACCGGGACATTATGAATGGGTATTCATATCGAAGAGACACCGTGCGTTAGTTTATAGAATTATGGATTGGGGATTTGGTGATATCAAAGCGAGATGGGTGATGCACGGTGATTACCTATTTCAATTTGACGCGGTTCTAGATGAAGAAAGACATAAGTAAACAGTACATCATAGTGCAATGATAACACAACTGATAGAGGCTTCTAACCTCCCCCAGTTCTGTGATCATCCAGAACCCATGCACCGCGAAGCATACACGAAACCTTACGAATTTCATGGATGCAATGATAATACACAAATATAGACAAAACGTTACGTAATAGCACCCACTTCGTGAGAGTGTGTCCTGGGGAAAGATGAAAATTTACAGGACATGAAAAATTATCCCAAATTATTTTCTTAGCTATATATTGAGAGAGAAGAAATACCCCCTAAAATGCCTCCTGGAGAAATAGCCCTC